>OLND01000514.1_pt1 | contig 47659 bp, 40 predicted proteins | sample 1672031 | NCBI WGS metagenome assembly OLND01 (sample SAMEA3136638, study PRJEB25190) | human gut metagenome | biome: human gut; feature: human-associated habitat; material: faeces | place: Austria | collected 2013 | reverse complement strand
AGATGTTCCTCACCCTTTACAGATTTCCATGTATCTACTACATTTTTATCCTTATCGAGAACTGTCAGTGTTGCTCCGGAAAGTTCAACTCCTGTTGTAATGTCAGATTTTTTCACTGTGATTTTGGTCGGCTGATTTTTAAATTCAGATGCAAGTTTTACTACTTTCACATCCTGTCCCTGATAAGCTGCAGTGACATCCAGTGTTTCATCCGAAGATACATAACCTGCCGGTGCTGCAAGTTCTCTGATATAATATTTGCCAAATGGCAGGTCTAGGTCAAAGACTGCCTTGCCATCTTCATCAGTTACTGCTTTTCCAAGAAGTGTATCTGCTTTCACAAGCACATTTTCATTTGCCAGAATATCCTCTTTCGCATACAGACCAAACTCTGCACCAGCAACAACCGCATCCGTTTCTGCATCTTTTTTTACAACAGATACTTCTACCTTCTGACGGTCATTGTCAAAGGCTGCTGTCTGCTCGATCACTGCTGTATCCTGGTCTTTATAAGAGAAAGTAACTGTCTGTGCTTCCTCATTTAACACAAAACCATCTGGTGCTGTCTTTTCGACAGCTTTATAAGTTCCAAGAGGAAGATCCGCAATCTGTGCCTTTCCATCTTTATCAGTTGTAACCGTTCCTACCAGTGTTCCGGCAGCATACTCTAAGATACGGTTTCCATTGTCATCTTTCTGGAAATCCGCAGTATAAATATCTTCTGCCGCATAAACCTCAAAGACTGCGCCTTCCAGATTCTCACTCTGGTAAGTAAAATCGTCTTTAAAGCCATCAAGAACTTCACCTTTTTTCACAATATTCAGTTCACCCTTTACCGGATGGTTCTCATAGGAAACCTCGATGATCACATCCCCGGAAGTACCGTCCATCTGATATGCTGTATTGGAATCTACATCAACCTCATAGTAATTCTCATTGAGCGTATATCCATAAGGTGCATTTACTTCCTCAATGCGGTAATGCCCGATTTTCAGATTTTGTGGAAGGATCAAATATCCATCCTCATCTGTAAAATAAGACTTATGCTTCACAGTAGTCGGATAAGTCGTTACCTGCTCCACATATTTTCCAGTGTCTATGTTATAGATTTTGAACTCTGTATTTTTCTGGAGTACCGCTTTCTTTGTTTCATCATCCTTTTTGACAATTTTCAGTTTAGCTTCAAATTCATCATCTAAAAGCACACGCCATGTCTGCGGTGTGTTCGGATTATTTTCTGTAATGCTGACTGTAAAATCATCTACCGGAGTATAATTATGCGGTGTTGTTGTTTCACGCACTACATATGTTCCATATGGGATTGCAATACTGCAAGCATATCCTTTTTCATCTGTAAAGATTTCCGTTGCACCATTGTCTCCGATCACTACCGGTTTTGCAGAATCAAAATCATAACTGCCATCTTCTTTCACCTTCAGAGAAGATACCAGATAAGCACTAAATCCTGCCCCTTTCAGTAAATCCGCATCGGTCTTTCCATTATTGGCTGCTTTGATGATCTGAAATGGCTGTTTCATTACCTGTTCCAGAGAAGTACACTCACGCTTCACCTCAGCGGTCATATCCCCCTCATAATCACAGGAAAGGTCGTACTCATTCTCATCTGCCAGATAACCGGTTGGTGGTGTAATCTCTTTCACATAATAACTTCCAAGATACAGTCCGCTGACGGAAGCCTGTCCATTTTCATCCGTAGTAAGTGTTGCCACCTGATCTCCTGCTTTATACATCACACCGGTTGCACCATCCGGATGGACAATGTTCTCTCTGGCATACAGTCCATAAACTGCTTTTTCCAGAGTCGCATCTCCCTGCGGAACTGCTTTCTTTGTTTCTGCATCCAGCTTCTGTAAAGAGATCTTTGCTGTCACACGTTCATTTTTAAAAGTATGATTAAATGTCACCTTTGCTTCCTTATCGTTTGTATATGAAAAAGCAAACTGGTAAACATCTTCTGTATTTCTCACATATCCTGTTGGAGCCTGCTCTTCCTTAACTTCATAGGAAAATCCAAGCGGAAGATCTGCACTGAATTTTGCCTTTCCATCTGTTCCAGTGGTTGCCTTTTCAATCAGTGTGCCTTTCTTTGCAACTACAGTACCATCCACATTTGTAATGTCACTGGCAGCATAAATTCCAAAAATACCTCCGTTCAGAGGATTTTCTGTATCCTTATCCTGCTTTGTCACAATAACTTCTGCTTTCTGTCTGTCATTCGTAAAAGTTGTTTCAGAAAATACCACTTCTACATTCTGTCCTGCATAAGCAAGTTTTACTGTCTTTTCTTCCCCTGCATTATAAAAACCAGACGGAGCCTGTACTTCCTTTACAACATATGTACCAAGATGCAGATTTTTAAGGATTACAGCACCATTGGAATCTGTTGTCAGATTCTCCTTTACCAGATCACCTTTACTGTAAACTTTTGTACCATAAGCAGTTGTAATATCTGCTCCGGCATAAACATTATAAACAGCACCTTTCTGTCGGCGTTTTTCATATCGGAATGTTGTTCCGTTTTCTGTCAAATCTGCACCTGTGAGAACTTCACCCTCTTTATATACAGTAAGCTGTCCAAGCTGTTCTTCATCCGGAACAGTTACCGTAGTCGTCTTGCTGACTTCCAGCTTCACATTGTAGGCTGTAGCATTAATACGATAACCGCTTGGTGCAGTAATCTCTTTCAGATAAACGGTATCCTGTGTCTTAACGATCTGTGCAGATGCTTCTCCATTCGCATCCGTTGCAGGCAGTTTTGTAATCAGGTTCTTACAGTCTGCATCACTGTATAAGCCAAATACAGCTCCGGACAGTTTTGCATTTGCTTTGGAATCCTTTTTAATGACTTTCACACTGGCATACTGTACCCATGTCACTTTAAAATCCACATACTTTTCATCATCGACACCCTCACCAAACACCAATGCCAAATCCTGTGAACCAGAACCGGTACTGATCTTATAAGCAGAATAATCTTTTGTGATACTTCCCTTCATTGTAGCGGACCAGCTTCCTGCTACATCACTTACCTGAGTAAGCGGTGCAGACAGATAGAACTTTGTTCCGCCACTGATCACTACGGATTCTCCTGCCTTGCTTGTCTTTCCTGTTGTCACATTATGAAGCTTTACTCCACTTGGAAGTTTCATTGTGATACTTTGCAGTTCATCTGCCTTAAAAGTAATCTCCTTTGTCCTCTGGCTGCTGCCATCCACGTAGGCAGTCACATTCGCATCTGAAAAGCTCATCTCAACATCCGGAATATTTGGCTGCGAAATACAGTAATTGTACAGTTTCATAGCAAGTGTTTTTGCTTTGCTGCTTGCACCGGAAAACGCAGAATCTCCGCTGTTAGCATAAGATGCTGCCAGATGCACCAGGATAAATCTTGCTCCTGTACTCAGATTTCCATAGCCATTCTCTTCTGTAAAAAATCCATCATCACCGGATGCCTTCGTTCCGTAATAGCAGACTTTCGCAAGTTTCTTACCATCACTCAGCTTGGTAATATCATAAGTTCCACTTCCTGGACTGGATTTTTCCGGCTGAATACAGTAAGCAGTAGCAGAAACACTTCCAAACTTTACAGTGTACTGATAAGTCAGATAACTTCCGTAACCATAATCAGAATACTGATAGCAGGCTCCTCTTGTCACTGTTACTTTCTTGGTGCTTGTCGTAGATGCTACCCTTGCCATAAAAGTAACTGATTCCCCTTCATCTAAGGAATAAAGGTCAATCCCTTCCTCGTCAGCCTGTTCCATCACATCAGAAACTGTCAGTCCAGTTTCTTCGTCTGTTGTTGTTTCTGATTCTTCTGTGAGATCAGTCACTACTTCTGTTTCTGTCTGCCTGTCCGTCTCTTCATCATCTGCAGTTCCAATATCCTCCGTTTCTCCGGCATTACCTTCACCCGTAGTATTCTCAGAAGTATTTGACATTGTTACGGCTTCCGTTTCCGCTTCCCTTACTGTCACATTTCTGCTGACACGATAAGACGGATTTCCACTGACTGGCTCTACTTTATAAACTGCTTTATAGGTATCTGCCCTGCCTGTATCAAAATCTTCACCTGCTTCATTCTTCGCTTCATAAAGTTCTATCTTTACCTTAGCATCATTGATTCCCTCTATACCGGAAAAATCAACTTTAATGTCAAAATCAGAACCATATTCCACCGTATAATCACTGGCTGTCACAATCTCATCCTCTGCCAGTTTATCCTTCACCGTTTCCAGTTCCGGATACTGAGATTCAAAAGAAGAAGCCGTATTATCCGGTTCCGCTGCATAAGTTGTAATCGGCTGAAATACTGTGGTTGCAATCGTAAGAACAGACAGCACACCAGACATTACTCTTTTCCAAGATCCTTTCATTTCTCAATACCTCACTTTGTTTTATTTTTCTGTTACTGATTTACAGGCTTTCACCTGTCTGATACAATCATAAGCATCACTCCGTTTTAAATTATTTGTGCCGAACATCACTTCTGATAACAGCACAGTCATACGCCGGAGCCTGCATCATGCAAAAGTTCCGGCGCATAGTCTACTGTCATCGCCCGGCGAACCGGGCATAACAAAAATAAGGATTGAGCATTTTCCGATCAGAAGAAAACTTTTGCTGGTCGCAGAATGCGTAACTGAGCATCCGCTCCCTTCTGACCTTTTATTCAGTTATCAAGGTTCACCGGATTGGGATTATCTTAAAGATTTTCTTTCAGATGTTTACCTCTCCACTAATTGCAAGTTTCAGAGGGTGTTTGGACGGCAAAAATTGAAATTTTTTTATTTTTTTCTCAAAATCATCTCGGTTCTCCATTTTCATCAAAACTCCTGGATATTTTCATTAATGCTTTATGCACTGCATCAGACACACTGCTTCTGCTCATTCCATACATACTCGCAATCTGCTTATGCGTTTTCTGTTCCCAGTAAACCTTTTTCAATATCTCCTTTTGTTTTTCCGTCAATACACTCATCAGCAGTTCAACCATCTGCTCCTGACTGACCTGTTCTTCTATTTTGGTAAGTTTGTCTTCCAGTTCCCCATAATCTTCTGCAATCGCATGATAAGAAAAACATTTATGATTACGGTCACGACTTAAACTATTGCTGACAATACGGTCCTCCCCGATCATTAGCAGACTCAGATACCATTCCTTTTCATCAAAGAAACTTTCTTCCATCCGGACTGTTTTTCCGTTCATTACCGATTCATACTCATATCGACAGCTACTCACCGGAAAAACCGTTACCCTTCCTGCTGTCTGATACATCGCATACCCATTTTGGAATACAGTTACCAGTGCCATGCCCTCTCCATTTCCAATCTTCTTAGAAACAACTACAGGAATCTTTTTCTCCTTCAGTAACCTATCCGTAGGTATCTTTTCGTTCTTCTCCGGTGTCTGGATCATTTTCTTTAAATCTCTTAATGTCAGCATAATTTGCCACCTTTCCTGCTGAATCGGTGGCAAAAAGAAAGGCAGATAAGCTAAATAGACCCCGATTCCGCTAATTTTTTTTATTAGCGGAACCGAAGTTCCAGCCTGCTGCCTTCTCTATGGAAAACTATGGCATAAGTGTTACACCATATTTATCCAGCCTTATTTATTTCTATTTGTTACTGATACGGTATCCGTCTTTTTCTCCTTCTCTTTCTGACGAATTTCCTTCAATACATCCGAGTAATCTCCAAAAGCATCATAGGGACACATCCGGCGAAATCTCAGTTCTTCTTCCAGTGTCATCTTCTGTCCTCCTGTTCTTATCAGCCTGTCTGCTGTTGATGAAATGATTATAAAATAAACATTTTTGCTATACCTCATCAGATGTGGGGAATCTTCATGCTTTCCACCCCACATCTGTGGAACCTGTAAAAAAGCAAAAAAATACCGCTGCAAACTCTTTATAAAAAAGAATCTGCAACGGCATAAAATTTTCTATTCCATCGAGGACAGGCTGTTTATCATCGCTTTCATTGTTTCCAGTACCACTTTCTGTTTCTTATGTTCCAGCCTCCCCAGTTCAAAGATCAGAGATACGACTTCTGGATTTCTCTCCGGTTCTTCCAATTCCAATAACAACTCATACGGGCTTATTTTCAAGGCATTCACTGTCTTTGCAAAAGTATGTACATCCATAGTGTTCTCTGCATTCTCATATCGGGATATTGCATTAGAACTTTTGCCAATGATCTGTCCCAGTTCTTCCTGAGAAAGACCACTTTCTCTACGCTTCTCGCTCAGCGAATTTCCAAAGGCAATCCGTTCTTCTGATCGTATCTCTTTCAAATCGTGCAATACCCCCTTTCTGACATAATCTTCTGAGAACAAAAAAACCGGAATAAACAGCAAAGATTTTACATTCCATGCATCATAGGCTTGATTAGGCACAACTTCTGTCATCCTCTGCCTATGATGTCTGTGTAAAATACATTTACCGTTTATTCCGGCAGGACACTACACCTGTATCAAACGAAATAAACCAAAAGTATCGAACCTCTAAATGTCTGTGAAGTCAAATAATTGTTACGATTAATGCAAATGAATTTTAACACATTTGAAATCTTTTTGTCCACAAATACACAGTTTTTTCACATAAATTTCCATTTTTAAACATAAAAAAACGGCAAAACATCATGCTTCTTCTGTATAAAGACAATATTCCTGTCTTTTTACAGATAGCTGCATATGTTTTGCCGGGTTCCTGATGATTCTGTGCCATCTCCAACACGTTCAGCAAACTCTTGAATATCTACGCTGCATCTGAGGATTCTGCTGTCCAATCTTACAGTTCATAAATATTCTCATTCTTTGCATCCAATATTCTCTTCTGACCATCCATGCTGTCATTCAATCAGAACTCTTACAGTTCCGAATCACGCCTACCAGATGTGTCATATAACGCTCCAGACGGTCTACATCTTCCTTAGAACGCTTCTTATTCATATCAATGCCAACTACAACACCAAGGTCTGCAAATGCCGTCAGATCTCTGTGGCATCGCTGACATCTCACTTCTGAATAGGTAAAAATACTTTTCTGAGTTACTTTGCCACATACCGGGCAGGTTACAACTAATACATCTTCTTCGCTCATCAATCAATCCTCCAAGTAATATCTACACATACTATCACTCAAACGGATAAGGGAAATTGAAAACCGTTGATGAGTAAATAACAGGTGATTCCGCAGCATCGAGCCATGCCACCTGTTATATCCTGTTTTCACTGGGATCTGCTCTGACAATCTCATCGCAACTTACACCTGCTGCTGTCACTCTGTCATCACTTTTGCAATGACTTAATCACATGAACAGCAACACCTTGAATACTGCAATTCTGCGTGTAAATTTCCGGATACTTCGGATTCTCCGGATGTAAATGTACACACCTTCTTTCCGTATCAAGAAAAAACCGCTTTAATGTCGATTCATTCTCCACCAGGGCAACAACGATATCACCATCTGAAGCTGTATTCTGCTTCCGGATAACAACCATGTCTCCACTATGGATACCTGCTCCAGTCATAGAATCTCCATTCGCCCGCAAGATAAAGAACTCTCCATCTCCAAATAGTGAAACCGGCAGAGAAACATATTCTTCGACATATTCCTCCTCAAGCTGCGGCATACCACAGGACACTGATCCAAGCACCGCCGCCGGTTTTGTATCCGGAGATAACTTCTCCGTCCTCTCAGTAACAATCTCCCCGTTATGGTAGCTCAACATTCCTCTTTCGTTCATCTCAACGAGGTATCTGTATACTGTACTCTTGACTATACCGAGCGCATCTGCAATTTCGCTGGTATAAGGTGAACGATGATTCAGCAATAAAAACTTCTCAGCGTAATTCAATATCTGCTGCATTAACTCTTCGCTCTTATGCCGCATCTTTTCACCTTACCTTTCTATCGGAAACGATACGTTTCTGATGGCTGTATTATACCGAACATATATACGTAAGTCAATACATTTTGTCGAATTTTCGAACATATTTTCGCACTATTAATATGTCAATGTATTTTCGTGTTAATCTAATCATACTTTTAACCAATCCAACCTATGAATCACCTTATGGAATAGGATTTACATTTACATCCCTCGGATAATTTATTCACTCACATTCCAAAGTTTTCTCTGCTTTATTTTCAAGTTTCAAATTATACTTATCATTCACGTTTGCAATTTTTACTGGAAGTTCATATATGTAATATAAAATTGTTTCTATAAAATCAATTAATTCCAAAACATCACTCTGTGACATATCTATATCATCACCATGCGCTCCAGAATTTCCAAGTTTTCTAATCAAAAAACTGCATTGATCCAATGTTTCCGGAAGAATGTTCTTGTTCACCATTTCCTTCAACATCGCTTCCAAATTCTTTTTCTTACTACCACGTTCCTTGCAGATTTTTTCAAGCACTGCTCGTATTGCTATCAAGCAAACGTTCAAATCCACTTTTGATGTTTTAACTGCTGCCTGATAAGACTTAAGAATACTTTCAGGAACATGTTTATAATCATATTTGTTTCCGGGATATTCCATTGATATGTCAGATTCATATCCATATGGAGTAAGCATTGTATCATCAGAATATGACTTGTAAAGCGATATTCCCTCACAAACCGGGCACTCTAATAATGACCACCAAGTATCCGCCGTAAAGATTACATCAGTACCATCCATTTCTTTAAAATGCTGTTTATAATCAGCTACTATTTTTAATAACCCTTTGTTACCGCAGTGCTTACAGGTTTGTAAAAGATATTTTTTATCATCCATAATAATCTCTTGTTTTCCTCTATATTCCAGTTACCGCCAACCACTCAATGCTCAACAGCGAAATCCTTGTTGTTAAAATTCATAAGCTGTTTTAATTCAATTATTATTTTAACATATACTTCATAATCCAACAATGTTTATCCAGTTTTCCGCATCATTGCTTTTTCTGTCTTTTCAGGAACATGAATCAAACCAACTCTCCACAAAATCGGATAAATATATGAAATCCCCCTAATATCTCCCAATGCTTTTGGTTTTTCAATCATCCCTGTCAATACTCTACTGTTATCAAAAGCTAATTTCACACTGCTCCAGGAAAGAGTTTTACTTTTTTCCCGTCGATCTATCATCAGTTCCCTATTATACTCTCCATCTTTTCCAATCTTTATTTTATAACGAAACGGTAAACCAGTTGCAGTTCTGAACGGATATTCCTGAAACGCAATGATAGCCTGCCACAGATTATCCTCTGTCGGATGTTCTTTCAATTTTCTGACTTGTTCTTGTCTATTCCGATATACCTGACAACGTTCTGCATTTACACTCAATTTTTCTGCATTATAAAGTCCTTTACAATATGGCAAATATGAATGAACCGAAGCTCTGGATAGTCCTGTAATCTGCATAATCTCTGGAACTGATTTCCTCTGCTTATACAATTCATTAATTTCTGTACAAATATCTGAAGTAAAAACTCCTGCTGTAATTAGCAACTTGCGTAGCTTCAGTAATGTAATATTCAATTCTTGTGCCAATCCTCTCATGGAATCTGCTTCTTCATAAGCTACACTTAATTCTTGCAAAAAAGCATCCAACTGTTTTTCTGCATCATATTCTGGTTTCTTTTTTGGTCTGCCTGACATATTTCGTCCCTATAATTTTCATGTTAATCTAATCAAACTGTAAATCAACACAACAGGGACAAATAAATAACTTTCATTTCTCCCTGTTGCACTTTCTTATAAAAATATTATTATAATCCTACTGTCTTATACCTTCCATTTTTGCATATAACTTCATTATTTCTTCCAAATACATCTAAACTATTATCAACTAAATGATTTAACTCATTTCTGCTTATTGCTACTGATGAACCATCCAGATATCCCCATACTACATTAACTATATTATCCTTGTAATATTCTTTTCTCTGTCGAAGAATAATCCCCGTAATTAGATTTCTAACATCCTCATTATTAGAAATTGCCTTACCATATTTAATTCTACACATATAAAAACTCCTTTCAATTCAATAATTAATATTATTCTCCAAACAATTCACAATAGCGTTTTCTTAAACTATGCCCTACAGCTTTAGCAGTTTCATCAAAAACCTTTTTAGATAAACCCTCTATATCTTTACATGATTTTGAAGGGACAAAATAAATGTATGTCCATGGAACATTTTTTTCAATCGAACTTATCTGAGGTTTCAAAGTTTCGCCATCATCAAATACTTCATACCCATCATTATCATACAAATATATTTCATCTAATAGTGTTTTATGCGATGGTAACCCCGTTTTCCTTCTACCATCATTCGTAAAAACTTTATAATCTTCGATAAGAGCCTTTGACTTCATTATTTCCAAAGCATCTCGAATTGTATCATTAACACACAACCCTTTTAAAGGCATAAGGCTATTAAGTAACTCCAGATCTCCCGATTTCTTTATTTTCTCAAGATCACGAATCCTTATTAATGATTCTTCAGCATTCATACCTGGCTCTTTTAATATATCTGTAGCATTTTCATCTGTCTTCTTGCTACTATAATATTTTTCATATTCTTTTTGCTTCAATTTTTCTAAACGTTCATCAGAAATATCTGCATACTCAAAAATCTTATGAACAAAAGCCTGACTATCACTTCCACGTTTTATTAAAGTATAATATCTTTTCTTATTCAGAAGAATTTCTTCCAAGTTTTCACGTAAAGCCTTTTCTTTCTTTTTATCTAGCATAATCTTTACTAAAGCCTTATGTAATACCGATATAAGCCATGAATCGTTCCACTGAATTATTCTGATTCTTCTATCTCCTGCTCCCATATTTAAAGCAGACCATAACACATTAATTTCAGAATTTATTTCTTTTCCTTTTGGATTTTTCAGATAATCTTCTGCTAACTCCAAAACAGCAGATTGTAATGCTACAGAAGTTTTCATACAACGATGATGAAAATTAATTCTAGCAAAAATCTTATACCTTGTTAACAATAAATCCACAATATCATCTGAAACTTTCTTCGGATAGGCAATAACAAAAACCTGCTCTTGCTCAGACAATTTATTTCCATCTAAATCTTGTTTAATAAAAATCAACTTAGCTGAATTAATCAGCCTTTTATATGGTACCTTTCCCCAATCAACTCCACTATTCAGAGAATCTCTCATGATATAATCCAATCGATCTGCATCTAATATTCCATCAACAATTTTATGGAATGATTTGAAAAAATTATTCTTTTCAACCAACATTCCTATTGCCAACTCAACAACAAATATATAGTACAATATACTAGAAATTTTGCAACTTCGACCTTTGTCTGAATCCGCAACTTCAGAAAGTAGTTCTGGTATAACATCATTTATTGCTAATTGTAATAGGCTTAACCCAATTCTTTCATGTAAAGCAGAACTTGGAAGAGATGTATTATTGTAAATAGTCTGACACTTATATGATTCTTGTTCGTTTTGTGTGGCATATTGTTTCATAATTTGTTGAAATGCATTATTTTTTTTAGTATCCCAACCACATTCTGTACTTTGACTTTTTTCATACAACTTTTTTAAGACATCTTCTATTATATGGCTATACGGAGGATGACCGACATCATGAAATAATGCAACAATACGAACTGCCTGCAATAAACACCTATATAAAAACAAGTTTTCAATATTATCTGCATCACTTTTTGACTCAACGTTTAATTGATAATATTGAAAATGATCTAATGCAGAATCAGCAAAACATCCATTTGCTACAGCAATTCTTATATCATTAGAAATAATATATTGTAACATACTCTCACTGTCCTGATCATCTTCCAACCCCATAAATATTTCATCAATTTTATTCCTATACTTAGTAAAGTATTCGGCAACCTGACTTCCAGAACGACAAATTGCTAAATCAAAAATATTTCCAAAATGAACTCTTAATTTCTTAAATAATTCATCTCTTGTTTCCTGACTAGCATTAGAAACTGCTGAAAAGAGCATAGAACTTGCCAATTCCATTGTTCCAAGTGAATGCTCATATCTTTTTGTTCTATTGGAAGGAAAAGTCATGTATACTGTTGAACTTTGATATATGTCATGTAAACGATAGAAGTAAGGAGTAGCTATCAATTCAGATTCTAATTCGCTTAAAAAAATCGTTTCATGCACACTATCCGTAACTTGCCGCATCTTTTTCTTCAATTGTACATTCCCCCAAACTTTTGTTTAATTACAATTCTATTTTTACTATAAATCATTTTCACCCAAAATACAATCTATTACTTATTAATTATTATAATCTTTCTGTAAATTGTCGTCCCAATTATATTCTATTTTTAGGCAACTTTCCATTTTTCATTTTCGTATTTTCATGTTAATCTAATTAATCTATAAAAAAACAAGGAGACCTAGGGTTCCCCTGGGCTATGGTTCATAGCGATAGCCGATAGAGAGAGTTAGCAATTCCTAGACGATTGCTCCATCAACCACAGATTCACCTACTATTTTCTACTCCACTCTCCCTACTTTTGATGCTTAAATTTCCAAATAAAGCAATATATCATTCCACCAACAGCACCTCCAAGTGTATTATAGGTCAAATCTGATATTTGAAATGTCCCAAGATGGAATAATAGCTGAGTAAATTCTATCATAAAAGAAAATACTGCTACAACTTTTGTGGCTTTCCAAACGGTCTTTCCAAATCTAATATTCTCAGATTCATCAAGTAATTCTTTTTGAAATGCCCATAATAGTAAAATAGAAAATGGAACAAATAACATGAAATTCTCTATAGATTCTGTTGTAAACTGTCCATCTTCATATAATCCCCATCCTCCAAAAATCTTTCCAAGCGGATCAAACCATATCTCACGATTTAAAACTGTTCGGAGTAATATCATTGCTGTATAAAAAGCTAATAAGAATGTCCGGCGAAAATTTGAAGAACTTTTAAATGCTCTCCACCATGTTGCAAACATATTTCGGATAAAATTATTCTTTTTCCACCCATGCTCTGTACCATATAAATATAAGAACATTGTTAAAAAGGCAAGGAGAACGGCAGCCCAAAAGGGCTGATAAAGTGCTGATAATACATTATATGCTATTTTATTAAATATTTCGATTATCTTACTTCCCATTGTTCTTCTTCACTATTTACTTCAAATCTTCAAATAAATCTTGTTTATACAGACCTTCTTCTAACATTTTCTTAAAACTGTCTTTTACTGCTATAACATCTTCTTTATAAGTCATTCCATACCATGTGTCATTAGTACGTAATACCTTTACAGTCATTTTTCTCTGATTAAGTAATTCGCCAATAAATATTGGAATCAAATACTCCGCCTTTAATGGGTTATTGGGAACTTCTTTTTCAAAAAATTCTTTGAAACCTTCTTCAAGTACCTCCAAAAAACCTGGTGTTAATCCCCACATATTCATAGATACTAAAGCATCTGTATCAATAACAATACCATCTGCTTCCGCTCCATTTTCTGTTTTCACAATATTTTTAGTTTCGACAACCTCTGTTAAATGGTTAGAATCATCCATCTTACAAATACCACGGGTGACTCCTCCATTATCCGACAATGTATTCTTCAGCACGAAACCTGCTATACATGATTCTCCACCATTAATAAGGTACTCATGTACTGCTTTGAAACCTTCTTTTCCATAATAATCATCCGCATTAATAACAATAAATGGTGTATTAATCACCTTTTTTGCCGCCAGTACTGCTTGTCCAGTTCCCCAAGGTTTTGTTCTACCTTCTGGAAGCACTCCAGGAATATTTGTAATATTCTGAAAAACATAATCTACAGTCACATCATGTTCTTCGCATACACCTGCAATTCTATTACCAATAACTTCTTTAAATTCCTCTTCAATATCCTTACGGATAATAAATACTACATGGTTAAAACCAGCCTCTATTGCATCATGGATCGAGTAATCCATTATAATATGATTATTACTGTCAACTGGTTCCAGCTGTTTAATTCCTGCTCCAAAACGGCTACCGATACCAGCCGCCATAATAAGTAATGTTGTGTTCATAGTTCTCCTTCCTGTATTCTCTCTGCTTTAATCGGACACACTTTAATACATTGATAGCACATAATACACTTATTTTCATCTATCTGAGGATATTCAAAACCTTCTTCATCCGCAACCATCAAAATAGCTTCTTTCGGACAAATTGCATAACAAGCTGTGCATCCGCAACACTCTTCTTTTCTTTTATATAATGTTGGAAGATTTTTCATTAATACACTCCTGACAATCAAACTCGAAACACAAAGAGTAATCAATATTCTTCATTGTGTTTACTTTCTTTTTTCCCCCCCCTTATTAATCTGAGGGACAACTTAATTATACTCTTAATTCTTCTCTTTAATCTTCTTTTAAATGTCATTGGAGAAGGCTTGTGTTGCCAATAAAACAATAACATATAGGTAATAATCTTTGAATAACCATAAAACAAGAAGTTGCAAAACATATTGAACTGTACTTGTTACCAAAGTAACCTTGCTAACAATATCTGTTCTTTGATGTGCTTGCAAAATACTGTTTTTATATGCATATAACCAATACGAGAGCACCGTAGCACCAAGATTCAAAAGATAAAGAATATAGATATTAAGTTCCTTTGGAACATCACCTGAAATTAATTTAGGAATAAATGGTGTTAATGCACACCCAATGATAGCAATTACAAGACCAATCACCCTATAATAAGTCCTATATAACTTCATCAATGCACATATTGTTGTATTATTATCTTCAGCAATCGGCTTATACATATCTGAATTAAAGAACCAAATTACAAATATCACTATTAAAGATCCCATAATCATCTTTTTCCCCGAATGCCCCTTATATATCAAAAAAGAGCATAATAATACAAATAATATTGCCATACATTCCAGTCTTCCCTGTGCAACAACAAACTCATAGAATATTCCAAGAAAAAGAATCATGCTATTTTTAATTTTATTACTTGATTCTTTCAGAAGTCGGCTAAATGCTATCATAATCATCAATTCAACAATAACAGTATCCGCATATATACGAGCACCATTTCGTATATTAATCATGCAATTCAAAAACACAACATTAGTGAAATTTAAACAGAGTTAGAAGGAGTTTTAAATGTTATTAAAAAAGAAAGATTTAAATACATTAATTTTGGGGTTATTGCTTATCTTGATGTGTCATGTAATGTACTTGATTAATATAGTTGATGGAATTTGGATACTTCTGTTTATATTATTTTTTGGGTTGAATTATGTGAGATGCTTCAGGGTTAAAATTAACAATTCTCAATATACAAGTATAATAATATTAGGGTTGATAATGGTATTGTTGTCAGCATTTATGGCTCATTATAATGTAGGACAACCAATTACGCTTGGTATTGACGGACAAAAAATTTTTTTGATTATACTGTTAAGTTACTTCCCGTTGCGAAAATTGTTGTCCCGAAAAATGATTAATTTAGAATTGTTTGAAAAGATTATAGTAGGGATAGGTATTATAGAGTGCTTTATATATATTGGACAGCACTATCTATTTTCTCCCACATTACCAATATCGTTTTAAACAATATTTTTATATCTAGCCCAATGTTCCAGTTTGTGATATACTCTTTATCAAGACGAACTACTTCTTCAAAATCGGTAATATCACTTCGTCCGCTTACCTGCCACATGCCAGTGATTCCTGGCTTAATTGCCAGCCTTGCACGATGGTGAAGCTCATACAGATTCGTTTCTGAAATCAAGGGTGGGCGAGTACCTATAATCGACATATCGCCTCCTGATGTAAAGATAGAAACAACTTTTTTTTCAGAGAAAATTTTTCAGCACCATACCATGCAATTACCCTCAAAAACAGCACAAAAAAAGAACCTCTGATCTCTCAGAAGTCCCTATTTACGCTGTTTTCTTAAAATTCTTCCACTGTCAGCACCGTTGCCTGCTTCATATCAAATTCCACCAGATTGTACTCTGAATGGCATATTCCTGTCAAACGATACGTCTTTTCTGTATCCCATTCGCACGTTTTCCATATCATTCGCAGCATTGGCACACTGCTGATCTTAAATTCCCAATTCTCCGGGTTATATTTAGGCACACGAAAACACTCTGCCTCTTTTCTGGCACATGCCTGTACCACCAATCCTCGCTTTTCAGGGTTAAACAAAAATCGTATGTACTTTGGCTCTCCCAACGCCACTATCGTTGAATGAAAAATCCGTATCTTCCCCCATTTTTGACATAGAGAAATCCCCGGTATCACAATATTATGTTCCTGCACACTGATACCTCCCATCTTTAGGGCAGACTTTCCCCTTTAGCTATTTTCCTGTTGTAAATTCTGCATAACCGTCCAACATATTTACTTCCAACGCTTTCCTATGTTCTTCCACTGGCAAACCAAAAGAATCTTTCCATTCCTTTGGATAAAATGGTATACGGTTCTTTCTCTTTATTTCTTCTGCTGAACGTTGAATATCTGTATCACTTGATGCTGTTTCTTCTATATTATTAGCGTTTTCAGTAGTAGCCTGACTTTCTGTGTCCTTTTTCACTCTTTTTCCTTTAATATCCAGAAATATCTCCGTTTCCATCAAGTCAAACACATATATTGTTTCATCTTCAAAAGTAATCTTGTGTCCCAAAATCTTATATCGGCAATCCAGATTCCATCCCATCATTTCATACATCATTGCAGAAAAGATTCTATTTGTCATTTTCCTGCTTTTACGTTTATCTGGCTTTGCCACACACCAACGAAGTGCATCTTTATCATTTTCCTCACATTTTCTGACAACCATTCTCTTATTATCCTGATTTACAAGTATCTGTATGTAAACTGCATCCTCTAAACCAGCAATGCAGGCTGTATTAAATGTCACACTATCTCTCCGGATCACGACAGCCGGTTCCCTTAAATGAGCAAACAGCTCTCGTCTGACAACCTGATACCCCTCATAGCTAAAATCCTCTGCCAACTCGATTGCTTTCTGATCAACAATTTCTTTTTCGTCCGTATACTCCGCTGTATCATGCATAATTAGCACACCTCATTTTATCTATCAATTTCTCCGCTGACTCCAACAGATCATCAAGAACTTCTCTGGTTATAATCTCCATCCCTTCAACAGTTCTTGCAGGGCGCAGTATGTCCCAGTTTCCTCTATATGCCACTCTCTGTAAAAATACTGTTCTGTTTGTAGACTCTCCGAAATTATATGCCCAGGCTTCCGGATAAAGTATTTTCTTTATTGGCTTCTGAGCATCTTCTGGCTTTTTCTCCGTTTCTTCCGCAAATTGTTCTTCTGCCTTTTCCCGTACAAGCACTTCTGGTTCTTCTAATTCAAAAATCATTACCTGTTCATCTGCAGTACCACAAAACTGCCCTCGCAATTTATACTTGCAGTCTTTATTCCATCCCATAAGCTCATATAATGGCTCTGAAAATCCTTTACAGCTTTTTGGAAGCACCGCCCAACGTCCATCTCGTATAGTTCCCCATTTTATAGCATTTATGCTGCTTCTTTCGCATGGACGAACTGCAATGCACTTTTCTACAGAATTAAAGAGCAGCTCTACATACTCTACATCTTCAAATTTCTTCAAACAAGCTGTATTAAATACAATTTTCCCAGAAGAAATCGTTACTGCCGGATCGAATCTTGTTGAAAAGAACTGCGCCCTCACAATTTCGTAACCACTTAAATCAAATCCTCGGTTTTCCGTTTTCTCTGCACAAATTTCATTATTGTTTTCAGAATAAGCACTTAATGATGCCTTTTCATAATCTGCTGACGAAAATCCATTCCATGCACGATTTACAGGCACAAAGCCTTTTAAAGCTCCCTGATCCACTACCTGTAAAGTTGGCAATGGATACCCTTTTTTCATATATTTGCTTGCATCCAGCATTTTTTGCGCTGCATTATAAATCTCCCGGCTCACAATAGCTTCATGGTGGTCGGTCTGCCTATATTGATTCCGATCATGATTATTTTTCTTTGATTTGTGATCCAGATAATTAGGTGTAAAAGTTTTTCTTGATAAAACATCCCCACAATGCCTTTCATTGCGTAGAACATTTACAACTGTACTTCCTGTCCACTTTGTATTTCCTAATTTAGTTTTACGTCCTAAATCCATCAAAATTTCAGCAATTTCAGAAGTAGGAAAGCTACTCAGGAACAGATAATAACACAAGCGAACCGTATCTGCTTCTGACTCATTAATAACTAAATTCCCGTCCTCATCCTTATCATAACCTAAGAGTTTGGGCGTCAGAAATATTCCTCTTGAAAACCGTTGTTCAATAGAAATATTCATAATTTCACTTTTCGTATGTGATTCTTCCTGCGCTGCTGCCGATAACACTGCAAGCATCATTTCGCTCGTATTATCAAGTGTATAAATATGCTCTGTTTCAAAAAATACTCCTACCTGTGGTTTCATATTTGCTAATTCACGAACTTTAGCAATACAGTCCACGATATTTCTGGCAAATCGTGATACACTTTTGGTAACTATTAAGTCTATTTTCCCTGCTTTGCAGTCCTCGATCATACGATTAAATTCATCCCTATGCTGTAAAGAGGTGCCAGAAATTCCCTCATCCGCATATATGCCAACAAGTGTCCACCCTGCATGTTCCTTTATCATATCCTCATAATGATTTTTCTGCAGTTCATATGAAGATGTCTGATTGGCGTCATCTGTAGACACACGACAATAAGCACACACCCTTTTGGTGCCTGCATCTTCAAATAATTTTTCTTTCTGTTTCGCAGGAATGAACTCTAATTCGCTGCGATCCACGCCCTTATACCTTGCACGAATCTTTTCTTTCCGTTCTTCCTGGCTTGCAGCATGTTTTTCCTGTTCGTTCATATGCTGTCCCCCACTTCCATATGCCAGTACCAGTTTTTACCTTTTTTATACGCTTTTATTTCAGCAATTTTCTTTGCTTCCTGTACCGTTCTTTTTGCAATACCATACTCTTTCATTTTTTCATAAATATAGGTACTTGGTAAATCTTCTGCTGATAATAGTTTTTGCAGATATTCTACAGCTATATCTTTTTTTCCTGTACTTTTCTCAACATTCAACAACTCTTCCACATTTATCTGGCATTTTCCAATCCATCGGAAACCTTTTTCTTTATCCAGTTCAAACCCTATCGGTTCTCCTTCTGGTGCAAGGCTTGATTTTACCGGAAACATATACCTCTTCCAAGGTTCTTCTTTATCCCTTGATACCATAAGAATGCTTCTCGCTGCTGCCGCAATGTCAATGCTGCCTAATCCTCTGTATAATTGGTTTCCACCACCACTTTTATTCATATGTCCAACTAATACTATTGCACAATTAGTTTCTGCAGCCACCTTGGATAACTTCGATAAGATCTCTCGCATTTTTACTGCATTTGTCATATTTCCATTATGACCGATGAATGCCTGTATCGGATCAAGCACGACCATTTTCGCACTAATCTGTATAATAGCATTTCTTATACGTTCATCTTCCAGTGTCAATTTATCATTATCTTCCTTTATAAATGCAACTCTATTACAATCAGCTCCAGCCTGTTCCAGTCTTGGTTTTATCGTATCTCCCTTTCCATCTTCTGAACACTGATATATTACCATCTCTGGCTTTTTGATCTTCTGTCCATCTGGTAAATATCCGCCTTTTGTCAGTATCGCTGCAACATGAATAATCAGTGTTGATTTACCCTCTCCCGGATCTCCCTGCAACATTGTAATCTTCCCACAGGGAATATATGGGTACCATACCCATTCCACCTCCGAGGCTTTCACATTTGAATAAAATTCAACACCCGTATTTATACTTTCCAAATTTGATGCCCCCGGTGTCTTTTGCTCTTTCTTCTACTACATGTGAATAATTACATTAAACTTCTACTTATGTTTCATTATAATATATCTCTTTTGGGAATACAATAAGGAATATCAAATGTGTGTGGAGTTTCACAATAAATCTTAACTAATAGTCAAAGTCTAGGAGGTGACAGGTTTGGAAGTAAAAATTGATTATCTTGCTATCGGTAAAAGAATCCGCACTGCACGTCTGTCAAAAGAAATGACTCAGGAAACACTTTCAAATATGATTGACGTTGCCCCTACTTATGTCAGCAGTATCGAAAACGGGCATACCAAATTAAGCCTTGCAACATTACTTGGCATCGCTCAAAGCCTTGATACTACTGTAGATCAGCTTTTATATGACAATACACCTGTACTGATTTCCAAATTCGATGCTGATATAAAAGAACTCACTTCTGATTGTAGCAATCAGGAAAAAGAATTTTTGCTGGAAATTATAAAATCAACCAAAACTGCATTACGCAACTACAAGCCAGGCAAATAATTTAAGGATGCAGACTCTACCCAATTTCTGCATCCTTCTTTTATACTTTTGCGGTCTTGCTTTCTTGCGAACTTATTCATTCACAAAGGAGGTTCCCATGTATATTGATACCCATTCAAAAGATTCTATGCAAACTTCTATATGCGCTTATTTAAACACCTCACTTGAAGAATTGCAGAAACTTTTCGATTATGTTTCCCATGAAGCACAACAAGATCTGTATTTTGATGCTGGTAAAGCAAACGCTCTTTTCACAGATTTTGTTCAAGAGAAAATTCCTGAAACTCCTATTAATGAAATTTTATTTTTTCATCTGTCAAGACGTTTAAATTCCTCCTCCGAACCTATCGGAAATAATTTATACGATTTATTATCATCTTCTAACGCCACTACATGTTTTTTAAAAGAACATGATGTAGAACTTGTATTAGAAGATAATCATTTTGTAATAATACATAAAGGTAAAAAAGTTTCCCTTGAAAATAGTTATGAAACTAATGCCCCTTACCTTCGTTGGCGTTTAGGATATACTAAACGAATCGACTACTGTATAAATGGTTTTATGTTAAAAGATCTACTCTATAAAAACAGCTATGCAAGAGATTTATATTATGCGCCTGAACTTATCGGTTGCTTAGCTACCTTTCTTGATCGTCCGGATATTTGTATAGATTACCGTAATAACGGTACATACTATTGTTTTGAATATTGTGTTCCTTTGGAAGATGTACTCTTTGATGATTCTGAATTGCTCTCACCGCAAGATAAAGAGTTATATATTCTAACCAAAGTGCTTAACCGCCTACACGATTATCATACTACTGATCCCGATTATATATTCGACCACGATAATCCTGTTATCAGATTAGCAGATACCGCTACAATGCCAAGCTCATATTGCATTGGTAAAGAGATAATAACTGAATCTATGCTTAGATAACAACAAAGACCATTGAATGCAGATTAGTTCCACATTCAATGGTCTTTCAATTATCCTTTCCTACATTTCCGAATCAAACATTGACAGTCCTGCAAGCATCATATCTTCATCCATATCCAGATTATCACTATCTTCTGGCTCTGTTTTTTCAACTTCTCGACAACTTGTTCCACCCATTGATTTCTCTATTTCTGCTAAAAACTCCTTGTCTTGAAGTAACTGTTTTTTGATAACGTCTATGTTCATTGCACCTGTGGATATTCCTGCTCCTGTTTCTCCGTTCTTCATCCATGCCTGAACCAATTCTGTCACAAGTGCTGTCTTGCATCTTTTCTTGGTTTTTAAGTATTCTCCTGCTTCTCTCTGACGCTCATCATCTTCATTAAATATCAATACAACCTTGATCTGTCCCATGACCAGCACCTCCTACCCTCTCCGCAGACGTGCTGTTGTCAGTTTTTCATATCCAATCGCATTCGCCCGGACGTCATCAATAAATTCCACATATTTAAATTCCGGGGAATTTTCAATCTGTTTTCTGAGTAAAAGACTTCCTCCACCAAGAAAGACCGCCGGATTTGTTCTAAAGTCTGTTACATGGGTATGCAGTTTATTGATAATTCTCTGTAACCAGTTTTCTGCCATTCGCTGAATTTCCAGTATAATTTCTTCATCTAATATGGTTTCTTCCTGCATTAAAACCTGTTCTACATCTGACGAATCCAAATGAATTCCATAGTTCTGTTGAATCGCATTGGATATTTCAGACCGGAGGACAGCCATACCAGAACGATCACTGACACGAACCGATAAATCCGGTTTTCCATTTCTGATTACTAAAAGGTCAACAGTTCCATCCCCAATGTCAATACAGTTTACAGTTCTATATTTCTTCAAAAGACTTGCCTTAAAACACATGACTGCAGCAAAATTCTGTGGACTAACAAACACATCTTTCAAATAGAAATTAACGGATTTTCCATTCATCTTAAAACTGATTCCATGTTTGGCATGATCTAAGAAATATTTCTTAAATGAAGTTGCCTGCTGACCGTAATCTGCCGGTGGCAATCCCACGCCAAGCACTACATCTTTTCCCGTTAATGTAATTCCTTTATTACGAGCTTCCATTGCAAGGGCATATAATGTGAGAATAAAGTAATCATCATCTACTGTCTTATCAGCTTTAAACGGCATTTTTGTATCTGACAGTGTATAATATGTTCCCTGATACTCCAGAATATCTTCATTCATAAAACGTCCCGGTTCAGACACATATCTGACAAGTCCACATGGGAAGCATACATTCTCTCCCTTCATATTTCCATTTCCATGATCAATTCCAAAAATGATTTCTGCCATCGCTTTTTCCTCCTGTTTTTTAACTGTACTTTAAGTTGCACTAATATATATTTTGTTCCAAAATTGCTTCTATTTAAGTATCACTTAACTTATTCTTACTATCACTTTTGTATGTCTTGTTCTACTTGAATATTACTTTTGTATGTGTTTTTAATATATACCATACATTTGTATGTGTCAATACATTTTTATATATTTTTGTGTATTTAGCAGTAAAAAATATGTTATAATCCCTTTATGGAGGTAGCGATAATGACCGTTGGCGAAAAAATCAAATACTTTAGAACTATGCATGGGTTCACTCAGGAACAACTTGTACAGGCTACTGGTTTAAGCATAAGCACTTTGCAAAAATACGAGTCTGATGAACGCAAGCCCAAGCCGGAGCAACTCTTGAAAATATCACAGGCCCTGGGCATTAGTATCAATATTTTTATGGATTTTGATATTCATACAGTTTCCGATCTGCTCTCACTTATATTTAAAATGAACGAGCAACTGGATTTAAACTTTGATTCTCAGAAAGATACAAGCGGAAATATCATTCCTGACACCCTTACTCTTTCATTCAAAAATCCAATAATCAATCAGAAGCTCAGCACTTACGTTTCTTTCTTAAACAAAATGACCGGCTCTGAAAGGGAACAATATACTCAAACGCTCCAGGAATTAGAGAATCAGCTTCTTGATGACAATACAGAAATTCACAAGACTGCTCCTGCGAGTAATTCCGCTAATAACGTACCGGATTCCACTTTTTCAAATCCGTCTTATCAGAAAATACAAAACCTGTTATCTGATTGCACACCACAGGAAATGGAATGGATCTTAAAATCTGTTCAACTCATAAAAGATTGTCTGCGTGACACTAAATAATTTTCGGGAGGATTCCTTATGACTATTACTGAAAATGATTTTATAGAAAAAATGATTGAAATAGCTAAAACAGGTTATGAAAATATGACACAGCTTCAATGCGTATTCTTTACCTGGAATGAATTTTTCAATACGGAAGAAGATGCTTGCAGAGCTTTCGAGGTCGCTTCTCAGATTTTCTCTGCTGCCTATCCAGATGAAGCACCTTTGGACGAAACTAACGATTTCTGGGGAGAACTCGCCTGCTATTTATAAAAAAATTTGAGGGAAGCGTCACAAAACGTTTCCCTCACTTATTATGCGTAATCTATTTTTTCAGATCTTCCAGTATCTTTTCTACATTAATTCCGACTCCATTTAATTGTGGTTGCAATATCAGATACTTCTTCAATGGACTTAACTTATTGAGCAATCGCATAATTTTACCACTTTTCTTTTCTAACTCTAATTCTAACTCTTTCAAGCCAAACTTATAATATGGAACTTCTATATTTATTTCCTTGAGATAACGTTTTATCAGTTCTATACTATCGTTATCATTAAGCTGTATAGCTGCATTACCTACAATTATAAGAAAGTCTATGCTGTCAACACCCATATCTTCAAATTCTACACTTTCCAGATACTCTTTCAGGTTTTTGATTTTCTTTTGTTCTACCAAACAATCCAACAAATATATCTGTGCAAATGCTGTTTTTGCATACTCAAGACTTGTGCAAAAATTCTGTTCTGCAACTTCATAATTTCCCATTTTCCAGTATGTATAGGCAATATCAGAATAATATTTTACCTTTCCTGCTTCAGTAAACTTTTTGATGTCCATTTTTTCACGCACATACAAGGCTTTTTCCAACCACTTTGTGTCTGGATCAAAATTATAATACATTTCATACATCATCGCAGTAACATCCTGTGAATACACTTCATCTTCTGTATATAAATCTCCTTTTTCCAGTTCTCCTATTACTTCATCTGCAATCTTTTTCGCACTTATATTATCAGAAACCAATTCAAGCTGTATTGCCTTATCAAATTTATATTTTAATTTCATTAAGGAACTATCCGTCTTTTCAATCAAAATATCATCCAATTTAAGCAACTCCATTAATTGTCCTGTCGGTAAAATGACAGATCGTAACAGTTCCAACATTCTCTGATCCGTATGTACATCCACTTTTATATTTTTTACAATAGCCTCAATCTGCTCTGAGAACTTTCCCTTATCATTATTCAAATCATAATATAAAAGCTGATAATATTCGCATTCATTCTTCCAGTCCTCTGCATCTACTAATTCTTTTATAGATTCAAATCGTTCTCCCCAGTTATCTGTATTTCCTTTCGGTATACTGCGAAAAATACGATCTGCCAACTCTGACAGAGCATTCACATCATTATGCAACATAAATCTTCCAATTACAGGGTTATCCTTCAATATTCTATTCGTGTGCTTTCTTACATCTTCCAAATAATCAGAAAGCATCGCCACAGCTATATAATACGCTTTAATATAATTTTTGCTGTCGATTTCTTTTTTATAATTCTCTATTCCCTGTCCACTAAACGGTTTACAACACATGGAATACAAGCGTCCTGAACCACACAGGCATTTTTCATCATCTAACATATCTCATTTCTCCCATTGATTTATTGATTGATATTTTATCACATCTTCCGCATCATATAAATGGCAAAATAAAACCACAGGCAGATCACTTTACACCTGTGGTTATATTTCATACTATTATTTTTAACAAACCCTTTTATGTATCGCCACAATCTTGCTGATTGGGAATCCCACCATATACCATACCGCCCGGATTCCGAGCCATGCTGCAATTACACAACCAAATACACCGCCTACTATCACGCACAGAGCAGCCATTCCAAGGATACCGGATAAATCCCAATGCCAGGGAATTATAATAAACATATGTGGGATTCCCACTGGCACTCCGTATACCAGCATAAATCTGAACCAGTCAATTTTCCCATCCACCATATAAATATATTTTCCGAGCCATCCAAGCAGAAGTAGCCCTGCAAATACTAAGATTCCTTTACATACAAAATTTTTTAATGTCATGCTTCCTTTACCCCTTTCTGGTATTTTTCTATTGCTTTCATCAGAACATCATCAAAACTGAATACTACCTCTATTCTCTTTTTATCATATACATACACCGTATCAATCGTGGCATTTATAAGTTCTTTTGTAATCTTCTCATGCTGCATTTCCCCTTCCAGTAGTTCAACAGCCGATGCAACTTTACTTTTATATGCTTCTTCCTCTGCCGATAAACGTGTGAGTGTTTCTATCTCTGCCTGTATGCCATTCATTCGATCCGTAATCTGCATCTTTTTCAGCATATACTTTTCTTTCGTTATAATGCCTTCTGCATACGATTCATACTGACGTATTCTCTCACTTTTTAATACATTACTTTCAGCCTCTAACTGTTTTATCTTTTTTCTTCTGACACTATCCAAATTAATTGTCTTTTTCTCAAAATCCACCTGTATAGCATCCAATACATAAAGAACACGTTTTAAGGCATACCAGACATGACCTTCTATAATTGAAACAGAAACCATTTCATCTGAACACTTGGCAAATTTCCCTGTCATCTTTTTATGCGGGCAATATACTCTGTCATTAGCACCGGATTCCATCAATACCATTGATCGTCTGCAATTCCCACATCTGACTTTTCCTTTCAATGCAAACTTTCTTGCACCTCGGTAATCTGGTTTTTTCATAAATGCGATAGTTGCCTTTGCTATTTCATATTCTTCTTCTGACACGATTGCCGGATGAACATTTTTTGTAATGACCACATCTTTATCTCTTGATTTTCTGGTTACTTTACTGCCAACCGCAATACTCTGTCGTTTCCCCTGCACCAAAGCTCCTGTATATTCATATCTTCCAAGAATGGCTCGAACCATACCGCAATCCCACAAAATTTCCGACTCTGGCATTTTTTGATTATATCCATAATGCGTAAGACCATTTTCTTTATTATATCTTCCCGGTGTAGGTATCTTCTGTTCATTCATATAATAAGAAATCTGAGAAGTACTGCATCCCTCGATTGCCTTATCAAAAATTGTTCGCACATACTTCCCTGCTACCGGATCTATCAGCCATTCCCCTGTTTTACTATCTCGCAAATAACCAAAAGGCGGTTTTCCCCCAGTCCATTGACCATTTTTCCATTTCACTCTCAATGCACTTTTCAGCTTTTTGGAAATATCTTTGCTATAAAGGTTATTGACCAAGTTATGAATTGCCATATCTATTCCCATAGTTTTTCCTAAATAATCATTGCTGTCATAATTATTGTTTAATGAGATAAATCGGATTCCCAGTATTGGAAGTACCTGCTCCAGATAATCTCCCACACCAATATAATCTCTGCCAAATCGTGAAAAATCTTTTACAATAATCGTATCTATCTTTCCGGTTTTTGCATCCTCTATCATACGCTTAAACGCCGGACGTTCAAAATTTGTTCCCGAATAACCATCGTCCACATACTCTATATATTCATCCGACAGATCATCCCTGTCCTGAACAAAATTTACAAGAAGCGTTCTCTGGTTATCAATGCTGTTACTTTCGTCCTTATTGTCTTTTCCCAAATCTCCATCTGCAATAGATAACCTAAGATACAATCCATTCTTACGCACTTTTAACACCCTCTATCAATTCTGTTATCTGTTTAAATTTATCATCACACTTGAAGCACACATGAATGCTTCCGTCTTTATATATCTCCACATATTCTACAAGTTCCTGCACCAGTTCTTCATTGAAGCTCCGATCAGAAAGATACTTTTCCAAGTTGCTGACCATATCCATATATCTGTCAGTTTTCTTCTCCAACATTCTTTGATCCTGTTTTGCGATTTGCAAATCATCCCTCAGATTTTGTAACTCTCGGATATAACGCTCTTTCATCATATCGAAGTCCTCTTTTTCTACAATCCCACCCACATAGTCCTCATACAATACAGTGTTCTTTTCTTCTGCCTGTGCTATTTTTCTTTCCAACATTCGCACTTTTGCGCCTGCTTCATAAAAAGCATTTTTCTCACTGGAATCACTTTTCAATCTCTGTAGCAGTTTTTTTCTGTCACACATACTTTTTATAAGAATCTGAATCTGATCCATTACAAGTATCTTCAACAGATTTTCTTCTATCTTCTGACCGCAATAATTATTCACATAATTTTGAGCAGAACAGGTATAATAAATCCCTACCTTCTCCATTGTCTTGTAATTATGGGTATAACGTACACAATACATTGGACGTCCACAATCTCCGCATCGAACCATACCCGGAAAACAGTCTTTGTATTTTTCTCTGTCCTCCATATATTTTAAATGCCAGTTTCTTGTGACCTTTCTTATTTTATTTGACCTTTCCTGCAGTTCTTCATAATCATCCCTTGCAATCATTGGCGTATGCATATCTCTCTGAACATTCCAGTCCTCCGGCGAAGTTCTATACTGCTTTATCCCTTTATATAATGACTGCTTCAACTTTCCGGTTACAATATCTCCAACATATGTAGGGTTGTTCAGAATCTTATCTACTGTATCTGTTCTCCACTTTGTCTGTTCTAACGGAACTTTCAATACACCAGTTTTTTCTCTTTGCCCAGGTGTTGCAATTCCCATGAGATTTAATCTGTCTGCAATCTTCTTTTTGCTGACGCCCATCATATACCACTGAAATATCATTCTGACAAATGGTGCAACCTCTTCATCAACGATCTGTTTATGCCTGTCCTCTGAACGGACATAGCCAAATGCTACTTTGGATAAAGTGATATTTCCTTTTTTTCGCTGTGCATCTTTTGCAGCCAAAATCTTTTTTGACATATCTTTTGCATACATGGCATTAACCATATTTTTTAATGGAACACTGATATTTTCCCTGTCCTCTTTTCTGGAACTGTCATAATCATCAGTGATTGCAATAAACCTTACATTTAATCTTGGTAAAATCGTTTCCAGATAATATCCTGTTTCCAGATAATCCCTGCCAAAACGTGATAAGTCTTTTACAACAATGCACTGAATCTTTCCTGACCGGACATCTTCCATAAGTTTCAAAAAACCTGGTCGTTCAAAATTAGTTCCGCTAAATCCATTGTCTATATATGTACCTGCTAATTTTAAATCTGGATGCTCCTCTATGAACTTTTCAACTAGCATTTGTTGTACAACTAAAGTTTCGTCCGTTTCATTTCCACCATTTTCAACAGATAATCGAATATACGCTCCGGTATCTATCAGATTCTCACAGTTTTCTATAATCTTATTACTGACAGCCTCAACATTTTTATTTCTTCTGCTTTTCCTTGCCATTGCTATTCCTCCATCCATTCTTCCGGGAAATAATTCTTCCAGTTCTGCATTGTCAGATATACATGCACATCTCTTAAATCTGAAACAATTATTTTATCTACCCACTTTTTAACATGTTGACTTTCCAGCTTCTCCGGTAACTCTTCCCTTTGAAATGTTTTTATCCATTCATTTTCCTCGCTGTAAGCCTTTTTCATATCTGCAAGCCTGTCCATCAGTCCTTCAAAATCGTTTTCATACATTTGCAACTGCGCCTGTATTTCTTCTTTTTTCTCCTGATATTCTGTCTGACCAATCTCATAGTCCCGGAATTTTTCATATAAAGGAATACGGTCTTTCTCTACCTGCTCCATTTCCTGAAATATCATCCACGCCTTTTCTGAATATTGCTGAATCTCTTTCTGTAATAGCTGTTGCATTTTTTCTGTCTGCAAATATGCTTTCATTTTTTCAGCCATATCCATTTCCAAAGAAATTGCATTTTTTACTGCCTCTGTAACCTTAGCTTCTTCTATATAAATTTTTCTTTTCTTTGGTAATTCACCCATCTGCGGATTGAACACAAAAGCAACATCACCACTTCTAAAGTTTCTCAGGTACAACGGCTTTCCAGTTGCTTCATCATAGATTTTTCTTACATATGGTCCCGGCTTCCCACCTATGATATTATCCGTAGTCGTTCGATTCTTTATAATTTCCCTTGCTTTATCAAATACGCCCGGATCTAATATTGGTGTTATAGAAAGTGTGCAGACCTTTCCATTGATTGTTTTCTTCCAATAGCCATCATACGCCGTACATTCTAAAATCCTACGCAAAGCACCTTCGCTCCACTTATTTTCATAATGCGGCCAGTGCTTATGCCCTACTCTCGCATTATGTACCATTGGCGATTCTTCTCCTCGCTCATTCAGAATGGCTACTATCTTTTTTATAGACATTTCTTCCAATGTCATTTGAAATATCTCCCGTACAATCTTTGCAGCCTCTTCCTCGACAATTAATTCTTTTCTATCTTCTGAAAGTATGTATCCGTATTTTTCATCGTGAACTGTGTAATATCCCTCTATCTGCTCACGAATCGTATATTCACGCATACTTTTTACCTGTACCGCAATTTTCTCTTTTCTGAAATACTCATCTATTTCTTCCCTGCTTTTTCCAATACTACAAAAATCGCTCTGCACTATCGCAAAGTGAAGTCCCGCCGGGAAGAATGTTTTAACCAGTACATCTTCCGCACAGGAAATATATTTTCCACAACGGTCAACACTATCTACTACCACCATATCAAATTTACGGTTAATTCCATCCGCTGTCATTTCTTCAAAAGCTGTATTTTCGTTTGCATCTTTTTTCCGATCACTGTATTTTGCTACCAGCTTCCAACCATGTGATTGTATATAGTTCTGAATATGCTCATTCTGCTGTTGGATAATATCTGATGGAATATTCTTTGTATTTTTGCACGATGTAGTCCTTGTATAACTTACGCACCGCATTTAAATCTACCTTCCCTTTCTTCCATTTCCCGAATATTCTGAGCTGCTTCTGTCATTTCCTGTATTTCGTCTGCATACTTGAAGCAAATTTCCAGACGATCTTTCCCATACACAATGACTTTATCAATCAGAGTAACTACCGCTTTACGATCAAGCTGTGTAATATTCTGATAGCACTTGAAATCCTCAATCCAAGGGTGTTCCCGTTTTCCCTCCGCAGTGGCCTTTTCTTTCCTCTGCTCTAATTCACGTTCTGCCTTTTCCGCATTATGCAGCTTGTCTGTAAATCTCCGGTTATACTCATGGTATTCCTCTCTCGTCACAATGTTATCTAACATATCCTGATACAACCGGGTTTTCAAATCTTTATACTTCTCTACTTCCTCATGCAGAACCAACAACTGCTTTTCCAGTGAATTCAGTTCTGTCTTTTTATAATTTTTCATTCCACTGTTCTGAATGATATTCTCCGCATTTACCAATAAGGCAATCTGCCTTTGTATGGCATCCAAAACAACTTTATGAACCGTCTTTTCACTAATCAGATGAGAACTGCAGCCATCTCCATTTTTATATGTAGAACAATGATAGTAATAATACCGTTTTCCATTTTTTGTTGTACTTCTCTTTACCATGTTCTGCCCACAATCTCCACATCGCAAAAATCCCGAAAAAATATATACAGATTCTTCCTCTGGTGCTGTGCGGGTATCCAGTTCCATCAATGACTGTACATACTGAAATACTTCCTCTGCAATAATCGCTTCATGCGTTTTCTCTACACGAATCCAATTTTCTTCAGCTACTGGTCTGCACTCTTTTACTTTATAGTTGATTTTACGATTCTTGCCCTGAACCATCGTTCCTGTATATAACTCATTTGTCAAAATGCGATTTACAGTTGTGACCGCCCATTTAGGCTTGGCTCCTGAACGAAATCCACTATTATAGTTCATACCACAGCTTCGTTTATATTCCATTGGTGGAAGCACTCCCATTTCATTCAGCTTCTCAGCAATCCTTTGAGAACTGTACCCGTCCATTTTCAGATTGAAAATATATCGAACTATATCTGCTGCATATGCATCTATGATGAGATGATTTTTATTCTCTGGATCTTTCTGATAGCCATATCCTGCAAAGCTGCCAATAAACTGTCCATTTTTTCTTTTTACATCTAACTGACTTCGGATTTTAATTGAGATGTCCCTGCAATAAGCATCATTTATCAGATTCTTAAAAGGAACAATGATCTGGTCTGCATCATCCGATTCTGCTGCACTGTCATAATGGTCTGTAACTGCAATAAACCTTACTCCAAGAAACGGGAATATCTTTTCCAGGTATCTTCCTGTTTCAATATAGTTTCTTCCCAGTCTGGATAAGTCCTTGACGATAATACAGTTGATTTTCTTTTTTTTCACATCCTCAAGCAATCGCTTAAATGCAGGACGTTCAAAATTTGTTCCACTGTAACCATCGTCAACATATTCATCGACCAATGTGATCTCCGGGTGCTGTTTTACAAAATCGTTAATCAGACTTCTTTGATTGCGGATACTATCACTTTCCAATTTATCTCCGTCTTCTCTGGAGAGTCTTAGATAGTCCGCTGCTAATATAGACTTTTGATTGAAATACATAAAGCCATCAACCTCCTAATTTACTATGCCGTCCGGCAGTGTAAACCAAGAAATTCATGGCTTCTTGAATGCTTTTAAATTTTGACCCAACACCATATTAACATAACTTCTGGCTCACTGCTATACCTTTTTTCATTCTTTTTTAAATTTCTTTCCATCCTGTTTTTCTTCATTTTCATAACGAAATACACCTGCTCAGGCTTTCTTCCAGTGTACATTTTCCATTAAAACTTATTTTTACCACTACTCCATGAGAGATATAGCAATACGGATTTTTAATCTGCCTGATATAATCTGCAATCCGTTCCTCCTGTGGCAGTTCTGTTTGTATCTGCACCTGCTCTATATCTACTAGACTGCTTGTGTCCACCGTTCTAATATCTATCTCTGCCATCTCCTGCATTTCTTCTGGTGTTGGTAATTCTTTCTCTGCCATTTTTACACCTCCCGGAAAAAATTACTTCTACCTATAAAGCTCGGCAGAGGATATTTACCAACCTGCATTTCCTGTTTTTTTATTTTTTTCATTTTGAGGGTTGGTAAACAGGCTTTCCAAAGCCTTATTAGTAGAGGGATTTCTTTCTTAGAGCAAGTTTCGCTTTGTAGCACAATAACCCGCTTTGCGGTTATTGGCTATCAGCAACTTGATGGGGATTTCGTTTCCCCATACCCTCGACGCATATAACAAATATGTTTTTCTGGCTCCTACTACCGTATCGCAACGTGATATTTCCTATCACTTCCCCTATGTACTGCCAGAGCAGTTTGTATGGATTCTCTTTAAACAAATATAGAAATATGAAAGGATTTTGATAAACATGGCTAGACCAAAGAAAGATAAATGTATTACCTATACCAAAGACGTACACTTCCGTTTAACCGAAACAGAATATGAGATTTTACAGAAAACCGCCCAGGACGCAAACCTTTCCATTTCAGAATATGTCAGAAAGGTATTGAATAACCAAAAGGTAATTGTAAATTACAATCTGGTTGCTGATGTTCCAGAAATAAAGAAACTGCTCGCAGAGTTTGGAAAGATAGGTAGCAACCTCAATCAGATTGCAAAATATTTTAACCAGGGCGGCATTCTTTCTCAAGAAATGCGTGGAGAAATAAATAAGCGACTTCGAGATTTATACGAAATGAAATATAAGGTAATGGAAATGGCAGGTGACTTTCATGGCAATACTGAAACATATCGCAAGTAAAAATACAGATTATGGAGAAGCTGAACGTTATCTGATCTTTCAACATGACGAATATACACAGAAACCTATCCTTGATGAAAACGGTCATATGCTTATTCGTGAGGAATATTACCTTGACGGTATAAACTGCGATTCATTTACCTTTGCAGCGGAATGTCAGGAAACAAATGCTTATTTTCATAAGAACCAATCTTACAATGAAATCAAGTCACACCACTATATCATCAGCTTCGATCCTAAAGACCGGGACGAACATGGATTAACTGGAGAACTGGCACAGCAGCTTGGCGTGGAATATGCCAAAGAGAATTTTCCCGGACACCAGGCACTTGTCTGTACTCACACTGACGGTCATAATGGCAGTGGCAATATTCATGTACATATCGTAATCAACAGTATCCGCAAATATGACACTGAGCCTCAGCCCTATATGGAATTTGATCGGGATTCCAAAGCTGGCTATAAACATCATCTTTCCGATAGATACCGAATCTATTTGAAGCAAAAAGTCATGGATATGTGTACCGCCAATGGGTTGAACCAGGTAGACCTACTAACACCTGCGGAAAGGAAAATTTCTGAAAAAGAGTACTGGGCAAAACGCAGAGGACAGAAAAATCTCGATAAACACAATACAGAACTTGAAAAAAAAGGACTGACTCCAAGGCAGACTACTTTTCAAACCGAGAAGCAATATCTTCGTGATGCGATTGATACAGTTGCTTCACAGGCAATATCACAAGAAGATTTTTCCAGATTGCTGTCTGAAAAATATAATATTACATTCAAAGTCAGTCGTGGCAGATACAGCTACCTGCATCCCAACCGCAGTAAATACATTACTGGAAGAAGCCTTGGTACGCTTTATGAGGAAAAACATCTTCTGCAAATATTTCAAGAAAATTCTACCTCACAGATTACTGAAAATCCGGTTCCTGATATTTCTCAAGTTGTTAATTCTTCAACTCCAACAGTTTCTGCCTACACTGCTACAACTACAGAAACTACAGAAGCTCCACATACTTTCCTCTTTATAAAATCTGATTTACGATTGGTAACAGATTTGCAGCATTGTATTAAAGCACAGCAAAGTCAGGCGTATGCTCAAAAAGTAAAACTGTCTAACCTGAAAATGATGGCTCAGACAGTTGCCTATGTACAGGAACATGGCTTTCAATCCAAGGCAGATTTAGATGCAGCTCTTTCCGATGCCTCTGCTCAAAGCACTGATGCAAGAAATACACTAAAATCCACAGAGGATACTTTGAAGAATGTCAATGAACAGATTCATTATACCGGACAGTATCTTGCCAATAAATCTATATATTCTGATTACCGCAAAAGTCGGAATAAAAACAAATTTTATGATGATCACCGGGCAGAACTTACACTCTATGAATCTGCCCTCCGAATACTCAAAGAAAAATCACAGGGCAATAAACTTCCTACATTAAAAATGCTGCGTGAGGAAAAGAATCGCTTAACAGAATTACAGACGATGCAACGTGAGGACTTTAATGCCCGACGGGAACATGAACGGGAACTCCGTACAGTGTGTTCCAATGTAGATATTATTCTTGGAACCTCACAAGTTCAAAATCGCCAGCGTGAACATACACAAGAAAAATCATAACCGACGACTTTTTTTCATAAAAATAGAGGTTCTTCCTTAAATCCAGGGAAGCAAACCTCTATTTCTCTATTCTACTTTTTCTCCATCTACATGCAATATAAATTTTTCAGGATTGTGGATAATATCATATTCTTCATTTTCTTCCTCTGACAAATATTCTATCTCACAGAATTGCTTATTATCGTTAAGGTCTTTTTCTGTCTTATATACATTAATCTGTAATTCTGTCGGGCATACCATATCATAAGAAAACTTTATAGACTGAAAAGAATTTTCCCTGCACATTTTTATAATCTGTTTTGCCAGTTCCTTTTTATCAGCAATTTCCTCTTGATTTGCTACAACCGTTAAATGTTCCGTAGTGTTAAATCTCGTACTATTAACTGCATCTGGAATCTCCGAAAGTTTCTCCGACTGTGCTTTATGAAATCCACTACATATACACATCACGCATATAAAGCAAACGACTACCAGTACAATTCCTTTTATTCTCTGCTTTTTCAATCCATCTCCTCCTAGATATGGGTTCCGAAAACAGAACCTTTGTTACTTTCTATCTTAACCCTATAATGAGGGAAAGACAAGAAAAAGGTGGAGATAGCCGTTGATTAAATATGATAAATTGTGGCTTACCATGCAGGAAAGAGGTATTACAAAGTACACACTTCATAAAGAATACCATTTCAGTAAGTCCCTGATACACCGCTTGCAGAATAATGAGGGTGTCAGTATGAACACCATCAATACACTCTGTAACATTCTGGATTGTAAAATTGAAGATATTGCAACGCACTACAAAGACTAGCCTTAACCGAAGCATTCGTCACTGGCCAGTCTTTTTATATGCGAAAAAAGAAGCCAGTCACAACAAAGTGACCAGCTTCTCATTTTTATTTTTTTGTACGTTCCATATCTTGTCCCATTACCTGCTGCATAGCTTTCTGTCCACTGCGCCTTGCGACTTCTTCCTTTTTCTCGTTCAATTTTGCAAGGATAGATTCTTTGGGACGATTCTTTTTCTCTTTCGGTGCTGCATTATTTTTAAGTCCGTCAATCATATTGTAATTTGCTTCCTCTGTGATCTCCGCACTTCGCAGATATTCCCCATTCTCCATATACTTCTGCCAGTTATCCAGTTTCGGTTTACTATTTCCTGTCTGCTCCTGCACTGGCGGATGCAAATAGTCACGAATCTGCTGTTTTACCATATCGTCAAATCCATTATATACGCTGTCTACAATCACTTTGCCATTCTGATCTAAAATCACATACGCAACATTCGTTCCATACTGCTCATGCTCCATAAGGAAATAATTTTTCCCCTCTACCAACAGATAATCTACTACTTCCCAGGTTCCGTCTTTTCCCTCTATTTCATATCCAACTGTATCTTTTGTTAGTCCACCACTTTCTGAAGATGTGACTTTCATAAAATCAGGAATCTCTATAAAAGTGTCTTTGTTTACATAGTAAGTGGTCGTGACACCATTATCATTAAGAATCAGCACATCACTGGTACTGACCGCATGACCTTTATAATTATGGGGCTGTTTCTGCTCCAGATCCTTTTTTATCTGCTCTGGCGTTTCTCCCGGCTTCATTGTTCCAAGATACACCTGTTCATAATTTGCCACCTGCACCGGAATCTGATCCTGCGCAAGTTCTTCATATGTCCGGAAAAGAAGATTTCTCAATTCCGGTTTCTTTTTTAACTGGTAAACTGCAAACTGACTTGTACTCATTCTCCATCCACCTCCAGATCTGCTTTATAAATTTCTACCGTTTTCTGCAATTCCTCATATCCCTCATCGCTAAGATAATAGAGCTTATGAATCGTTGTGAAAATCAGCAGCTTCATATCTTCGTCCAGATAGGAAAAAATCTCATCCATTGCTTCCATTGTCTGTACCCGGTTTCCTGCATCAAAAATTGCCAAAGCAGTATATTCATCTTCCTCAAATCTTACCATCATAATGACACCTCTCCCTTCTTATGTGTTCTGGATTTTTCTTTCGCTGCATTCTGTTCCTGCTCTTTTATTTTTACCTGACGTTCCCGGAGTGCCTGAAGAACTGATTCTTTTCTGCTCTTTGGCTGTGAATCATTTTCTTTTTGTACAGATTTATCTCCAACTGTCTGCTCTGTGCTTTTGGTAAGCTCCTGCTTCTGAGCAAAATATTTTTCCACATCGTCCATTGCTTTCTGAACTAATGGACTCTCCTTATAATGTCGGATCATCTCCACACCTTCCCGGTCAACTTTTCCCAGTCGCATAAGATCATACGGTCCGTCATAATCACTTCCATCATGCAATTCAAATCCAACACCCTTTATTCCATTCATACGCTCTGCCGGGATAGTTTCATAGATTTGTAAGGCTTCCTCTAAAGTAAGATTTTCGTGATACTCGCCCATAACTGGAAATTCCATGCACTCTGCAACATAAAAAATGATTGTGGCTTCTGTCTGTTCCTGCTCTGACTGTCTGGTAAAAACAGAGTATGTTTCTGCATTTTCCAGACGTGAAAGTAATGACCGGGCAGTGATTACATCACTGTCTACATTCGATTCTTTTGCCACCTCAGTCAGCCAGTCTTTTAAACCTGCTGTCTCCCTGTGCAAAATATCCTCTGTGATTTTCTCGACCTGTTCGTCCCTATTTTCAACGGTATCCTTATATTCATAAATATCATATTCGTAACTAAAATTATCCAAGTCCACTGCTAGTTTCTTGATTTCCTGCTGATCAAGATAAGCTTCTGATTCCTTTATGTACTCTGCCAGAGTAATCCTTTCTTCTGAAATTGGGTTAATATCTACTTTAATGCCTGCTATTGCCATACCATAGGAATTCAATTTGTCAAAAAAACTATCTTCTCGAAGATTTCCTCGATAAGAAAGCACCACATCAAGATCAGAATCTTCACAATACAGATCATCCCTGCTTCTGGAACCATACACTCTCGCCCCGATCAGTGTAACTTCATTTTCCAGTCCCATTTCTTCCAGAACTGCCCTTGTATGAGCCAGTACGTCATATTCCACTTCTGCCCGATTCATTCCATTCAGTGCTGCTTCGCATCTGCCAAGCTCAGATGTCTTTCTTGTAATGCCATTCTCCAATAATGCTTTTGCATTGCTGATTAATTTTTCCCGGAACTCTGCATCATCTACTTTGACACATACCTCTTTCTCCATTCCTTCTTTTTTCAGGATTTCATAAGTTGCTTCCTGAATAGAATCATCCAGATGGTCATGTTCTCCACTGACAACCTCATGCAGATCAGCATCATAAAACATATAGGCATATCCTTCTTCTGTCGGCTGTACTGTCAGATACGTTTTTGCTTCTGCAAACTGTACAGTAATTCCTTCATAGTTTTTCATAGCTACTTCCCTGTCATAGCCATCGAAAATAGATTCCGGGCAATTTTGTTCCAACAGTACCTGTACGATATGTTCCTTTTCCGCATGTTCTGTCTGAACTTCCAGGGATTCATAGTTCATTACCCTTGCATCTTCTACCGAAAGTCCTTCCTCTTCAAAAATATTCTCCATTGCTTCCGAAATAGAGATAGTCGGATCATCATAAACACCGCCATCCAATTCCAGATAATCCTTATCATAAAATGTATAATCGTAACCATCTTCTGCAGTCTGAATAGTAAAATACTTTTCTCCCACCTGATATGCAATCTGCACATCATACATATCCAGTCGATCTTCCATTTTTTTCACTGCTTCGTATACTTCCGGGTTCAGCCAGCCACCAATCTTTTCATACTCATGTGTCAGTTTGTCTATTCCATTTTCACATACAATAAAATCAATGCTCTCCTGCATGTTTTCTGTATTCTGAATGCCAAGCACTTTTTTCTGATGATTTGGAATTTCCAGATATTTATACATGGCATCATCCAACGATTCAAACCGTTCAACCTTAACCACACCTTTTGCATTCATATCTTCCATCAGATAATAATTGTCAATATAATGGAATTCCGGCATTCTTAACGTAATACCATCTGGCAATACAACCGAACTCACTGCACAGAAATTAAACCATACCTCTTTTCCAGTTTCGTTTTTTCCAACCAACGTTTCTGCCCAGTTATCTTCCTGTACAACCTGTGTTTTTTCTGTTCTTAATATCTGACCACTATTCAGCGAAATAATTGCATTTTGAGGTAATTCCGTCAGGTCATATACTGTTGCACCATTTCCTTCCAGATATTCTGAAATAGCTTCCCTGGCTCCTTCATCAAATCCATGCCAGATGTCCTCTGCCACCAGTATCCCATTTTCCGACACAATAATGTCTGCCACGTCCTGACCGTATTCCTCATTTCGCATCTGGAAGAATCTCTCCCCATGATACGTTTTCATATCCATCGCATACCAGGTGCCTGTATGTCCGTCTGCTTCATATCCTCTTGTAGTTTCAGTGATATGCTGATTTTTCACGCCAAGCACCTCTTCCAGTTTCCGGGTACGGATTTCGTTTCTTACCATGTCAATGAAACCATTCAGAACTGCCGGATGACTGCTCACAATATAGTCCCTGTTCAGATCCATTCCCCTGCTGATATTTTCCGGAATATCAATGCCATCTGCCCATCGTTTATTGCCATCAGAAAATCTTCCATCATGGGAAAGCTGTTTCAATGTATTTGCAAGAACAAAGGCAACCCGTTCTTCTCCGTATTTCTCAACCACGCTTACTGCAGTATCTGGATTTAAACGCATACCGTCAAAGCCCTCTGCGATTGCCTGCTCGATTGCATTTTTACAGTCAATGTTCAGTTTTCTGGAATCCAGATAAGCATCTACATTTCTCTCCTGCATAGCCTTTTCCAAAGTTCCCATATAAACTTCCGGATATGCTTTTACTGGATTGGCATTTAACATTTCAGCTCTCTGTGCCACAAAGTCCGGCAGTTCTGTAAATCCAAAAGAATCTACATAGTATGCGGTTAATCTGCCGCCCCGGTTCATAATGATCACATCACTGACTGACATGGAATGTCCGGTAAAATCGTTTGGTCGTTCTATATTAAAACGCTCAAAGAGGTTATCCAGTGTCGTAGCATCTCTCAGTCTTTCACTGTAAACCATCTGATAGTCTTTGCCATCTACGGTAAATCCCATTTCTTTTGCCGCTTCCAGACTTAAAAATTGATACCCTCTTTCTTCCTGTCCACTGTTGATCTGATAAATACCATAACGGTTTCCATCACTCTCTAAAAGAAGTGTTTCTTTGATTTTTGCTTTTTCTTCCGGTGTCATAACCGTTTCCTGACTTCTCCGATAATTTTCCCATTCAAATTTCGTCACTCCGAATAACCCGTCATGCTGTAAAATATCCAGTTCCAGATTCATAACTCTTTGCGACTGCTCCTGACCACCCACTGCTCCGGTCAGTCCGTAAACCGTTACTCCCTCATGGTGCAATTCCACTGCCCGTTCCCTGGTAAGTGGAAGCATACTTTCTGAATAAAATCCGGCTTCGTGCAATTCTGATAAACCAATCATCGAATCCGGCAGACTGTCAATCTGTTCCTCCACTTCTCCAATCAGTTTTAGTACCGCTTCTCTGTTTCCATCCAGAATAGATTCTGAAAGATTCTCTGCCAGTTTTTCCGTCGCTTCCCTGTCATCCAGTTTATAAGCAAAATTCACGATAAGATTTCTCTGGTCATTGCTGAAAATCGTCCGTTCCTGCTCCAGACGGTTAATGGTCTGTTCTGCATACTGCATGGCACTCATTTCTTCTGTCTGCTCCACAACATCTGCTTCCTGCTCTGGTCTTTCTATCTGAAGTTCTCTGAGCTTTTCCTCAATCTGTCCGATCATATCAGCAGAAGTCTTACGGATGGTGTCCATAGAAGCACGAAGCTCTTTCATATTTTTACCGGAAGACCAGCTTGCAATATAAGAAAAGGAATACTCTGATGTATCCAATCCAAAATGATTGCATACCACATAGGCAACACTTTCTGCTTCCACTTCCCTTGTAAGCTGGTCTTTTACAATGCCCTCTGCTTCCATCTGGTCACGATCATGTAATACTGCATGTGCGGTTTCATGCACCGCTGTTTTCATGGTCTGTGCGTCACTCATGCCAAGTTGGACAGCGATATATTTATAGACAAGCTGATAAAAGCCTTTTGCATCCCCGTCAATCTCAATAAAGCGGATAGGAACCGGGGCAACCATTTTTAATGCTTCCATAAAATCATGGTAGATCAGAACATCCCCCTCCAGTTCCGATACCTCAAACTCTGGAATCGGTTCTCCTGTGGTCTGGCTGACATCAAATACTGTCGTAACCCGGAATCTTGTAATGACACGCTCTACTACTTCTGTTTCCGGCTGTCCATCTTCCCCGATCACAATCTCGCCAGTGTCCGGATCAGTCTTTTCAATCTCCTGTTTCTCTTTATATGGAGCCGGGGCAATGATCTGGATGCCCTTTTCCCCTCTTTTTACCTGCCGGTTGAATTTCTTCTGCCATGCCTGATACCCTGCTACCAGTGTCGCTTCCGGTTTCTGCATGGCGATCAACAATGTATTATTAAAACTGTAATTATGGAACTTTGCCATTGTATTCAGATATTCGGTATATTTTTCTGATGTAAATATTTCTGCAACGCCCTGTTCCAACTGCTCTGTAATCTGCTTTAACTGCTCTTCTCTGTTTGCCATAATCAAATCCTCCATAGAAAAATCCCGCCAAAGCTCTGGTCACTCTGACGGGATACCCTTTATAACTCCTGTTCGTGTTTCTTTTTAGGTTTCTGCTGTGTTTCGCTTGTCTGTTCCTGCTGTTTCTGTTCTTTCAGTCTTTCCAGAACAGACGTTTTATGAACACTGTCTGCTATTCTGTCCTGACGTTCCTCTGGCACGTTTACTTCCGGGTTTTCCCCGATGCCCTCATCTGCCAGAAGATTTTCTCCCCCTTTCTCATCCATGTTGAGCATGGCATTTAATTCTGCCAGACGTTTCATTTTTTCACTCAGTTCCGCTTCTTTCGGAAATGGCTTCTGTACCTCTTCCTGTGCGGTCTTTAACTGTTGTTGTACCGTTTCCAGATTCTGCTCAGTATCTGCCAGCTTTTTCTTGATTGCAGAAAGTGCATTATGAATCCTCTGGATATTGCCCAGAGTATCCTTTCCGAACTCAATCTTATAAGAACATTTTCCCTTGATCGTCATGGTATAAGTATTCGACAGGAAATTATATTCTGAAGAAAGCGCAAAACCATGATATTCTCCGATCTGCCCGGCTGATTTTACAGACTTCAAACCAGACGCTGCTGAAATGAGTGCAAGTCCTGCTTCTTTTTTATCTGTATACAGCTTTCCACCGACTGTCATTGCAAAGTGGTCATTGTCCTGTAAATCTATTCCTTTTACCACATCTGCATCTACACGCATACCGGCAATCTTTTCTTTTAATGCGGTAATCTGTACCGGATACCGCTTTGCAATATCCGATTCCAGGCGATAGATCTGACTGGTGTGGTTTGCTTTCAGAAGTTTCAATTTACTTACCTGCACATCCAGATCCATTTTTTCCTTGATGTATTCATTTCCTGTTGCCAGTGCCTTAATCTCTGCATAGGACAGGGCTGTATCATCTACATCCTCACAGGCACGAACCGGGGATTTACTGGTCATGATCTGCGAAATAAACTTCTGCTTGTTTTCCAGAATCTGCCACATATACGAATCGAATGTATTTTCCGTTACATACCGGAAGATTTTTACCTTATCATTCTGGTTTCCCTGTCTGAGAATACGTCCCTCCTGCTGTTCCAGGTCAGACGGTTTCCAGGGGCAGTCCAGATGATGCAGTGCAAGTAATCTGTCCTGGACGTTGGTACCAGCACCGAGTTTCGGAGTGGAACCCATCAGGATTCTTACCTGCCCTGCCCTCACCTTTGCAAACAGCTCCGCTTTTCTTACTTCCGTATTGTATTCATGGATAAATGCAATCTGCTCTTTCGGGATTCCCCGTTCCACCAGCTTGTTTCTCACATCATCATAAACGTTGAACGTTCCGTCAGTTTTCGGTGTGCTGAGGTCACAGAAGATCAACTGGGTAGCCTGTGTATCTTTTCCTTCCTCCCATACCTGGAAAGCATTCTCCACACAAGCATTTACCTTGCTTTCCCCTGCATCCGGCAGCATATCATTTAAAAGCCTCTGGTCTAATGCACATTTTCTTCCGTCGTTGGTAATCTTGAGCATGTTATCTACCCTTGGATCTACTACACCGCCCCTGACTTGTTCTGCACGTTCTGAAAAGGCTTCCACCATTTCTTTCTGTTCCTCACTCGGCTTTAACACTTCATTGATATATTCTGCTTCCGGTACAGGAAGATTCAGCATGTCTGCAGTCTGAATATCCGCAGCTTCTTTAAATATGGAGATCAGCTCTGGAAGATTAAAAAAACGGGCAAATCGTGTTTTTGCACGATAACCCGTCCCTTCCGGTGACAATTCGATTGCCGTAACTGTTTCTCCAAAAGTTGCTGCCCACGAATCAAAATGTCCCATTCCCATATTCATTAAAGTATCATACTGGAGGTATCTCATAATGGTGTATAATTCAGTCATACTGTTTGATACGGGTGTTCCCGTTGCAAACGTGATTCCCTTTCCCCCGGTAATCTCATCCATGTATCTGCATTTCATAAACATATCTGAACTTTTCTGTGCATCTGTCTGTGAAATGCCTGCCACATTCCGCATTTTTGTGTATAAAAAAAGGTTTTTGTAATAATGTGACTCGTCCACAAACAGCCTGTCCACGCCTAATTGCTCAAAAGTCACCACATCATCCTTTCGTGTCTGGTCATTCAGTTTTTCCAGTTTTGCTTTCAGGGTTTTCTTTGTTTTTTCCATCTGCTTGACCGTATACTGCTGTCCCGCTTCCTCTTTTGCTGCTTCAATAGAATAGGTAATATCTGCGATCTGATCTTCCAGCAATGCGATCTGCCTTTCCCTGGAAAGCGGGATTTTCTCAAACTGGCTGTGTCCAATAATGACCGCATCATAATCCCCGGTTGCGATTCTGGAACAGAACCGTTTTCTGTTTGCAGGTTCAAAATCTTTCTTTGTTGCCACCAGAATATTTGCTCCAGGATACAAGCGTAAGAAATCGCTTCCCCACTGTTCCAGCAAATGATTCGGAACCACATAAAGACTCTTTTGTGCCAGTCCCAGACGCTTGCTCTCCATACCGGCTGCGATCATCTGGAACGTCTTGCCCGCACCTACACAGTGTGCAAGCAGGGTATTATTTCCATAAAGGATATGTGCCACCGCATTTTTCTGATGTTCCATCAGCTTAATTTCCGGATTCATTCCGACAAACTGGATATGACTGCCATCATATTCCCTTGGCCGGATGCTGTTAAACCGTTCATTATAAATTTTGCAGAGTGTTTCCCGTCGGCTCATATCCTTAAAGATCCACTCTTTAAATTCCTCCCGGATCAGTTCCTGCTTCTGCTGCGCCAGAGTAGTTTCTTTCCGGTTCAGTACCCGGTGTTCCCCATCCGCATCATGTATTGTGTCATAGATTTTTGTGTCACGCAGATTCAGTGCATCCTCCAACAGTCTGTAAGCATTTGCCCTCTGTGTTCCGTAAGTTGCGGTGGAAAGCGGGTTATTGCTGCTGTCCACGTTCTTTCCTTTTACGTTCCACTGTCCGGTCACTTCCGCATACTGTACTTTGATACGCTCATAATTGATATGCTGTCGTGGTGTATGGAATGTTTCTGCCATGAACTCTGTAATATAGTCTGGAGAAATCCAGGTTGCACCAAGTCTTGCTTCAATCTCGGAAGCGTCCAGATCTTTCGGCTGTACCCGTTCCAGTGCCTGTACATTGACCATATATTCCGGATAATTCTCTGCAAACTGCTTTGCAATGTTCAGCTTCTCCCTGACATTCCCGGAAAGATATTCGTCAGATGGCTCCCACTTATCCGTAAGCGGATTCTTAAAGATAACGCCTGTAAGCTCCTCTGTGACCTCTTCTTCTGTTTTCCCGGTAAGCTGCATCATATAAGGAATATCCACTTTTGCCTTTTCCCCGATAGATACCGCCAGTGCCTCACTTGCAGTATCCACCGATGTTACCGGCTCTGCCCTGCGGATCGTCCTTTTCGTAAATATGTCTGCTTTCCGCTTCAACTCGCCCTTTTCGTCCAGAAATTCAAGGGAAGTCAAAAGGCAATAGCTGCTGTCCATGCTGAACGCTCTTTTATTTGCATTGCTGCTGAGTAATCCATACTTTGCAGTAAAGCTGTCATAAACCCGGTTCAATTCAGCCTGTAAGCTGGCAACCTCTTCATCACTGCATTCTTCCAACTGACGTTCCAGAAGCCTGTTTGTTGCATCCCGGATAGCAACCATGCCTCTGACACGCTCGCCTGTCACAACGGGAAGTTCCATCTTATTCATAACAGAATTTTCCCTGTAATAAATATCCTCTCCGACAAGTGCAAGGCTGAAATTCTTAATGTTCGGATCTGCCGGTATGGATACTACCTGTTCTTCCAGTTCTGTATCTGAAATCTCCTGCTCTGTGATGGTTCCCTGAATATGCTGTACCGCTTCTTTTAACTGTTCTGCCAGATCTGCTCCCTCTTTTGCCTTTACCGTCACTTCCTGTTTTCCGTACTGGGTACTTTCTGTTGTGAAATCCCCAAGCACCATTTCCGGATGGTCTGCAAAATAGGAATTGACTGTATAGCCTTCTGATGTGGTTTTTAACCATACCCAGTCTGGCTCTGTGATCGCAGCCCTGTCCCTTTTCTGGAAAAACAGAATATCCGCAACCACACTGGTATTAGCATTTCTCTGGAAAGCATTGTTCGGTAAGCGGATCGCCCCAAGCAGATCTGCCCGATTTGCAAAATATTGTCGGACTTCCGGATTCTGCTTATCCATCGTACCGCTTGATGTGACAACTGCCACCACTCCGCCCGGACGTACCAGGTCTAAGGATTTTGCAATAAAATAATCATGGATCATAAAATGGTATCGGTCATATTTGCGGTCACTGACCTGATATGCCCCAAACGGTACATTTCCAATCACACAGTCAAAAAAGCTGTCCGGGTAACTGGTTCCCTCAAATCCCTGTACTGCAATCCTGTTCTTCTGGTAAAGCTGTTTTGCAATCTGCCCGGAAACCGGATCAAGCTCCACGCCGTACATATTTGTGGCACTCATGCTTTCCGGTAAAAGTCCCATAAAGTTACCTACTCCACAGGACGGCTCCAGGATATTTCCCTGCTTCAGTCCCATGTTTCCAAGTGCTTCATACATAGCCTTGATGACCGTCGGAGAAGTATAAAAGGCATTCAGCGTTGATGCCCTTGCTGCACTGTATTCTTCTGGCGTAAGGACTTCTTTTAACTGCGTATATTCCTCTGCCCAGGCACTGTTTCTTTCTTCAAAAGCCTGTGGAATACCGCCCCATCCAACATATCTTGACAACTCTTCCTGTTCTTCCGGTGTTGCCAATCTCTGATCCTGTTCCAGTTCTTTCAGCAGCCTGATAGCTTCCATATTTGCTTTAAACTTTGCTTTCGGACCGCCAGCACCAAGGTTATCGTCCGTAATATGGAAATTATGAGGTTCCTGTTCCTGCACCTGTTCATTCTGCAGATATGGTAAAAATTCTCCCTCATAGCCAAACAGTTCGTTCTCCCCTGGAATATAATTTCGTCCGGTTTCCATACACCGGAAAATATCAGCTTTTGATGAACCACTTGCTTCGTAGAATCCTGCATAGGAATATAAAATATCATCTTCTCGCTCGTAAGCAGTCAAATGTAATTCTGTATTTCCCCTCGTCTGGTTTACCAGTTCTTTTCCTTCCAGACCTTGAGGAAGAACACCCACTGCTTCAAAATGATACCCCTGATATTCAAATACATTCTCGTCCCACTGTTCCTGTACAACTACATCTTCTGGCTCAGATTCTGATTCTTGTAAATCCAATTCCTGTCGTACTCTGGTAATTTCTTCTGGATTCATGACATGATCTGTATATGGCTCGATCATATCCTCCTGCCATCTGCCATTATCATTCCAGATTTTTTCCGAAATGTCAGAAACCAACTGCATCTGTTCCGGTGAAAAGTCTGGATTCAGTACTGGTTCTAACATACGCTCCTGTTTAGCCAGCTTTCGGATAACAGCCATCTGTTCCTCGGAAAAATCCTCTACAGATTTTCCAACTGTATCCATACTGTCATAAATCAGTTCGCCTACACGACTTTTTAATACATAATCATCCTCATAAAAGCCATCTTCCCACAATTCTTTTGCTTCTTCAAAGGACATATGAGGATCTGCCTCTGGTTCTTCATTCTGTATCTCTTCCGCTTCTGCAGTCGATTCTTCTACTTCCAGTTCTTCCGTAGGTTCCTCTGATTCAGAATTACTCATAATGTCAAATAAAGACATCTGGTATCCTGTCAAGCCTTCCGTCTGCTCCGGCACTTCCTGTGTTGGGAAAATCGTATAGCTGCCCTCCACATACTGATGCACTTCTGTTAAGAGCTGTAATTTCTTCTCATAAGTTTCATTCACTGCTTCAAAATCCAATGGCAGCATTGCCAG
>OLND01000508.1_pt1 | contig 48039 bp, 40 predicted proteins | sample 1672031 | NCBI WGS metagenome assembly OLND01 (sample SAMEA3136638, study PRJEB25190) | human gut metagenome | biome: human gut; feature: human-associated habitat; material: faeces | place: Austria | collected 2013 | reverse complement strand
AGCCAGGCAGGTTTTCATCCAGAATATAGACATCGTAGTCTGAAATTACAAAAAGAAATGTTCCTTCGCCTTCTCTGTCATACATTACGGCAGCGGCGCCGGTCTGGAGATAAGTCAGACACATTTTTAAGGTATCATACATTACATCTGTAAGATAACTTAACGCTGCATTGAATTCCTTCTCTTCGTCTGCAAGATGGAAATTGCACCATCCGTGTTTTGGGGCTGATAAGATATCTTTTTTAATCATTTTTGCCTTCTCCTTTCTGACGTTTTGTAGCCTGCCATTGTTTGAACTCTTCGTAGTCATCTATAACAAAGTGATATACTTTCTTGGCAAATGGTACAACGTAGTTTTTAACGACAAAAAACTGAACCATCAGCAATAAGAAGCTTCCGATTGTATGACCGATTATATAAATTGTTTCAAAAGTACTCATATCTTACTCCTTTCTTTACCAGATATCTGGCTTTCGTTCACATATGCTTCCAGATGTAGTTGCACATCGTCAGCATTGCAGCAAAAGCATTTTCCAAGTCTTTGTCTCTTTTCTCTTTTTGCTTCTTTTCGTATTCTTCCAGTTTCCGAATCTGTTCCGGGGTTAACGACCGGCGCCATTCGTTGTAACTGTATTCCGAGAACCAGGAAGTTGCATCCCATCCAAAGATACAGTACCAGCTTCTGCGGTTGCATTCAGCTTTCCAGGCCATACTTATTCCTCCTATATATCTTTTCCTTCCGCAAACGGCTTAATCATTATCTCTTCCACAAGCTCCCCGAATGCATTTTGTACAGGGATACTTTCTGAAAAATCCTTCCATGCGGTATCAGCCAGTTTCTTCAGTTTTTTAATGGCACCAATAACCTTTTCTTCATTAAAAGCATCGTCACATGCTGCATGCAGTTTAACACTTCTTCCGATTATTGAAAAAGCATCTTTTCCATGCCAGTCAGGGCGGCTAATCCAGATTGTGTACCCGATTTTTCCGTCTCCCCAGCCGTAAGAGCTGATTCTTTCCTCGATATCCCACCATCCGGAATCAATAAGTTCTTTTTTTAAGTCCAATATTGTCTGCATCTTTTTTGCTCCTTTCTTTTTGTTTTTACATATCCAATATGCAGGATTTTCAGGCAAAAAGAAAAGAGCCGCGCAAAGCACGGCTCAACATACTCAACCATGATTAGAATCGGAGAAACGAATCAACCATCCTTCTTTGCGGATATCGCGTCCGCATCCCACAAAAGAAATTGCGACTCTTACTGAAACAACATCTTCTGGCTTCTTTAATGATACAGCCCAGACACTTCCTGTCTCGAGTTCATCCAGAAAATCTTGCTGCTCTTCCGTCAGGTCATTGTAATCATCAAGAATGCAGCATTCGGTAAAATACGGTCTGTAGCACTCTTTCTGAATTGCAAAATACTTTTTGTATGGTTTTGTCATGGACATTGACAGCAGCTCTTCTTCGCTTTTTTCGAAAATCAGGTCTGTTATCATCGCACAGTACGGCACACCGTTAATCGTGATATTGCCGTTTTCGTTTTCATCATCAATGTCAAAATCTCCCATCATTACAAGAACAGCATCTTTTCCATCATGCGGAACGCAGTCATCCAAAAAGCTCCACAACTGGTCTTCTGGAGACATTGTAAGCATTTCTGCAACTTCCGGGTCATTGAGTGGATTGAGATTTTTGTTGTTTTTCATAGTATCTTTTCCTTTCTTTGTTTAAAATTTTTATCTGCAAAAGTAATATGCAGAAAAAATGCCATGTGGAAAAATTACTGTTCAGTTATATCTCGCCTCATACTTTTCTCTGTCCAGCGTCAGTCTCCGCAGCCCCTCTGCAAAGGCCTCCTTCAAACAGTCACACACCGCAACCGGTGTCATCTCATCTACCGCATTATCCAGCAGACATCCGTTTGAATCAATCAACACATACGAGGCCTTCATATCCGGCTCTACGACAATCTCCCGTCTTGCTGTTTCTATCCCTGCTTTCGCTCCCGCTCTCACTTCTTTTTCAGCTTCTTTTTCTTCTTGCTTTTCCATTTTTTCTTTATTTTTCTCTCTATTTCTCTCTACAAACTCCTCAAACTCCTCATCCGAAACCTGAATATCCAGGTTTGAGGAGCTGCCATATTGAAACGGCTTCATCCGTAAGATTTTCCACCGGTCAGCGGTGATTTCGTCAATAAAGGCAGACATCACTTCGTCTTTATTTAACGCTGAAACGACGGTGTTAATCTTAATCCGGCATTCCGGCGCATACTTCCGAATCAGCCCGCAGAGCTCCACAATCCTGCCGGCGGGTATTGCTTTTCCGTTTCTGTCGCACCTTCCAATCTTTCTATTTGTTTCATCGTTAATACTATCCACAGAAAAGCCGATGGTCTCATACATCCCGGCGTAGCTCTTAATCCATTCTTCGTCCATCAGCGAGCCGTTCGTGATAAGCGAAACTTTTACTCCTTTGTCTCGTATGTATTGCACCAGCTCCACCAGCCCCGGATACAGCATCGGCTCGCCTCCGGCGATATTAAACTCAGCCACATCAGCTCCGGCAATGCAGTTGTCTACGATTTTCTCCCAATCCTTCACCGACAGCAGCTTTTTCGTTCCAAATTTTGAGAAACACTGCCGGCATTTAAAATTACATGCCTCCAGAATATGGAGGTTGATTTTGTATTTCTTTTTCAATGTTTCTTTCCTCTTTTTTTGTTTCCTGAAATGGCCAGCCGATTTGGCTGGCCTGTTTTCTCAATTGACATAGTCCATATTTTTGATAAAATTCTCCATATGTTCCCAGTCCGGGATGTATTTACCGTTATCACATACTGCTGGGAGTTTGATTTTTGTAGAAAATACTTTGCCATTTTTGGCTTTTCTGCCATAGCTGTATTTTTTCTGTTCCTGCTTCAGCAACGGAATTATGAATAATGCAGTGTATTTGTTCAGGTGCTCACCATAAAGGACCTCAACATCATTTGAAACAGCAAATTTTTGCTCCTGATAAAAACAGTCAAAACAGTTTCCGTTTGTAGATACAGTGATTGCATTGCCATCAAGTGCATCATCAACATCAACCCACGCAGCAACACCATTATTATCTGATGTTGATGTGATAAAAGGGGTTGTTCCTTCGCAATCCGGTATTGATGAATAGTGTTTGACCTTCTGTTTTGGAAACAGCTCTTCTATAGTAAACTCTTTCCACTTGTCAGCGTTGACTTTATCGGTATTGTCTGGCTGTCTGGTTTTAACTTCATAAGCGGCGAGATTCTGAGCTTCTTTCTGCCACAGGTCATTTGACAGATTTGAATAATCTGTTGTCATATATTCTTCACAAAGCCACTCATCATCTGCTGTTACCTCTGCCATTGCAGAAATACCATCACTTGTCTCCTTATTTCTGAAAAGTGAAAGCCACTGCGCTTCTGTTAATTTCCATAAACCCTTTCCATTTTCGTCAACAATTTCTACGCGACCGATATTCTTTTTTTTCTTGTGTGCGTCGTCTTTAAAATATCCAAAAAACGTCTTATTTGCGGTTCCATCTGGCTTTACGTGAGGCTCACCGAGAGTAAACATCATGCAGCATGAATGTACTGCGGCACCAGGATAGAACACTTCATTCGGTAGCGTAAATACTGCTTCAAGTGTGTTATCTTTCAGTAAATCCTCTTTTGCCTGTCTAATTACTTCAGTTGTTCCTCGTGCTACTGCAACAGGAAGCAGTACGGCAAGTCTTGCTGTTTCTGGAGGCAGCCCCTGTTCGCAGAGTCTTTTGTTTCGCTCTTTGACCACATCGGAAATAAATTGAACGAATACAAGGCCTTTTGTTGGGTCTTCTTTTGCGTCTTTCGTTTTACCCCATTTTATTCTGTATTTCTCAGGAATCATGCTTGCTATTGCATTGTATGGTGGGTTCATAGTATAAACATTAGCCCCCAGAGTTACGAGATATTCAAAACAGTCAAATGTGCTTGCAAGTCTGATGCTATCGCTGCTTATTCCGTGGAGCATCATATTTGTTATTGCAAGTCCATATGCAATTTCTTCTTTCTCGATACCACATATATTTTTAGTTCTTACTTTTATTTTGTTTTTTTCTGCTTCTGTCTCTGTTACATTACGGTTGCACGCATTCATTTCTTTTACAGATGCTTGTACAAGGAACGAGCCACTACCACAGGTAGGGTCAGCGATAATCGTATTTTCGTTTACATTCAGCATTGCGACCATCCATTCTCCAATATGGTCTGGCGTATACGCCTGGTTTTTATCTGCCTTTCCGACATATTTGTTAAATGTTGTGAAAAACTGGTTTAAAATATCCTGTCCTTCTACAGTTTTAGTGTCAATGCATGTATAAATATTTCTTGTCATAAACACTAAAATTTCAACCCAATCAGAAGTGCTTAACTTTTTAACCGCCTGATTTGCAATAATGTTTCCACAGGTAAGTCTCATTTTAGTTTCTTTATCTTTTGTTCCGTCAAGCAGGTTCTCTATTGTTTCCTGAATTCCGCTGCAAATTTGTTTTGCTGACAGGCCACCCCAATATGTGTACAGAGTTTGAATTTCATTGTCGTTTATTTCTGAAATGCCTTTCTTTTTGAGAACGTCCTGAATGTACAGTAAAAGAGTTCCTCCGAATTGACTTCTTGTACGTTCGTTTATTTCTTTTGCACGCAACATATCATTTAATATAACTGCACTTTTTTGCACCTGCTCTCTGTTATTTGTATTTTTATATGTAAATATTTTCTTATAGTGTTCCATACTGTCTATTACCGTCTCCTTTTTTAACTCGTGCTCATTGTCCACCTGGTCTTTCCAGACTCTGATTTTGTCGTTAACTGTATTGGCAAGGATTGCTATGATTTTATGTCTTGGAAACAGCGCTTTTTCTTCTGCGACGTACTCTGCAAGCTGCAGCTTATCGCTGTCTTTAAATTGCTGTTTTGTTTCCACCAGCACGACAAAATCTCCGTCCAAAAACCGGATGTCCACCTTAAAGTGTTTCACTTGGTTATTCGGTAGAGATTCCATCAGTGCAGATTTAGAACCCGCAGCCTGCACATAACTGAACTCTCCGCCTTCGATATTTGATGTGACAAAATTTTCTCCAATTCGTTTTGTAATGTTGAATCTATCCATAGTAAAAGTCCCTTTCCTGAAAAATATTTCAGCGTTTTTGCTGTTACTTCTCTATGGCGTAAATTTTTTTAAACGATAATTTTTTGCGGGTTTTTAGATTTTGTCATATCTAATATGCTGAATTTTTTCAAAACAGGATGGAACTAAATTACTTTTTTGAGATGCAAAAAACAGCGACACCTTCCAAAAAAAATGCCGGCATTTTTTGCCGGCATTGAGGATGAGTAATTATTTTTTTGATAACTCGCGCTTCGCGCTCGTAACCAGACTTCGAACGGTGATTTCCCGTTCTCCGTTAAGCTAATGGACGTGTATTTTTTCCAAAATAGAAAAACAGCCATCCATACAACGGCAGTCTGCCAGCTCTAGGACCTGAGGTTCCATCATCGAAATGTGGTATTAACCACGGCTCCTTAAGGCTGAACTGCCAATAAACCTGGCTAAACTGTCCTTCATCATCTTTGTAGGATACCATCCAAGTGAAGCGTTTTCGTTGAACTGTCAGAATGTTTGTTCTGGTTACAAGTCTTAAAAATTTTTCAAATTGCTTGCAATTAGTAATATCGTTACTCATATACATCCTTTCTCCGGCGGCTTCGCCGCCGGCATCAATCCAAAATCAACAGATATCCTGAACGTTCGCCTGAATGCTGGTCACACCATTCCACTCATTGAGTGTCGGGTAATACAGCATCTTGAAGTCATACAGCTTTCCGTTTTGATTCAAAAGCTGCTCTTTCGTTTCAATGTCATGGAAGCACACACCGCTCTTGCAGTTTCTGCTGTTGAATGTGATTTTAAGGACATTTTTGTTCTTTCCGATAATTTCGGCACGGGTCGCTTTGACATTGCTCTGCGCGAATACCGGCTTTTCATTACCTTTTCCGAACGGCTCCAAAATATCCAGCTGTTCAATGAAGTTCTGGGTCAGAAAATCAATCGGAAGGATTACGTCAATCATAACCTTCGAGATGAAGTCCGCATCAGTCAGACCACTGCGGGCATTAAGTTGTTTCCTGAATTCTTCCAGGTTCTCTTCCTTCAGAGACAATCCGGCTGCCAGCGGATGACCGCCAAAGCCAAGCATCAAATCCTTGACCTCAACCATTTTGTTATACATGCTGTATGCATCAATGGAGCGGCCAGAGCCCTTCAGAAAATCGCCATCACCTTTTGTAAGGACGAAAGCAGGTTTACAGTACCTCTCTCTCACCTTACCGGCAATGATTCCGGCGATGCTCTCATGTACTTCTGGGAGGTAGACAACCAAAACCTTATCATTCTGCATTTCTGCATCAATGATTTTGAAAGCAGCTTCCATACCCTGTTTTGTGAGTTCCTGACGTTCTACGTTTAGGTCTCGCATCTGAGCGGCTTTTTCGAGCGCTTTCTGATAATCAGTCTCAACCAGCAGGTCAAACGCCTCATTTGCGGTATCAAGTCTGCCTTCGGCGTTAATACACGGGCCGATTTTGAAGCCATAATCGTAAGAAGTCAGCGCTTTGTCTTTCAGTCCAAGAACTTCAAGCAGCGCCTGCAGACCGATATTGCTCGTGTTCTGCATTTTTTTAAGCCCTTCTTTAACGATTGCACGGTTATCATGCTGTAATTCCATTACATCGCAGACAGTACCGAGTGATGCGACTTCCAGAAAATCGGAATTGTTGAATTCATCTTCTTTTCCGAATTTTCGATACAGGCACCACATAAACTTCCAGGCGACAACAGCGCCGCAGATTTCGCGAAAAACGCCGTCATCTTCAGGACGTTTCGGGTCAATGACAGCATCGGCCTCTGGGATGATGTAGTGGCGTATGCCGTCACATTCTCCGGATTCGGTTGGTGTTTCGTAAGGGACTTCATGACCTCCGCCTTCCTCCTCAGAAGCATTCGCTTCTTCGTCGTCATCTGTCGGACAGCAGTACCTTACTTCGTAAGGTACTTCGTGGTGGTCTGTGACTACTACCGTCATTCCTAATTCTTTCGCCAGCTTAATCTCATTCGCAGCTGCAATACCGTTATCACAGGTCAGAATAACCTGCACGCCGGCATTATATGCGTCACGGATTGCCGGTTCATGGAGGCCATAACCGTCAGTGATACGATGTGGGATGAACTTATCGCATTTTGCTCCAAGTTTGGTTAAACCTTTGTAGAGTATATATGTACTGGACACGCCATCCACGTCATAGTCACCCATGATGCGGATGTATTTTCCCGCCTGCACTGCGTCGTAGATAATATCAACGCCGCGCTGCATATCAGTCAGTTCTGAACCGTCAGAAACGCGGGAAATGTCAGCCTCCAGGTATTCTCTCACCGCTTCTTCCCCCTGAATTCCTCTATCTGCGAGGATTTTGATAATTGCGGGGTGAACATTGAACTGTTCTGCGATGGTCTGAAACTCGGGACGTTTGATATTTTTATAAACCCATTTACTCATATTTTTTCTTCCTTTCTTGTTTTCTGGTTTAGAAATTTTTTATTACATGGCTAATATGCTGGATTTTTGGAGAAAAGAAATGCAAAAAAAGACGCAAAAAAATTGCGTCTTTGTATTCGCCCTTGAGATGGCGGAAGCCAGAAACTTGCAAAAAAAATGTCTTATTTTCTTGATATGCCCTCACGCATGATGAGGGAACAGATGTTAATTTTATGATATCAATATTGTTTTCGATATACCCTCACTTGCTGTGAGGGAACTTGCTTTTTTAAAATCGAATATGCTGATATACAGATATACCCTCACTTGATATGAGGGAGCACTCAGTATTTAAGCGGATTTCAGATGCCGCAAATACCTCGTTGTGTAATTTATACAAAATATTTTTTGCAATTTGGATTATCGCCTTCTCATATTTAATATGCAGGATTTCTTCAAAATTGGACGCTTTTTTGTAAAAAAAATAAAAAAAATACATACAATTTTTTGCCAAAAATTCTGCATATTAAAAACAAAAAAGAACCATAAGACTATAGAAAAAAACACAGAAAAGAGATAAAAAAATGAACACCAAAAACAACCAAACAGAATTCTCAAAAGAATCCATTGATATATATTTGAGAAAGCTATCCAAAGTCTACAAAAAACTCAGCGCCGGCCGCATGCCGGCAGAAATCATACTCGTCGGAGGTTCTGCCATCGCTGTCAACTACTCTTTCCGCCAAAGCAGTACTGATATTGACGCAATCATCCAGGCACCCGACGTAATGCGTGATGCGATTTGCCGAATCAGAGATGAAGAAAATCTGCCAAATGATTGGATTAACAGCGATTTTACAAAAACGGTGTCTTTTTCGCCGATGCTGCGGCTATACTCCAAGCATTACCGGACATTTTCTAATGTTGTTGAAGTTAGAACGATAACAGGCGCTTTTTTGATTGCGATGGAAATGCGAAGTGGCAGAATATACAAGCATGACCTTTCTGACATCATCGGAATTCTTATTGAGGAGAACGAAAAGAGGGAGAACCCGATTAACCTTACCGAAATCCGCGATGCATGCGAGAAACTCTACGGAGAAACAGGATATGACACGATGCCGGCAGCATCAAGAAAATTGGTTGAGAATGCTGTCAACCTGAACATTCAAGAACTACGTAATCTATACCGGCAGCAGACCGAAACGGAAGCCGAAAACTGCCGTTTGTTGATTCAGTTTGAGGCCGACCACCCCGGCGTGTTAAACAGCGAAAATCTAACAGAAATCGCGGCAAATCTGAAAAAATAAAGAACCCAGCCCTGAATTTCAGGGCAGTGGCTTTTAATCTTATTTTTCTTTTTCTTCTTTCTTCTTCTTTTTTTCTTTTTCCATTCTTCTTTTTTTTCTCTCTTCTTCTTTCTACTTTTTTCTTTTTCGCTCTTCTTCCTCTTTTCTTTTCCTCTTTTCTTCTTTCTTTTTTTTCTTATTCATCCTCCCCTCTCATCCTCTGATGCACTTCATCAAGATACATCCCGAAAATACGTCTTCTCATTTCTATATCCATCATCGCCCGGGCAAACTCTATCCTGTCTTCCTTCTCTTTTTTACTCAGCCCTTCAACTTCTGAACTATCACCAATTCCATAAAGGTTTTTCAACTCTTCCACGAAAATAAGTTCTATTTTGTTATAATACACAGTCGCAAAATCGCACTCTTCATTCTGCTTTGCCGCATTTTTCAGCTGTTCATCAGCTATTAGCTGCTCTTTGATATTTTTGATATATGGAATCAGTGCTTTACTGTCCAGCTTCAGCCCGATTTTATTATTCAATTCTTCAATAATATTTGACAAAAAGTCATCCTGCTCTACAGTCTCGCCGCCGGTACCGCTTCCCGTTCCGTTTACATCATCACCATTTGCCAGGATTTCACGGGTTGTCTCCTTTCCTCCAACCTGGTTCACATCATCAATCACCAGCATCTCGTCAGCGTGATTGTCGTTAAATTCACGTTCTTCAGCCCCCATCACAGATTTGTATGCATTCAGAAATACATATCTCTTATGCAGTTCAACATCTTTCATCTCCGTATTCATAGAGACCCCGACGTATATTTTTAAGAATTTTTTTATTCTGTTTCTGATAATGCCAGCACTGCTACCGGCCACCTCAATGCGTTTTGTTAATCCAGTGAACGCACCTGAGATATATACTCTGTCACTTGATGTTTTTTCATTTTTCAGAATCATCCTGCTCGCTTTGTCTACTTCTTCGGCAATCAGCACGCCTGACGCCGTCAGCTCGCTGTTGATTTTCAATAAATCATCCAGGCTTGCAGGCTCTGCCAGGGTTGTGGTTGTGTAGAATGGCGCGAATGCGTCAATCATATCACTGCATGTGTTTTTGAAATCAATAATGACCGGTTTTTTAACATACGGACGGCATGGTCTGTTCAGACGTGATAATGTCTGCACAGCATTTACGCCGTTTAATGACTTCATAATGTACATGCCACAAAGTTTCGGCTGGTCAAATCCTGTCTGATATTTGTCTGCCACAACCAAGATACCGTATTCGTCAGTATCAAATTTTGCAGCAGTCTTGCTTTCTGGAAAGCTATTCATCTTTGCTTCTGTATATTCTTCGCCATCAATAACCACAGAGCCGGAAAAGGCAACCAGTGCTTTCACATTAATCCCGCGTTTTTTCAATTTTTTATCTAATTTTCTCTTTATTTTTACCGCTTCTTCTCTTGATGCGCACAAAATCATCGCTTTACCGTGACCGTCAAGCTGGCATTTGACACGAGACATGAAATTATCAATAATGATATTCAGCCGCTGGTCAATATTGATGTCGTTTAAGCTGACCATTTTTGTAATATCTCTTTTTGTGTCTCTTTTATTGCATACCGGGTCTGAATTGACAACCTTTCTTACACGATAATATGTCTGATACTCAATGTATGCCTGGAATACATCAAGGATATATCCCTCGCTGCATGCCTGCTTCATTGAATATGTATGGAATGCTGTAAACTTGCCATCCGGTGTCTGTACTCCGAATGTTTCAAGAGTTTTCGGTTTTGGTGTTGCGGTAAATGCAAACATCGCCACATTCGCCTGCCTGCCGGTCTGTCTCATATTTTCAGTTACGGCATCTTCCATATCTTCCACGTCAACACCGAGATTAAGCGCTTTCTTTACCGCTTTTAAGTCTTCACCAGATGTTGAAGAATGTGCTTCATCAATAATGACGCCGAAGCTCTTGCTTTTCATATATCCGATTTCATCAGCGATATACGGGAATTTCTGTATAGTCGTGATGATGATTTTTGCATTGCTCGCCAGTGCTTCTTTAAGGTCAGCCGATGTACAGCCGCGTCCCAGTGCCCTCACAAATCCTTCGCAATGTTCACGCCCCATAATTGCCTGCTGCAGCTGGCTGTCTACTGTCCTCCTGTCTGTCATGATAATGACTTTATCAAAAACGGCAACTGCCCTTGCCCCGTCGTATGCGTGGAGCGACGCCAGGCGGTATGCCAGCCAGGAAATCTCATTTGTCTTTCCAGAGCCGGCAGAGTGCTGGATAAGATAGTCTTTTTTGGTTCTGTTTTTCTTAACTGCTTCAATTAGTTTTTCCACACAGTCAATCTGATGAAAACGCGGGAAAATCATCAAGCCATTATTATCAACATATATATAATTTGCAATCAGATTCAGCACCGTATCCGGCAGCATGATATAATCATACATATAATGTACCGGGAATTCGTTTTTGCAGGCAGGGTTTCCAGCCTCCGCATCAATACCTGTTCCGGTTCCATGATTGAACGGCAGAAAGACAGTGTCTTTACCGTTGATATATGTTGACATATAAGCTTCGTTTTCATCCATTGCAAAATTAACGACAGCACCGGTCATCACGTCAAATATTTTTGTGTTTTTGTTCCTGGCATTCTTATACTGATTAATTGCGAATCTGTAATTCTGGCCTGATGGAGTATATTTAAGCTCCATTGTCACAATCGTAATGCCATTCAAAAACAGCACCAAATCCACTCGCTCAGTCTGAGAAACCCATACTTCTTCCATCACTGAAAAAATATTGCTTTTGTAATTTTCAACCATCTTTTCATTCATATTTGAAGCCGGCTTTGCATACATCAATTTGATACTTATTCCGTCAATGCAGACCCCATGCTTCAGCACATAATTCTTGCCACGTTTAAGCATTTCATCATTTGCCGCCCTGATGACAGTCTCCATAACATCCGGGTGTCTTTTTTGAAGTTTCTTTAACTCGTCTTTTTGTGTGCTTTCCAAAAATCTCTTCAGACAGTCTCTATCAACCGCAAATGTCTGGTCATATGTATTTTTTCTGTATTCATAACCAGCAGCCATCAGCTTTTCAATTATATGCTGCTGAAAATCGTGTTCTTTATTTCCTCTCATTTTTATGCATTCCTTTCTATTTCAGGCGGGCCGGAGGCCCGCATATCTCCACGCTGTTCTATACATGTAATATGCAAAAAAGAGAAAATAAAGCGATTTTTTTGCGGATTTCTGGAGAGATGGCGAAAAAACGAAGGAATATGCAGCCGACAGCAAAACGCAACGGGAGTATGCAGGGCTTCGCGCCCCGCAAGCACCCCCGCCAGGCTTGCAGCCTGGACTGCATTGCAAAACTACGTTTTGCTTTTCAGCCAGCCCTGCAGGCAATACAGTTACGCCAAACATTCCGCAGCAGCCGGCAAGCTCACCTCCTGCGTCAGCCGGTAACAATCTTTCGTCATCCAGCTTCTTTTTTACAGAGTAAATCTCAGCCTTCCCTCAGCCAACAACCACCCTTCCGGCGTCAGCCGGCCAGCACTCACCCGCCATCCATCTTTTCATACCGGCCTCACAGCCTTCCTTCATCCAACACACAACAACAGCCGGCAGGTTTCACCTGCCGGCTGCCAATACCCTCCCCTCTTCACTTTTCTTTTTCTTTTTTCCCTCTCTTTTTTCTCTTTTTCTTTTCTTACTTCAGCGAAATCATCTTGAACACTGGCTCCTCCAGCACCGGCTCTTCCGGGTTGTAAGTATATCCGTCGCACTTAAGGTCAACCCATCTTTTCTCTCCCCAGCTGTATATCCAGTTTTTGAAGTAGTCTTGTTTGCTATAAGCAGGACAGTCATAGTAATTACGAATGTAAGTGCCCATCATCCTATCCCCTCGCATATACCACCGTCTTAGATACACAAAAATTGAATCCGACAATTCATCAAACCTTACAACGATATTGTAAATCTTACGCTTTTCTTTCTCCCCGCAGTCAAATTCAAAGCGCAGCAATCGCGGCTTATATTCTTTTTCATCCCTGAATGTTCTATACAAATCATCATATCCACGCAATGTCATTACAATGTCTTCTTTTTTCTCCACCACGTCCTTACAGTCCTCAAAAATCACGTCAACAGCTTCTCCAAGCTGCCCGCAGGCCATATCGATATTTCTTACAAAGTTAACCTGATTTGAACTGAAATACCCTTTTTTCTCAACCAGCACACTCCTCTGCATCTTATCCAACAGCATCACCACGATGCCAAAATTTTTTCTTAATTCTTTTTTCATTATTTTTCCACCCTCTTCTTCCCTGTCACATAATCAAAAATCAAACTCTTTTTATACTCTTTCAGCCACTCCAGCTGCTGTCTTCTTTTCTGTACTCTGTTGTCTATATTTTTACATTTTTCGTCAAGGTAATCGGCAATCTGCTGCTGTTCAGCGAGCGGTGGAACGAGAACAGAAATCTTCATCAACTCAGCATTGTTAATACTGCTTCTGACACCACAACTTCCAAGCGCATTAAATACATCAAGATAACTCATCATTAAGAAAAACATTTCTGCATATTCTGGCAACATTTTATTATTGTCCGCGTGTAATATTGTATATGCCGGAGAAATCAGTCCAGTGTCGTGAGATAGAGCAACGCGGCGGCTTTTTGAAGGATTCTGCAGGTCAATTAATCTGAATACCAGGTCTCCTTTTCTTAAAAGCTGATAAGACATAAAGTCTTTTGGCTGTAATCCTTCCGCAGTCCATTTTTCGCGATGTTTTACGCCATTCATAGTTAATGAAAGTCTTTCGTATTTTTCGCTTTCTTTACCAGGAATCTTCTTAAAGGTTGAGAAATTATATTTTACTTTGCTGACGCTCCACTCCTCCGGCACTTCCCCAATCCATTCAACCCCGGAATCTTTCATCGCTCTCTCGGGCTCGCCTTTTTTGCAAATTCCTTTTGTCACTGTTTTTGTTATTAGTGCCTTTTTGTATTTTTCCAAATCCTCAATCTGCCGGCTGACGGCGTCAATCGTGCGGTCAAGAATGCTGCATTTTGTGTCCAGAAAATCGGCGATTCGCTGCTGCTCGTGGAGTGGAGGGAGGACTATTAAAAGCCTTAAAAACTCTTCTCCTGAAAGTGTATATCTGATGCTTTTTGCATATTTTTTGTATTTCCTGCCTTCAAAGATATACTGAAAATAATAATTTGCAAATTCCGGAAGCACCTGTTCTTTTGTTTTTAAGATTTTGTAAGCAGGTGAAATCATACCGTCATATCCGCTTAATCCAGAAAACACTGCTGATGCATCAAGGTCAAACAAACACATTACGATATCATTTTTTGTTACTCTCTGATATGTGGCAAATGTTTTTGGTCTTTTCCCTACCTGTTCATCTGCTGTAATTGATTTTACTCCATTTGTTGTTAATGATAAAAGCGCGGCTTCTGTCCACTTATCTCCAATGATTTCTTTACTTATATTAAAAGCATCTTTCATTCGTAAGGTATTCCAATCTTTCGGAATAAAATTTACTTCTTCAACCCCCGAATCTTTATACCCCGCCATATTTCCGGCAATTTCTTTTGTTTCTTCTTTTCTGCCCCTCAGCAACGCCTCAACTTTTGCCGCTCTTCCATTCGCTCCCGGCAGCCATCCGCCTTTATTTTTTACAGCAACATTTCCCGGCATCCGTTCTGGAATATATTTTCTATGTTTCCGATTTGTATAACTCTGCGTTTTTTTTGACATCTTTTTTCTCCTTATTTTTTCATCTTTGTTTTTTTGCTGTACTTAATATGCTGAAAAAATAAAGGTCACAGAATTTTTTGCGGGTTTTTTGTTTGTTGTTCGCGGGACTTCTCGCCCCGCACCCACGGCAGCATTGCATGCTGCACTGCCTGCGAAACTTCGTTTCGCCCTTGCAGGCAAAAAATAAGGTATCGCAAATTTTGCGATACCTCGTTCTTCTCAGTGGACTTTCTTTTATTTTTACTTATTCGCAGTCCTGCGAACAAATCTTCTCAGTGTGCCTTTTTTAGATTACCTTGCTCGCGCAGCTACGAGCAAATCTTCCCAGTGAGCTTTCAATTTTTCCGTTGGCGCGCTCTACATCCAAATCTTCTACTTCTAATATGCAAAATAATTTCCAAAAAATAACACTTTTTTAAAAAATTGATGTTTTTAGCGTTTAGATGCATTGTGGTTTGGGTTACACTGATTGGCATGATTATTCATAGCTGCAGTGTGGGCAGAATTGTTTGGGTTGCACTGATTTGCATGGTGATTCATCTGTGACTGTGTATGTGTATTTCCTGAACATCCTTTTCCATTTTTTGACATAATATTATTCTCCTTATATTGTATTTTTTTATTTTCCGCCTTTGGCGGTAAAACAGAACGAAGTTCTGTAAGCCGGTCCAGGGGCGCATGCCCCTGGCGGGTTTCAGGGCAGCGCCCTGAATCTTTTTTCTTTTTTTTACTCAAACAGTTCATCCAGGTCTTTTTCAATCTCGCTCTGGCTTTCCATAATCTTCGCCTGCAGCGCTTCCATCGTCTCCGGTCTCTGGTACTTAAAGAAGTAACGGGTAAACGGAATCTCCGCCCCGGTCTTTACAGTGCCCTTCTTCGCATCCTCCTCAAAGAACCAAACCGCATCCGGAATATGTGGCAGTACCTCCCGCGCCATATACTCTTCAATCGTGTCAGTTCCCTTCACAATCTCCGTGTCCTTTGTCTCCGGGTCATACTCAATATTGCCCTTCTTGTCTGTCTGTACTAAGGCATTTTCGTCCCTCTGAGACAGCCCGCCAGCAAGCTTTAAGAGCGTTTTATTATCAAAACACGGCTTCCCGTTTACTGTCGGCAGCAGGTTTTTCAGTACCGGTATGAACCCGTCCCTGCAGTTCCATACAGTATCAGACACCGCCCCTGCAAGGTTTTTTAACAGGTCATCGTAAACCATTTTTCCGGCTTCGTATTTGTCTAATACTTTTTCTTCTTTTTTTGTTAATTTCTCGCCGTTCTCAAGCTTTTCATTCAGCTCTAATACTTTGCCTTCGTCATACAGGGAAGTAAAGCATCCTGCAGCTTTCGCCGCCTCAATGCGGTCTTCCGTAATCATATAATTTCGTTTCATCGGCTGCATGATAGTATATTCACGATAAATGAACTCAGCATTGTCAAAAATCTTGCAGTGCTCATTTTCCTCAAAATTGACATACAGCTCCAGGATTTTCTCGCGGTCTTCGCGTGTGATTTCGTTCTTCTTCATCCCGAGCGGCTTTCTCAACGGATGGCAGATGCCAGACGCATCAATCAGCTGAATTTTTCCTTTTCTTTTTTCGCTTTTGTTTTTGGTCAGGATATTCACATATGTACCGATGCCGGTATTGTAGAATGAATCCGGGCTCAACGCTACAATCGCCTCAATGTAATCATGTTCCAGCAGCCATCTTCTAATCTGAGACTCTCCGGAGGTAGTGCCGCCTGTAAACAGCGGGGAGCCGTTAGTAATGATTGCCGCACGTCCATCTTTCGGGTTGATTTTGTCAAGTGCACGCTGAATGAATAACAGCTGCATGTCACCTTTACCAGGCAGACCGCCTTCATAATGCTCACCGCTCTCATATTGTCTTATTACTGCCGCTTCTGTTCCCTCCGGTGCATCCTTGCCGCCCCAGGCAGTTCCGAACGGCGGATTCTCAATCACGAACCGGACAGTCTTTTCTTCTTCAAATCTGTCAGCCTTGAGGGAATCCCCCAGTTGGATATTATCAGCATCTTGACCGCGGATAAGCATTTCTGCTTTGCAGATTGCATAAGATTCCGGGTTGATTTCCTGACCGTACAGATACACATCAGCTTCAGGGTTCATATGTAGGATAAAATTCTGGCTTGTTGACAACATACCGCCAGTACCGCAGGCCTGGTCTAAGACTTTCACCACACGCCCCGGCTGCATTAAGTCTTCGCATCCTTCCGCACAAATCAGGCTTACAATCAGCTTTACAATATCCCTGCCGGTATAGTGGTCACCAGCTTCGGCATTCTCAGAGAATCGGCGAATCAGGTCTTCGAAGATATACCCCATCTTAATGGAATCCACCTTTTCAGGATTCAGGTCAATTTCTGAAAAAGCTTTGATTACTGTAAATAATCTATCGCTTTTTGCCATCTTTGCAATCTGTTTATCAAACTCCAGGCTCTGCAGAATCTCTTTTACATTTCCGGAAAACTTATCAATATATGACCGGAAATTTTCAGCCAGGTTATCCGGCTCATCAAGCAGTGTTTTTAAAGTAAAATCACTTAAGTTAAAATATCCCACACCGGTCTCTTTAAACAGCACCTCATCCGGGCAGCCCTCACCAAAAATCTTTGCAATCTCCTGCGTTCTGTCTTTAGTTTTAACCAGCGCACACTCAAACCTTCTGATAATAGTCATTGGGATAATTACATCTTTATATTTGTCAGACTGATAGGTCCCCCTCAGCTTATTTGCAATATTCCAGATAAAATTAACTTCAGCAGTTACATCAACTGGGTTGTCATCATAATCCGCAATCACCTTCAGCATCTTTGTTTTTTCCATTATTTTTTCTCCTTCTTTTCTTGTTTTTTTACTGCACCTCTAATATGCCAGAAAAACTATCTTTCCAATTTTTTTTGCGGATATTTTTTGGCATATTAGATTTACAAAACAGTTAACAAAGAAAGGGGAAAAGATTATGTCACAATTAGAGTTTACAGAACGGCAGACAGGAGTTACAGTATTTGGAAAAATGCAGTATCGGGCTGTTGATATTGATGTAAAACCTGGAATAACAGAAATACATTTCTTACCATTTAAGAAGGCTTATTATCCATCTGAGTACAGGTTATGCAATGTCGATAAAACATTTCCTGATGTTGATACTATCTATATCGCAGTTGGTGTTGCGTGTGTAGACATACCAAACAAGATGTTTCCGAATGTGAAGCGCGTTATTTCAGATAATAAGAATTATGAAACGAGCAATGTATTAATAAACAAAACAGATAAAACGTTGTTAAACACATTTTACAAAAAGCCAGGAGAGCTGATTGACTTAAAAAAGGTTAAATATATCAGTGATAAGGCGTTTTATGGATGCGAGACGGCGAATATCATTAATGCTGATGAGATTCAAAATATCCATCGAAATACTTTTAAAAATTATCTTGGGATTGATAGTTTGCCAGTTGTAGATGGTGCACATATGCTTGGAAATATCATGCTGTCCTGCCAAAATGTGATTCCTAAGAACACAAAGATAATTGATATTAATGTCAACTTTGGGCATGACAGGATTACTGTTTATGATATTGAGGTTTTGCTTGCAAACAGTCGTATTCCAAGCAATATCTATATAGACAGCACAGAGTTCATACATCCACGTTTAATCTATTCTGTATTGTACAAAAAAATACAGCATTTTGAAATCACATCGAAGAATCCGTATTATACGACAGATGATGATATTATTTACAATTCAGACAAAACAATATTAATCAGATGCCCAATTAATAAATCTGGTGAAATTGTAATCCCTGATGGCGTCCAGACAATTGGCGATAATGCATTTTACAAATGCAACATTGACAGCGTTATTATTCCGGATTCAGTTACAGACATTGAACCGTTTGCCTTTAAAGAATCTGAAATCCAGCATTGTAAGTTTGGCAAAGGAATGGCATATATCGGAACAGGTATGTTTTACTGGTGCCAGAAGCTTGGCAATGTCAAAATCCCTTCAAATATCAAGACAATTTGTCAGGAGGCATTTTCAGGCGCAATGTGTCAAAGCATCGAGCTTGAAAACGGGATTGAAAGGATTGAAAAAAATGCATTGGCAATTGATTATCGGAATGATTTGTCAATCACATTGCCAAAATCAGTACGACATGTTGATTTCGGTGCTTTATCAACTATCAGAGACATCAGTGTCAGTACTGTAAATGGAAGGCTGCCATCACAGTTCTTTTCAGCAATCGCTGGCGATAATGATGATGGTTGGCATATTGCAAGATATATAACTGTGGATGGCATTAGATATATGTTGCCATATCGGAGGTTTAATAATGTTGATTTGGATATGTACAACAAACTTTTTCAGTTTGATGGAAAAATGTTATGGCGTCAATATACGGAAATCTCTGATTTCCAACAATGCATCAAATTTTTACTTCATGTATACCAGCATGTAACAGATAATGATGTTAAAAAAGAGATGGCGCAGGTTTTACGTCAATCAAAAGCGGTAAAGTATTTGTACAGCAGCAATGATTACGAGAGTCTTGTCAAGCTCTTATCTTTTGGCATATGCACAAAATCTGTTCTTAACAGTCTTGTTGACACTGCCAACAAAGATAACAATATTACTGTTCAGGCATATGCAATGGATGCTTTAGACAAGCTTGGCTCATCATCTTCTGCCAAAGCCAGTAAATTAAAGCTCTAATTTTAAGTATACAGCCAGGCCTTCAGGCCTGGCGTTTTTTACACAAAAAAGCGCCTGGGTTCACAGGCGCGACATGTTAAATTTTGAAATCAGTTTTTCTGCCAAGCTTATTTAAAGCCTCCAATGCATATGCTTTTAACGACACATCATCCGTTTCGTCAGCTGCTTTGATAATTTTTTTAATCGTTGTTTTTGTGCATATATTTAATGACAGCAGAAATGCAATATTTTCAGTCTTATTATATATTAAAGACTTTTCAACAATATATTCCTGATTGTCATCCAGCATATCCAGCATCTCTTTCTTGTTCTGTTTTTCTATATTACCATTTGTGGCTTTATATGCACGCATGATGAATTCATACCGCTTCATCTCGTCACCATCGATGATGTGTGTATACTGTTGCCAGAGTAACCGGTCGTTAAATGGGAGGAATGAGATGTAATCATCAATCTCCTTAAAACGTGACTGGCTTGGCAGAACGTACTGTTTACCGCCAATATTGACCTGTATATCTGCTCCTGAATCATAAGTATTCAAAGACCTGAAAAACCCCGGGGGGATTTTATTCGTCAGTGCTATATTTTTGACGTTTTGCAAAGCATAATCCTCAATCACCTTCACGGACGACGGAAGCGTAATTTTGGTGTTAGCTTCTTCATTAATTTCAAAAGCCTCTGGTCCAATCCGTTCGACCCCTTCGTCAAGTACGATATCTTCCGCATTGCATTCAGAAAATGCCGATTCCATGATTTCTTTAATGTTTGACGGGATACAGATATGTTTTAGATTCTGGCAGGAACGAAACATCTGTTTGCCAATGTATGTCATACCCTTTCCGAGAGTGAATTTCGCAATCTGTGATTCAGCAAATGCTGCTGCACCGATTTCTGTTACGGAGTCCGGGATTACAACTTCGCTTATCTTGCAGAAACGAAAAGCAATCCGGCCAATCGTAGTCACACCATCCGGAATCACTACCTTGCCACTTTTTCCAATTGGACATCTTATCAGGGTTTTCTTATCGGCTGTATATACTATACCATCAATTGATGTATAGTATTTATTTTTTGGATTGATATCAATGCCTTCAATACTTGTATTGCAAGCCGTATAGATTTCATCTGGCAATATGATTCCTTCATTATCAACATATATGCGTTTAGGCATATGAGCAGTATAGATGTCATTTACAATGCGAGGATTTGTCAATTTAACATTCCGTCCTGAAAAGTCAACATATCTGTTGATAGCTGTAGTACACGCCGGAATTGTATTACTTACAGTCATCATAATGTTCCCCATCATATGCGCACCATCTACAACCGGTAGCCGATTTATGCCGTTATAGTTGGAAAACGCTTTATAATCACATCGTACTATTTTTTCAACATTTGTGATATTGGCAGACCAGCAGTCCTCAAAAGCATTGTCATTAATCCGGTTGACCTTTTTTAGGTCTATATTTCCACCATTCATCTTGCAGAATGCATTTTTCAGGCGATATGCACTGTCTCCGAAAGCTTCAACAAGAACATTTCCTGACAGAAAATGTTTACTGTCAGAGACCACTTTAGTCACCTTTGGAAACATATTATTTTTGATTCGTATATTTGTCACATCACTGCCAATATACAACGTTTCTGCATCAGGGCAAAAACTGTCAGTATTAAGGTCAATCTTTATCTGTGAACATCCTTTGATGCCGGTGAAACGTACTTCCTTAACACCTGCATCAACTTGAATATTTAATATCACAGCTGTTGTTCCACTCTGCCTGCTTCCATAAAATACTACGCCAGGCTGAGGAGTTTCCAATTCAAATTTTATCATTTTTTTATGTCCCCTTTCTATTTTCACGAAAAAGATTGGCAGTTACAAAATTGGCGTTACACAAATGCTTATCCCAGGTCTGATATATGCCTGAATACAAAGCTTCTGAAGTTTTCTCTTTTCCAAAATTAACATATTTTTTGCTCCTTTCTTTTTGCTTGTTTTACGCATTTAATATGCTAAAAATGAATGCAGAAAAAACCAGGCGTGCCGGCTGGCATTTACCACATTGCAACTGTCATCTTTTTGTAGACTGGCGCTGCTGGCCGTAAATATACAATTTCTTCTTCAATATCAGATTATATTCCTGTCTCCCTCCTCATTTTTCTTTGAACAGGGCATTTTTCTCCACATCCACTAAGTGCCATTTGATGCTCCACAAACTTTCTTTCATATTTCAAATATTCTGAATGATAATAAATATCCTCTAAAGATTTGTTATAAATAGAATCCGGCTTAACTATTCTATTGTTTTCGTCAGCTAATTGAATATACTTGAATGTTTCACATCCGAATACCTTTCCGTCATAACGGATACACAGTTTATTCTTTCCGGCATAGCAACAACAATCGGGACCCTCTCGCTGTAAAGGAATTCCAATTCTTATTTTATTATTATTGATTGCCTCAAGTTTTAACTTCAATTTATCATTCTCATCTGCGTCCAAAACTAATTCCTCAATATTATTAGCCGCTTTTCCGTGAGGAACCAATCCCAAAAAGCTAACTTTATTAACACCTGCTCTTTCTGCAAATTTTACAATGCTATCTATTTCATCCAGATTTACTTTAGTTGGAACAAAATGAATTTCAGTATAAATACCTACATTTTGAGCTTTGTTAAGACTCTCAAGCACAAATTTCTGATATCCGGATGTTCCCATAAATTTATTATATATAGTTTCATTTATAGCCGGCAAATCAAAAATTATTTTATCAACTGCTACATTATATAATTGTTGTAATAACTCCTGCTGAATACTGTCAACTCGTCCAGCAATGTTCAATATAATTCCACTAGTATAAATATATACCTTAATGCCTTTAGATTTTGCATAATGTACAATTTCTAATAATCCGTCATGCAAAAAAGGTTCTCCGCCAGAAATACTTAAAACTTCAGTATTTAACTTTGACGCACTATCAATTATTTTTTTTACTTCCGCAGTTTCTATTTTTAAAGTACAATTAATGTCAGAATTAGATGAACAATGCAAACATCTATTTGGACACTTATGTATTATTTCAATTGAAATTTGTTTCATCTTTTTCAGCGCAGGATACCCCATCCGATGAAGAAACAATATTCTTTGTTTCGTAGTCAAGTGGGGAGGAATGCGCGGTTTTGCATTCCTCCTGTTTACTCCTTTCATGTATTTTTCTCACATATTTAATATGCCGAAAAAACCTAAAATGGGACATTTTTTTACGAAAAAAATGATATAAATAAAAAATTTCTCTACACCGAAATGTAGAGAAATAAAACGTCGTAAACGATATTTTTATGTACTTAAAAAGTAGAGCTGTCTAACTAACTCACGACTATTTAAACCTGGTAACGAATTCGGCGTAGCCGATGAGTTATCAAAGTCACAAACATGCGACGGCTAATTTAGTCACCATTCCAAACAACATCTTTTTCAGTAAGGTTATCCGTAGCCATTACAATCATATCCATCAGTGGTTTAATCGCATTGGCAGCAGTCGCCGTCCAGTAATTGGACATATCACCTTCATTGACCATAAACTTGATATCCTTCTTTTCATCATATTTATGATTCAAAATCGCATCAATCTCTTCACGTTCCGGGATTCTCTTTCCGTCTCTAAGATATATGGTCTTTTTCCTCTCGGTTTCAATCCACTCGCCATTTTCATTTGTATATTTATGCTTGATTTTTGTAATCATATCTATCAGCATCGGAATTGATTCAGCAGGAGTCTTTCCATACAAGCCGCGGATTCCGTATTCGGTTTTAATAGGGCCCTGCGTTCCGTCAGCGTAATATGCTGACACTTCATCATGTGCAAATCGCTGGTCACCGTCGGTTGCCTCATAATAATAGCGGCTATAGTTGCATGTAATATTGATATCTGCTTCAGTCTGTTCAGCCTGAACAAGCTGGCCGGTTCTTTCATCCATTACTGCCCTCACGGTTCCGCCTCTCACATATTGAGGGTGTCTCATTTTTGCTGTTTCTCCCGTGACTTTGCTTATCAGTTCAATATCGTAACTCATTTGAAGTCTCCTTTCTTTTTTTTATTCTTTTTTACAGATTTAATATGCAGGATTTCCAAAAATACAAACACGCATCAGTCTGGAAAATACTTTCTCTTTTTCGTATATCCAATATGCCTGCTTTTTATTGTGTTCGAGTATTTTTACGGATATTTTTTTGCGTTTCTTTTAGTTTTTTGGCATATTGAAGACAAAACCAAAAAGGAGGATTTTAGGAATGAAAAATTTGGAATATTACACAAAGAAAACCGATGGTATGCTTTGGGACTCACAATGTGAGACTGATTTATTTGATGGTAAAATAAAAATTGCTGACGTTCCTGTTGAATTTAGAACGCGCCGGGCATATCTTTGCGCTCACCGACATGCAAGATGGATTGGAGATGAAAAAGAGCGTCATCATCAGTTATGGAAGATTGCAGAATCTCTTGAGGCTGATATTTGTCATTTTGATATGGCGAAAATAATGCGAGAACAAGGAGTCCCAACACCAGAAATTGAAAAGAAAGTTGATGTTAAAATTCCTGAAGAATCAGAATTTTTTCATCTGGCTGAACGATTAAAAGAGCTGATTCTGTTCCACGATACCTATTACAATTACCCAACACGAAAATCATATCTGATGTAATGTTTAAGGAGGCGAACACATGCAACTTAACCATCCCGAATCTTATTATACAGAGCCAATAAGCCAATTCGGCGACACCCAATGTATATCCGACATCCTCGCCGGAAGAATCAGTATTACCGATGTCCCGCCAGAGTTTCGACAATACACCGAAGAGCAGATGCTTAACTTGCTCTCCGTCTTCGGAATTACATGCTAATTCTGGTTAAGGACAAGAAAAAAATCAACAGGAGAAAGAAAATGAACAATTTACAATACTACACAAAAGAAATTAACGATTGCCACGAAACGCAATGTCAATCAGACTTACTGAATGGAAAAATCAAGATTGAGGATGTACCCTTCATGTTTAGGGGACACGACGAATACATAGCTGCACACAAATATGCAAGAGGTCTTGTGGACGAAAAAGAGAGATATTACTTGTATTGGAAAATTGCAGAATACATGGAATCTGACATGGTTAACCTACAAGCAGCAGTTGACGTTAAAAACGGTAGAATACCGGATTGCGAACCAACGCTTGACATCCCTGAAGAATCTGAATATTTTGATTTAGATAACAGAGTTCTTGAGCTGAAAATAGCGCACGAGATGTATTTTGAGAACTTTCCTACACGAAAAATCTTCTTCTAGTACCTCTCTGTTTTTGCTTGCTACCAGATTTAACCATCTTTCACTGGCTTCGTCGGCTCATCTACACTCAAACCCAATTCACAAGAGGTCCCTCGACCTCTTTTTCTTTTTATTTTGCATATTAGATGCGAACGGACGCGCGAGCGATTTCTTCCTACCGTTCTGCTCTCTCAGAGCACCAGGCAGCAGCCGGCAAAGCCGGAGTGCTGAAAATACAAAACATAAGGAGGAATCCGTCTTGGAAAAACAGATTAAACCGCACAGAAATCTATTTACACCAACAATCGCGCAGAAAAACAAGCACCTGACAGCAACGGCATTGCTGCCAAAAGCGAAATGTTACCGGACGTATCTGGAGCCATACTTAAACGATGTCGTATATATAGAATGTACAAAATGGTATATTAAGCCAGATTTCATAGACGGTCGTCCAGGCGACTGCATACTTTTGCTGGATGCCATATTGGTATTGGCAAAACACCACGAGATACAACGCCCTATTCCAATACCGCACATATGGACGGTTGTAGATTCCGAATGGAAGCACCGTGTCCACCTGAATTCAGCCGGGAAACTGTATTTAAAAGGGTTTTTGTATCTTTACGGGCATAAGGGCGTTAAGAATATCGGGTTTCAGACATTGTATGCAAAGGCATTACTACGGGGCTGAAGTATTGAAGAGAGGAGCGATAAAATCGCTCCTCTCTTCTCTTGTCTTTTCTGTTTTTTTTCTTTTTGTTCTCTTTCTTTTTGCCTTCTAGCTTTTCTTTCTCTGCTTCTTCAATCAGTCGTTGTCAGTCTTTTTCTCTTCTTCTTTTCCTATCTTTTTCTGTTGCACTGCTACCGCATTAGCAATTGCCGACACATCAAGTGCAGCAACAAAATCAGACACCAGAGTAATGGCATTTTCCTGAAGCAGGCCGGAGTTTACGATGCTCAACAAGATTTCTTTGCGCTGGCCAATTCGTTTTAGCGCCGTTTCGGCAAAGCGTTCCCGTAAACGATATTTGCCTATATATTTGTACATCTCATCTTCAATGTCCTCAATCAGAAAATAACAAATCATATCTCCATGTTTTCGTATGTATGCGTTCACATCTTTATTTTTATCATTAATGAAAAAGAACACCTTGGCCGCCAGTCTCAACGACAGCAAACTATTATCGACGCAATATTTCCAGGTTTCTTCTGTATATTTTGAATCAAACGGATGAGAATTGTAATACTTATTAATCTCATCAACCCTGTTACTGCTCATTCTCGGGAGATAAAGCCTTTCTATCGCCTCACAGTTCTCTATTTTTTCTAACGGGTCACTATCTTTGTCAATTAAATGAACTACAACGTAGTCTTTAGATTGGAGTGGTGTAGGCGGACAACCTGTTTTATACCTTTCTGGCAATTTTGGAGTTATCGCTTTAATCAGATTCTTCGGAAGTCTTCTATCTTTAATCCTTACAAGCCCTAGTGTATAGAAGTAGTCGGCAAAACAGCCGTCTTCTATATATTCCATCTTTGAAGGGATATAGATGGTGCTAAGTTTTTCGCATTTCGCAAATGTCCCGGCTTTGAGATTCTTTAACGTTTCTGGAAGCTGGATTTTGAAAATATAATTATTCCAGTCAAACGCATGAACGTCAATTTCTTCAACACCTTCAGGTATTTTAAAAGTATAACATCTTCTTTTGGGGCTGCATTTCAAAAGTCTTTTTCCGTCTTTGGAATATACGACCCCGTCAATTGATTTATAATACGGATTGCTTTCAGTGACTTCGATATTTTGAATAAAATGCGTTCTATGGTCAAACATAGAAAAATCTATTTCTGTGTTTATATCAAGGATAACAGTCTTTGCAGCAAATGCATTATCACTTTCCATCAAAGCGTTAATCTGGCTTTCGTTTTTGACAACTATAACGTCGGTATATAATTTCGTAAATGGAAGTCCAATGTCATCTTTTGCAATTGCCGTAATCTTTTTATCCGGGAAAACATACTTAGTTTCTTCATCATCTTTTACTGGTTCAATATATGGCTTTACCAGAATAGTTCCAATCATATAATCATTTTTCTGCTCGTTTTTTTCTTCACCAGCTTCCAGATTAAATGACTTAAACCGATAGAAAGAGCCAAGCCAGCAGTCTGTCACGCTATCTGTATTGATAATATTTTCAGTCTCGCATCCGGAAAAAGAACACTCACAAGAGATTTCCTTAACTCCTTTAAGGTCAACTACCTCGTCCTGGCTTCTGTGAAAGATGTTTTCTAAGATTCCCCTGTTCATGTTCGCGGCATCTTGTTTGCTTATCTCACCGCACATAACCATATCAGCAATATCATCAGGCAGTTTTACCAGCATATCACTGTCCAGAAAATACGGAGAATCAGATGTAACTTTTCTTACATTTGGAAATGAGTTATGATTAATTATCACGCTGCATACATTTTCGCAAATATGGATTTCCTCAATATCAGGAAATACTTTATTTTTTCCTAGAAAAAGAAATTCGTCAAATCCACCGAGTGTCAGTGTCTTGATTCCAGGCTCAATATCCATATCCTGGCACATTTCAACTGTAGGCTCTTCCCAAACAAATGCCAAAATATAAAGCGCTTCCCTCAGCTCCTCATCACTCATCCGCGCATCCGGCACACTATACAATTTCACCCCCTTCTGCAGTTCTACTTCTTTTCTTACGATTTTTTCAATCATTTTTCTACCTCCTGGTATATATTTTTTATTTCCAGGCTTTTCGCCTGGCTCCTTACAAAGAACGGCTCGTCAGAAGGTATTCCGTGGGGGGGCGTATGTTTTTCTGTTTTTCTGTCTTTCTGCACTTCTTTTTGCAGTTTTCGCACACAGAAAAATCCGTTCTTATCTAATATGACAAATAAAATTATTTTTGTAACGTTTTTACAAATTCTTTTTTCTTTCACGCAAAAAGGAAGACGAAGCCTTCATTTTTCCGCCTTCCTCACAACTCCAGCTCATTTTCCGCCTTCTTTTTTGTCTTCTTCAATGCATCCATCACGCAGGCCTTTACTTCCGGCGGTTCATTCTGACATCTCAGGAAGAAAATGTCCCGCAGATTTCTTCTTGGCAGCAGCTGCAGCTCCAATACTTGTCCAAGTGTTTTTATATCTTTTTTTCTGATAAGCATCTCAATAATATATTCCGCATGACTTTTTATATACCTGTACAATTCTTTTCCGTTTTTGCTTTTTCTTCTTTTTTCAGGCATGTTTAAGTATGTTTTTACTGCAATCTCATAGCTATTCTGCCTGGTCATCATTCTATACGAATTTTCCAGAAAATTTCTTAATGTCATCGCCCGAAGTTTTTTTATCGGAATGTAAGCCAGTCTTTTTGCTATTTTTGCCTGGTCTTTCGCTTCATATTCGGTTGAAAGGCTCATCAGAAAATATACCCTGCCGGCAAAATGTACTTCCACAATATCTGTAAATATACCGTTATAATATAATCCATCCGTAAACCGGAAAATCAGCGCTGCCAAATCCAACACGCCATTTTTTGTATTTGGAATATCAATTTTTGCAATTTTTTCTTCTTGCATTTGTTTTTTCTCCTTTCTTTGTGTTTTGTTTTCCAGTCTATTTTTCAGTATCAGATTTTGATATGTATTCCAATCATCATTGGCACAACCAAAACCACACTCTGCACAAGCAAAGTAAATGTCAGTACCCATTTGTTACCGTTTTCTTTTGCTTCTTCTTTTTGCATTTTCTGAAAGCAGTTTTCTTCGCAAAAATAGAGATTAACCATCATCATCAGGCCAGTCAATGCCATCAGCGCAAATCTTGCCTGAGGCGGCATCTTATTCCTTCCGTCTCCGAATGCGAAATACACCAGCCAAGGCTGGAGCAAAACATATGCAGCATCAGAAACCAATATCTTTTTTCTCATTATTTTTTTCTCCTTATTTGCAGATTTTTTTGTATGCTTGATAACTCGCGCTTCGCGCTCGTAACCAGCACGAAGTGCGGCGAGCGAAACCATAAGGCTGAGTGAAGCGCGTTTCGAACTGGGATTCAGACCCGTGCGCGAAGTTAAAGCCCGAACATTTGACTCACGGACGACTTTTTGTCGGCCGGTGATTTCCCGTTCTCCGTTAGTATGCAGGATTTTGCAAAAAAAAGAGCCGAAAAAGTTCGGCTCATGTTTTAAATATCAAACGCATTTTTATCCCTTTTTGCTTTCCCTATCGCATCCAAAAGATACGCCTTTACTTCAGGAGATGCTGTATCTTCATATGTGTTAATCGCCCATCTTAGCGTTTCTTCGTCCAGCGTACATACATCCAGCAAGTCTTTTAATGACCTTGCATCATTTTTTGCGGTTCCCCATGAAATTGCATTTAAGGTATAGCTGTCTATATATTTTTTCAGCTCTTTTCCGCTTTTGCTTTCTTTTCTGTCTTGGCCCATATTTTTGTAAATCAACACCGCAATTCTCAGCATACAGTCTGCATCATCATATTTGTACATGGACTCCATCAGGTTCAGCAGCGCTTTTTCGCGACCTATCTTTTTGAGGTTCAGCAAGGAGATTTTTGTTAGAACTTCTTTCTTTTCTGAATAAGCTATCCCAAGTGGAACGTAAAAAGTCTGGTCTTTGTATTTTATCGCCAGTGCATTTCCTATTCTTGACTGGATTATATTATTTCCGAGCGAATCCTTCGTAAAGCGGATTTCATCTCCAATTTCATACTTATACTCGCCTGTGTAATTATCAACGATGTGGTACAAGTTTTTCACGATATTTTTGTTGTCATCCAGGTAAAACATCGGCAGCTGGAGTTCTTCTGCTTCTGATATTTTTGCTTTCATCAATTTTCTGCGCAGGATACCCCATCCGACGGAGAGACAACATTTCTTGTTTCGTAGTCGGGTGGGGAGGAATGCGCGGTTTTGCATTCCACTGCTTTCTCCTTATATTATTTTTAATTAAATGCTGATTTGAAATAACCGCCAGCATATCTATAGATATTAAGCTTTTTAACAGCAACAGATTTTTTCTGTGGTAATAAAATTGCTCTTGTTCCGTTATTGTGGCATCCGGACGTTTCAAGCTTTTCTCTGTTGAATGTAACAATATCGTGTGGCTGAATTGCGTAATGCTGTTTTCTTATGGTCCTTCTGCCAGCGGATATTTTCTGTTGTCTGTATCTGTGTAGATTCTCTGAGTCTTTCTTATGATTCCTGCTGATTCTGCCATTAAACAGCTCCTGACCGCTTCGCTTCTTTCCGTCGCGGCTGTCAATATACTTCGCATCATAGAACTTCTCAAGACATCTGTTATTTCTTCGTTTTTTCTTGTAAAGAACCGCTTTTATACGGTGTTTTGGATGAAACTGCCCCATTACAAAAGCATCGTTGATGTGTGACTTTGCAATATTAAATGCCCTGCGTCGTTCCTTCGTTTCGGCTCCATATGTAATACGAATATTAACATCTGGAAATAATGCCTTTACTTCGTTATACAGCTTCCACCGAATGGCAGTCATGTATGTTGCACCCTTAAATGATACAATCTTCGGTTTCCAATTATACAGTTTGCCTCCGGGTTTATGGTTCGCAGGCGTATGGCATTTATCACATACCGTAATGAGGTTAGACATGCGGTTTGTTCCGCCATGGCTTCTGTATACGATATGATGCACATGAAGAATCGCATCGTCTTCAATAGTCCTTCCGCAGCACTGACATGTATATCCATCACGTGTAAACACCGCTTCGCGGAGTGTTGCAATGCCGTATCTCTCTCCATGCTGATAATCTACTCCCTGCGGTAATGGTCTACCTTCTTCTCTGGCTTTTAAAACCTGAGTATCAAAGTTACCCATCTCTAAGGTAATATCGGTAATTGGCATTACTTTACAGATACGTGAAACTGCCTGGATGTGGATGTTTTTCTTGTGCTCCAGGGATGGAGCAATCCACCCGTTATTACGTTTCCGGTTATTGAACCGTGGCTGACGATATCTCTTTCTGCTTCGTCTCTGTCTGCGGTACATCCTGCATGCATTATGCCTGGGTTTTTCGTCTGTTAATGTGTCAATCTGTAAGCCTAGATATTCGTGCTTCTCTGATTTTACAGATATTCCAATATGTATATATCCGGTATCCATACATAGTTCTATCTGTTGAACACAACCAATCTCCCTTTCTGTTAACTGGATTGTAAACGGATTGTGTCCGTGTATGATTGCTTTTTTAGATTTGAGCAGCTTACGTGCTCGGTATTCACTTGTCGGCATCAACAACATGCCTGTTTTACTGATAACTGCAACTGACATAAACTGCCCTCCTTTTACAATATTTCCGGCAGAGCCGGATGACTCGGACGTGGTTTTGATTTTATCTACTCATCTGATAATGTTTTACCTAACAAATAATTGAAGACTAATTCCAATTTTACGTCCTTTGATGGCTTACGCCTTCTGTATCAATCATCACCATACATCCGAAGATACATAGTAACAATCCACGCAGATTCTCTTCCTTTCGGTCCTGGCAAGCCAGTGCCTATTCAGAATGGTTGTCCTCATCGCCAATGTTATCCAGTAGTTTAACGCATGCCACACTTCTCCTACCCTTAGAGATGTTTAATAGCATACCGCAGAGCCTGGAACTTGAGGAGTATCCACAGGGTGCCTATTTTACTGGTAACGTAGTGTACTAGAAGTATCCCTGACTGCACGAGACAGTCGGTTCCGCTGCACACTAAGGCTAATCAATTACGGCCTTACAGCCAACATCTTCAATAAATCTAAACAGGGCTAATAAAAAATACAGAATAAAAAATGTATGTTTTTACAAGCCCCGTCCGAGATTCATCTCGGGCGCGGGTTATTGACTTTTCAGCACTCCTTTCTTTGTTTTTTATATTTACAATATGCCGGATTTTTACAAACAAAAAAAACGAGCCGAAAAAATTCGGCTCGTTCTTCAAATATTAAACATGTCTTCATCCTTTTTTGCTTTACCAATCGCGTCCAAAAGATATGCCTTTACCTGGGCGTCTGCATCTACACCATACATTTCATAAGCATTTTTCAGTGCCTCCTGCCTTATCTCGCATACATCCAGCAGGTTTTTCAGTGCTTCGGCATCATTTTCAGATGTACACCAGGAAATCGCAGCAGGACCGACAGTGTCCAGATATTTTTTTAATACTTTTCCGCTTTTGCTTTCTCTTCTTTCCTGGTTCATGTTTTTGTATGTAGTTACAGCAACTATTTTTGTCATATCCGTATTATTTACATATTTGTATAAGGAGTCCAGAAGATTCCATACTGCCTTTTTTCGTCTTTGCTTGCCATGCACCAAAAATGAAATTTTGTCAAATCGTTTTACAATTTCAGCTTTATCTTTTTCTGTTAACCCAAGAGGGATACAGAATATCTGTCCGCAATATTCCAATGCAAGAATATTTCCGGATACCGATGGCCGTTTAATTTCTTTACCAAATGAATCTAAAGAAAACAAACAGGAACTCTCATACATGCAGGAATGCTGCCCTGCATATAGGATAAAAATACGAAAAATAGAGCTTAACGCTTTTCTGTCATCTGTAATCGCAAATACCGGCATATGCAAGGTACTTGTATATTTTTGTTTATTTTTGTCCATAAGGCATTACAAATCTCCTCTCTTTATTTTTATGTTTACAATATGCCGTATTTTTGTAAACAAAAAAACGAGCCGTATTCTGCGGCTCGTTTTAATACAGCTTTTTTAGGCCGTCCATCAGGCATTTTTTCACACTTTCGTCAGCATCCTGGCACCTGATGAAAAATATATTTCTCAGTTCCTTTCTGGATATCAGCTGCAGCTCTAATACCTTTTTCAATATTTTTACATCCTGTTTTCTTATGTATAAGTTAACGATATATTCGCCGTATTTTTTCAGGAATGACAGGATTGCCTTTCCGGTTTCTGTATTCCTCCTGTCTTCTGGCATTTCGAGATATGTCAGGGCTGCAATCTCTTCTTTCATGCCAAAAGACTCAAGTGTATACGACTTTTCCAAAAAATCCCGGATTTTGGCAAAGCGAATCTTCCGAAAAGGTATTTTCGCATATTTTTTTAACTTTTCTATACATTTGGCTGCATCTTTTTCAGGGATGTATCCAGGCAGAAAATATGTCCTGCCGCAAAAATGGACTTCAACGATTTCAGAAAATACATTTTCGTGTTTTTCTGAGAAGTTAAATATAAGAGACGCCAGGTCCAGGACTCCGGCGGTTGTGTTTTGTATTTCTGCAGATGAGATTACATCCTGCATATCTTTTTCCTCCTTTCCTTCTTCTTTTTGCAGAAAAATCAATAATCGATTGCGTTAAGGAAATCTTCCAGCATCGTTAATGCCTCTTCTTTTGTGCTGCACCGCTCCCATTCATATCCGTCGTCAAAAATAAGCAGCTGTTTTAACAGATTTCCATGCAGCTTCTGATATCGCATCGCACCATAACGCAGCCGAAGTGACGGGATGTCTAACAGCATTCTTTTCAGCAGCACCGCTTCTTCTTTGTTTTTACTGACCAGCTCCGGCAGTAAAAATTCGCAATCCATCATAACCTGCTTCATATATTCCGTTTTGTACAGTTCCAGACCATCTTTTCCCATCCTGATTTTTTTGATATCTTTGTCTATATTTTCAGCAGCCTCTTTCGCAAAATTGCGGACCTGCTCCTTGTCATTTGAAAGCATGCCGTAAATGTAATCAAACACCAGAAAATTATCGCCTGTTCTTTGATTAAGCTCCGTTTCGATTCTTTGCTTAAGTCTTTTCAACGTTTCTTCGTTTGTCACGTCATGTACAATAATTACTGTATCGGCCTCAATATGCGGCAGGTTCTTGTCTGTTCTCCAGGTCTTCACGCAATGTTTTTTCTTTTTTAGTTCTTTTCCAATCTGCTTTACACAATATTTTGTGCATCCGGACAGAAGAAATACCGTTTTTGTTTTTCTCATCTTTTTCAGCGCAGGATACCCCATCCGACGAAGAAACAATATTCTTTGTTTCGTAGTCGGGTGGGGAGGAATGCGCGGTTTTGTATTCCTCCTGCTTCCTCCTTTTAATTAAATGCTGATTTAAAATAACCGCCAGCATATCTGTATATTTTAACTTTTTTAATAGATGCAGATTTCTTATCATGGAGTAGTATCATCCGTGTTCCATTACAGTGGCATCCTGCAGTCTCGCGTTTTCTGTTTTCGTATATGACTATATCGTGAGGCTGAATTTTATAATGCTGTTTCCTAACAGTTCTTTTTCCAGCTGTTACTTTTTGTAATCGATACTGGCGCAGATTTTCGGAATCTTTCTTGTGGTTGCGGTTAATTCTACCATTAAATAATTCCTGGCCGCTTCGTTTCTTTCCATCGCGGCTGTCAATATACTTCGTATCATAAAACTTTTCAAGGCATCTATTGTTTCTTCGTTTTTTCTTGTAAAGAACCGCTTTGATACGATGTTTTGGATGAAACTGTCCCATGACAAAAGCATCATTAACATGTGATTTATCAATATCCAGTTCTCTGCGCCGTTCTTTCGTTGCTGCTCCGTATGTAATATAAATATCAATATCTGAAAACAGGGCTTTGACTTCACTGTAAAGCTGCCATCGTATCGTAGTCATAAAAGTAGCGCCTTTAAATGATGAAAGCTTTGGCTTCCAGTCATATAATTTCCCTCCTGGCTTGTGATTCTTTGGCGTATGACATTTATCACATACTGTAGCCAAATTTAACATACTATTGGTTCCGCCCTGGCTCCTGTATTTAATATGATGAACATGGAATATTGCTCCGTCTTTTATTGTCCTTCCGCAGCACTGACATTTATAGCCATCACGGGAAAAAACTGCTTCGCGAAGCGTCGCGATGCCGTAACGTCCGCCATGCTGATAATCTGCGCCCTGAGGCAAAGGCTTGTCTTCTTCCTTAGCTTTTAATACCTGAGTATCAAAATTTCCCATTTCCAGCGTAATATCTGTAATTGGCATTACCTTATTAATACGTGAGATTGCCTGAATATGTATCTTTTTCTTATGCTCTAATGACGGAGCAATCCATCCCTGGTCTCGTTTTCTATTGTTAAAACGGACCTGACGGTATCTTCTCCTGCCTCGTCTCTGTCTTCGATACATACGGCATGCATCATGTCTGCATCTTTCGTCTGTTAACGTGTCAATCTGTTCTGCCAAATATTCGTGCTTTTCTGACTTTACAGATATTCCGATATGTATATATCCGGTATCCATACAAAGCTCTATTGGCTGGATATCTCCAGCTTCCCTTTCGATAAGCTGTATGGTAAACGGATGGTAACTATACTTGATTGCTTTACCTGATTTGAGCAGCTTGCGTGCTCTGTATTCACTTGTCGGCATCAATCTTTCGCCTGTTTTACTAATGACTGCAACTGACATAAGCTGCCCTCCTTTTATTCTTATATTTTCCCGGCAAGCCGGGATGGCTTACGCCTTCTGTATCAGCTGCCTCAAAACATCCGAAGATATTTAAAAGCAGCCCATACAGGTTCTCTATCCTTTTGGCTCCGGCAAGCTGGCGCCTAGTCAGAATCGGTTGTCCTCATCGCCAATGTTATCCGATAGTTTAGCGTATGCTGCACTTCTCCTACCCTAAGAGATGTTTAACAGCATACCGCAGAGCGTGAGACTTGAGGAGCATCTCACGGTGCCTATTTTACCGGTAACGTAGCAGTTAAAGATTTACCTGACCTGGTTTGGCCGGCTTCTTTACTGCCAAGGCTAATCAATAAGACTGCAAGACTTATGTGATAACGACGGGGAACCTCGGCGCTATCAATAAGGCTTTACAGCCAACAGCCTTCCGTAAACTGTAACGGGGCTAAACAAAAGTGGCAATAAGAAAACTTATTCTTTTGCAAGCCCCGTCCGAGGTTTACCTCGGGCGCGGGTTATTGACTTCGTTATCTCCTTTTTTTCTTATATATCCAATATGCTTGATTTTTTAAAATTCAGCAATTTTTCGCATTTCCGAGTTAATGCAATCCAACGCTTCTGCAGAAGCAAGGCTTCCGTAATTTTTAATAATTGTTGCAAGCAGTGTATACGAGAAATCACAAACATCCAGCAGACATTGCAGCTGTTTAATATTATTTGTGTCTATGCAAACCTTAACAGCAGCAGTTTTTCTTTTGTTTAAGTAATTTTTAAGTTCTTTCCCGTTTTTCTTTTTTCTTCTTTGTGGTTCCATATTTTCATATGCCGCAGCTGCAACTGTCAAATCCTGGTCACAATATGCAAGCTTATACGATTGCTCCAAAATATCCTGCAGCGCATGCAAAGTACGCGAATGGCTTATCTTTTTGGCATTTTTTATCATGGCTGTTAAATACACAAGATTGCCTACAAACATACGCGCCGGTATTATAAACGACATGCCAGCAAGATGTATGGTAATACTGCTGCTTTCTTTTTTCTGGAAGAATACGGGCTGCTGCACAGGTTCGCTTCTCGTAAATGTTTTCACGTTGTCATTAATGATGTTACACAAGTCGTTTAACATATACTTATCATTTTCTTGAATCCAAAATTCGGTCATATTTTTGTCCCCTTTTTTTTTCTTGAGCTTAGTATGCTGGATTTTAGATTTTTTTGCGATTTTTTTTAAGATATTGTGGAAAACGCAAAAATAAGCATCGCTTTGCGATGCTTACAGACCATGTCAGAGACTGATATTGTTTTTATTATTTTTTTTCGGCAGTTTTTCCAGGATATATGCAACAAGAGACAGATACTCTGTACATGCACAATTCCATAAGTCCACGAGTAAAATAAACATCGCTTTTTTAAGCGTCTTCTGTCATTGCAGACAAGATATTCTGTCCCCTTTTTAATTTCATCCGGCAGAAGCCTTATCTCTCCCCATTCATTCAGCGTTAAGGTTTTTGTTTTGCTGTCATATTCGTACATGAAGTCTCCACCCCTATGTGGTGCATTGCTCCTATAAAGGTGGTATCTAAAACGGAGTAAAGCTCCGAAAAATACCTCCAGGAGTTACCGATAAAGGGTTTTGTTTTTGAAGCCGTGCCACTTTCGTCTCTCGAACATAAGACAGATGAGCCATATGCTGACCGTGCCAACAAAGGGCTGTTCACCAAGCCCCCTATCCATTGGCAAATGATGCCTAAGGAATACTTTGGTCTATGCTTTGCTTTTAAAGCGCGTGCATAAAAACGCATTATTTGATTATGCTGCAGGTCTACAAGAACATTTAGCATCAACAGAAGCAAAAATCCAGTCTTTATGCTGTTTGTATCTCTTATGTAAATCTACAGGATTCAACATTGCAAATCTAATACTTTCTGGTGTTGCAAGGAAGTGAAAGTTTGATACATTTTTCCACGCATCCGGTATTGCTTTTCTGAGAATATTTGCTGCGCCATTACAGTCTGCATTGATACAGCATCCTTCTTTGCATGAATATAATCCGCGTTCAATACGTCGTCCGGAAAATACCGGGCGGCATTTTTCTTTGCCATAAACAGGCATGTAATCAGAAGCAGTAATATCTGCTTTTGAAGTATAACTCTCTTCCTGTTCGATGACATCTATCCCTGCACGCAGTGCTTTATATTCTATCATCTGGCGAAGCTGGAAATGTGGAACAGACACAAAGTTCTGGTTGTTTCTTCTGCCAATACTTGATTTCTGTTTCCAGAGCTTGTTTACACCAATCACAAGAATCCCGATGCGATGTCTAATACAGTATCTGACAATCTCAGTACTGATTTTATGCATCTGGTCTTTTATAAAGCAGCTGTGTTTACGTGAAAGAGTAAGCAGATATCTTGATTCTGTATGCATTTTTGAATGGCCTTGTGCGATTAATGAAACTGCCTTTGCCTTTTTCTTGGCAAAAAACCGATTTGATGACAGCACTGCACCGCCCTTGTATATTACAGATGAGTTGTCTGTACATGCTATAGCTGCGATGTTATCCGTCCCGAAATCAAGCCCTGCCATATAAGGCATATCAGGATAAAATGGTGGAGCCATATCTTCAATCACAAAAGTCATGATGTATTTATCATAATAAGGTTTAAATGTCAGCATACGTAAATCTGACTTATGGTCAACATAATTAATCGGGACACGTTCTTTTTTCTTAAAACCTGGAAGCTTTAACTCATTTCCTGTAATATATCCATCTTTATCAACAACCGGATAAATCACAGCATCCTGGTTTGTCACTGTAAAGGTTTTACGGTTTGATTTGCAGTATCCCGGTATTTTAGGCTTTCCGGTGTAATTGGATGGGTCTTTCTTATACTTCTTTAAACTGTCAAGCCATGACTTAAAATCATGCACCGCATCTTTTAAAACCTGCTGTGCGGTCTGCATCGGAAGTCCGGCAAAGAAGTCAGGATTGTTTGTTGCCCTCATGATTTTATCAAGTGCAGCATATGAGAGGACATGACGTGGCTTAAAGCTTTTATATACGGTTTCTGTCTGTTGTAATTCATCAAACACAAGCTGTTCCAAATCTGTCCGTTTCGTTTTATTCCATCCCGTAAAGACCTGACGGATTCGAAAAAGGGCAGCATTATACAGATTTTTAGCAAGAGCAGAATTATCTTCAGCAAATGTAAAAATCTGTCCAAATGATTCTTTTGATATCACCATTGGGATTGCATTTAACATAATGGATGTCCTCCTTTCAAATCCTTTATCTTTATGGTATAATTATACCATAAAAACAAATGGGTGTCAAATCATAAAGGAGGATACATATATGTATAAAAAGAAATCTGGACAGCCTTATTACACAAACAGGCATAGCTGTTTTTTATTACAATATCACATGGTGCTTGTTACAAAATATAGGAAACCGGTGCTAGATGGGAAGGTAAAAGATTTGGTATACACTACCATACAAGACATATTTAAGGAAAAGGGTCTTGTAATATTAGAAATAAACGGAGACCGCGACCATGTCCATATATTATTTGAAGCAGACCCGTATACAACACCGGGTGAATTAGTCAATATTATAAAAACAAAAACAAGTCGTTTTGCAAGAAAATATTATGGGGACACGTTACTTAAGAATCATTACTGGAAACCATTATTTTGGAGCGATAGTTACTTTATATCAACCGTGAGCGAAAACAGCTTACAAGTAGTTCAGGAATACATTAAAAATCAATAAAATCTAGCTACCAACACAGTTTTTATGATGAGCCATCAAAAAAAAGGCATTCACCCACGCCCATGCGGTATAATAAATCTAAGTAATATCATATCCTATGGACGTGGTACTCTGCCTAATTTGATAGTCTTTATTCCCTTTCTTTGTTTTTTGTTTCTTGCAATTGATAACTCGCACTTCGTGCTCGTAACCAGACTTCGAACGGGGATTCATGCCAGCGTGCGAAGTTAAAACCGGAACATTTGACCAACGGACGACTTTTTGTCGGCCGAGGATTTCCCGTTCTTCGTTAATATGTGTAATTTCTGCAATTTGTAGAAAAAGACCGCTGTTTATTTTTTTGCATTTTTTTCTCTTGAATTTTTATTTTCCTCGAGTTATACTTACCATACGCGAATCGCGCGAAGACGCTCTTAAGAGCACTGAGCTATCGCGGGATAGTTCTCGATGCAAAGCCCGGCATAGAAATATGCCGGGCTTTGTTGGGTTCATATATAGAATTTTGTCGAATTGGTTTTGTGGGTGTTGGTGATTTTTGTTGTTTTTTTGTGCTTCCTTTTTTTTATTTAGTTTGAAATCTTTGTGTATGTGTCGGCGATGTTACTTGGGAAGTTCGCTGTGCCGTTATTACCATTGAATGTTTCGCCGGCTGTGTTTTGCCAGGTGCCTGTGAGCCAATAATTGGTTCCAACAAATTTAAATGTAATTCCGGTTTTTAAGGTTGACAGACTTGTACAATAGCAAAACATTTGAGACATATTTGTAACCTTTTCCGTATTTAATGATGACAAATCCAAACTTGTTAGGTTTTTGCAAAAAGAAAACATGTCGCTCATTGTTATTACATTCTGCGTGTCAAAACATGATAAATCCAAAGTTATTAGGCTTTTGCAATCAGAAAACATACAACTCATGTTAGTTACATTTAAAGTATTGAATGAAGACACATCCAAAACAGTTAGGCTACTACAGCCACGAAACATAGAATCCATATTTATCACATCCTGTGTGTTCAAAGAAGATACATCCAAAGTTGTTATGCCACTACAGCCATAGAACATATAACGCATGTTCGTTACCTTCTGAGTATTGAATAAAGATAAGTTCAAATTCGTCAGGCCACTGCAGTCGAAAAACATAGAATCCATATCTGTTACCTTCTGAGGATTGAATGAAGATAAGTCCAAAGCTGTCAGACCGCGGCAGCCGTAGAACATAGAAAACATTTTCGTCACATTCTGCGTATTAAAGGAAGACAAGCCCAAAGTTGTCAGGCCGCGGCAATTGTAGAACATCTCACTCATATTCGTCACATTCTGCGTGTCAAACGAAGACAAGTCCAAAGCTGTCAGACTGCTGCAGTTATAGAACATTCTGCCCATATCCGTCACCTTCTGTGTGTCAAGTGAAGATAAATCCAAAGCTGTCAATCCACTACAACCACGAAACATGTAACTCATATTCCTCACGTTCTGTGTATCAAGTGGAGACAAATCTAAAGATGTCAAGCCGCTGCAGTCACGGAATATATAGCCCATATATGTTACTTTCTGCGTATCAAGTGGAGATAAATCCAAAGCTGTCAGTCCACTGCAGCCAGAGAACATACTGCTCATAACCGTCACTTTCTGCGTATCAAGTGGAGATAAATCCAAAGATGGCAGGCCGCTACAGCCAGAGAACATATCACTCATATTTGTCACATTCTGTGTATCAAGCGGAGACAGGTCCAAAGTTGTCAGTCCACTGCAGCCATAAAACATGGAACCAATGTTCCACACATTCTGTGTATCAAGCGGAGACAGGTCCAAAGTTGCCAGACCGCTGCAACCTTGGAACATATAACTCATACTTGTCACATTCTGTGTATCAAACATTGTGAAATAGATAGCTGTTAATTTTGCTCTATTATAGAACATATAATCACTATTTTCTGTGCCTTTCACTTTTAGGTTTTTTATCTGTGTAGAAACTTTCATAGTCGTACCATTATTTTCTATCCAGGCAACAACTCCACCATCTCCATCTGCATCTACATCAATTATTTCAGTCTTATCAGGCTTTATTTCATCTGTAAAGAAGATTTCCGTTACTGTATCAGGGATTGACGCATTAAATTCATTATTGTTTTTAACTCTATATTTATATCCCTTAATTTCAAACGTCTTTGCTTTTGCATATAAATCCAAATCGTCATTAATTCCGCCAACGGGCAAACCGTTTTCGTTAACTTCAATTTTTTTTGTATATTTTTTATCAGAATACCATCCATTAAACATTCTTGCTTCGCTGATTGCTTTAAAGCCGCCTTCTACGATATTACCACTTGAATTATACACCACCTCATTTATGTCACTTCTATTATCAAACACCAGCCCGGCATCTTTATCACCATGAAACGTAATTGTATAACCAAGTGGATTTTTCCCCGGCTTCGCCGTGCTGATTTTAATATCTGGAATTGTCCTCTCCTCATTTGTCTTATCATCATCCCAGACCTCCGTCACAGTCACGGTCCCGGTCATCTTATTATCCTTAAAGTCATATACACCCAGATTTTCATCTCCTGTCGCATCTCCGCTTTTACTTACCCCCCCCCACGAATTTTCTGACAATTCGCCTGCAGCATCAATGTCAGCATCAGCAGCCGTATCGCTCACAACAATCTCTTCACCGACACTCTCCGCCGCCAGCACCGGTAACACATTTATCCCAAAGATTGCCGCAGCGCCAGAAATAACCGTGCATGCCCCAAATATCAACCTGCTTCTCATTTCTCTCATTTTCCTTTTCTTTCCACGCATTCTTTTTCCTCCTTTTTTGCGTTTATTTTTTTATACTTAATATGCAAAATCACGCCTGGAATTTATCATCTTCCCGCAAAACAACAAAAATAAAAAATAATAAGAAAAAAGACAAATAACAAAAACGCAGCAAGACGAAGGCCTGCAGCCTGTTGATTTTTCTGTTTTTAACTTTCCTTCGCTATTGTGCTGGATTTCGACAACCGCAAAAATTTTATTGCAAGAAAATTTAGGCATATTGGAAATATAAAAAAACAAGAAAGGAAATAAAAAATTATGAAAAAAGAAAACGAAAGCGAAGTTGTCGTAGCACAGACATGCTACAGCACTGACAGAAAAGTGACAATTGGAAATGAGGATAATCTTAACATTGAAAAAAGCAGGATTAACGCAATAACAGAATTCAGACCAAGTAAAAAAAGCAAAACACTTACACTTGACAAAGCTTCAGAATATAACCTTCTCGGGATGAGAGAAACATTCCCGAACATTACAAGCTTAAAAATAGGAGAAAAGGTAACCAGCATCAAAATGCTGAATAAAACCTTCCCAAATATCAGAGAAGTTAAGTCCTCCTCTCCACATTTTTTGTCAGGTGATATGCTGATTAAAAACATCAAGAACTTCTCAGGAGAATCTTTTAACATCTTGCTGAATGCTTTCTGCCGAAAAGCGGAAGAGCCAATTAATTTTGAAGGAGTATCAGAAATTGCAGACCTGGCTCTTAATGGCTGTTTGTCAAGTGATATACAATGTACCTCTTCTCTTAGAGCATTTTTTAAAGATGCACTCAAAGGTTCTGCATTTGACTTTGAGAACGAAGACACCTGGAACGGTGATGGTCCGGTTATGTTCGGGTCATGCCTGATTGGATTTAAAAGAAATACTTCTTCCTTTAATCTGACAGATGGTTTGGGTATTGATAATTTTGTATTGCTTGACAATTATAAGCCGATTACAAAAATATCAGTAAGCAGAGCCAGATTACTTCACATCTTCAGCAGTATTCCAGATGACCGTATGATTTGCGATTACTTGTATATCAGCGATACATCTAATTTCAGGAGTGAATTGGTGAACCAGCGCATTCCACTTCCGGCAGCTCATGTCCAGATTAATCCTGGCAACAATTATTTAAAGTCAGAAAATGATATAATCTGCAATGCAGACATGACTACCGTAGAAGCATCAGCATGGTTTATTTCAGGAGTGGTGAAAATTCCGGATGGAGTTCTCAGAGTTGAAGAAAACGGGTTCTTATCTGATAGTATTACAGAGCTACAGATTCCCGAAAGTGTAAACTATGTACAACCAGGCTCAATGTGGAACGGGGACAAAATCAAGCTGATTAAAACCAAAGGAGAAAACCTTCCAAGAGGATGCGTCTCAGCTGTTTGCCGTGACTTCCTGCCATTTAATGACGACAGAGATGACGTTATTGAAATTATAAGCAAGAATGCACACGTATTTATTCCACGTTATGCTTCAGAGAAATATATTTCAACTATTGATATGCTATGCAGTGAAGACTTGGCTTCAGCTAACGATACTTTCAGATACGCCCTTTCAAATACGATTAAATACCACGTACTAAAAAGAAGCTACGATGTTTTAAAAGATAAGAGCTATTTTGAGATAATCAAGCAATCAATTGCACCAATCTTAATTTTTCTTATTAAAGATGGCGAGATTGACGAAGCAGTCAATCTTGTAACATCTAATTACGACTTCGTGAAGGAGAAGGCATATGACATTTTGGAATGTATCAAGAAAAACGGAAATAAAATTAATGTTTCAAATTATGATGCCTTTTTAACAAAGTTCAAAGAGCTCAAATTTATTTCATAACGCAATATAGCACACGATGATTAAATCCTCGTGTGCTTTTGTTTTTGCATATTTTTTGTGATTTGATAATTCGCCGTATCAGTTCGGTACCAAGAGCCTCGTAGAGGCTGACAAGCGAAGCTGTAAGGCTGAGTGCAGTGTATAAAAATGATAACAAAAAAACAAGCAGAACATAGTTCTGCTTGCAGCCAGTCAAGGGCGGCTCGCCCTTGCGGGGGGCGGGGCAAAGCCCCGCGTCTCTCTTTTTCTCCCTCTCTCTTTATCTTCGTTTTTCTCTTTTTCTTATACCAGCCTTCTCACACTTAGGATTGTCCTGTAAGCAGCATTGTCACTTACCTTAATCCCGTCACGTGAATTGGAGGCATGGACAATCTTTCCGTTTCCCATATAAATCGCAACATGTCCACCGTAACAGATTAAATCACCTGGCTGAGCTTCGGAATAAGATACTTCACGTCCGGCATTCTGCTGTTCGTAAGAAGTTCTCGGCAGGCTTACCCCGAAATTATTATAGACACTCTGTACGAATCCGGAGCAGTCAGCACCGCTTGTTAAAGAGGTTCCGCCCCACACATATGGGTTTCCGACAAACTGTTTTGCATAGTCTACGACCGAAGACCCACCGGAGCATGAGCTTGTAGTTGTGCTTGATGCTGTGTCAGTTGTTGTTTCGCTTCCTGCATATCCAGAGTCATCAGACTCTTCACTGTTTCCATAGTCTTCACCTGCATAGCCTGAATCGCCAGCCTCGCCTGCTTCGCTTGTTTCGCCACTGTAATCTCCATTATAATCTGAGCTGTCACCATCTTCATTATAGTCTTCCCCATAATTCTCTTCGTTTCCGTCGTCTTCCGTATAACCCTGTTCATTTTCAGCCGCCTCAGCTGCCGCCTGTTCTGCTGCAATCCTTTCAGCCTCGGCCCTTGCCGCCTCTTCTGCTGCAATCTTTTCAGCAACAATCTGTTCAATCTCCGCCTGCTGCTGTGCGATAATCGCGGCATAATCATTTGCCATCTGCTGTGCATATGCAATTTCATTATCGCAGTCAGCAGAGCTTGCACGTTTTGAATCGATTGCCGCCTGCAGGTTTGCCTGTTCGGCCTCTTGTTCCTGTTTCATGCCTTCCAGGTCAGCTTTTTCCTGCTGGTACTGTTCTTTTAATTTTTTTACCTCTCTTACCGTATTTGAATACTTTTCCAGGTTTTCACGGTCATACTCATACATCTGCTGTGTATATTCAGCTTTATTCAGCATATCGGAAAGGTCATCCGCATTCATCATCATCTGAAACCATGCAGCACCTGTCCCGCCGTTCTCATACAGATACTGGATACGCTTTTTCATTGCTTCGTACTGCTTTTCTTTTTGTTTTTTTGCTTTTTTTAAGTCAGACTTTATTTTTTTAATGTCTGTCTTTTTAGTCTCAATGTCATTGTTAAGCGTCTGGATAGATACCATAACGTTCACAAGGTCTGTATCAAGTGAATTGATTTCAGTTGCCAGTTGCTGTTTCTGGCTGTACAGCTCATCCATTCTTGCATACATGTTATTCATCTGCTGTGTGTTCCACGCCTGGTCCTCCCTGAGGTCAGACTCCCTGTCAGCATATACACTTGCCGCCGGTGTCACACACATCATAATTGCCAAAGTCACAGTTAAAAATTTTTTTCTCATTTTTCTTACCTCTTATTTGTCTTTTTTTCTTTGTTTTTTTGCTGCCATTTTTCTGCAGCAAATTTAATATGCTAAATTTTAAATAAAATGTAACACTTTCGAAATAAGTTCTTTAGATTCGGCATTTTTACAAGTATTATTTTTTTTGCGCAGGCGTTATTGTTTGGTTTCTACAAAAAAAGAAGAACCCTCGTTCTTCTTTTTATCTTTGCCAATATGGAATATTCAGCCTTCGGCATACCTCCTCCGTGCTTACATCTTTTGTCAGGAGCCGCCATCTTTCTACAGGGATTACAATACCTGTCCCATACCACCTGCAGTATTCAGCTCCACCATATTGGCAAGGGATGCCGAAACGGTCAAGGCTTGTACTCCTGGCGTAGATTTCCAGCGGGTTAAGGCGCTTGACAATTCCAATATCCAGCACTGCCACATTGCTTTTTGTAAATACAACTTCCCCGATTTTTGCTGTAGTCCGGTTTAACAGACTTGGCGCTGCCTCTCTTCTTTCTCTGAACAAGCAATCTTTTTTCTCTTCGCCAGCAAATATTTTTCTTGCTTCTTTTGCCTGTTCTTTTTCGCCTTTTTCGTCCAGTGCCATACAGATGCGGTCCAGAATCCTTCCATACAATGCATGGCAGTCTTTGGTTCCGTCTTTGTATCCGCGCTCGTATTCAGGTGTGTTTGACATAATACATGTTCCTTTCTTTTTTGGTTTATTTTTATGCATTTAATATGCTGAAAATTTGCCGGAACGACAAAAACGACATGTCTCCACGGACATTTTATCCGCAAGCATTTCTTCGCATCTCCAAATTCAGCATACTATATACATAAAAATAAAAAAAAGAAAGGAATGTAAAAAATGTCAAAAAAAAATATCCAAACAAAGCTTATATGTTTAAAGGACTCAGGGCTCTCCTTTGACGAATGCCAGTTTACCGGGCGACTTGAATTCCATGACACCCACTCTATCGCAAATCTTGTCTCAAACATAACATGTGCTGAAATAATGGCAACAGAAGTTTTCCTGAACTTTGATAATGAGATTGATGAATTCTTTCTCTTTTCATTGTTTACTGATGCGCAGATAAGATTTTCTGCCCTCAAAAAAATTACAGTAGCCAAGACAAATCAATATTACAAAGATATTGATGGAGTACTGTATACAAAAGACGGGGAAGCACTTATTTACTGTCCAATATGCAATACTGGCGATGAAGACGGAGAAATACACATACCAGACGGCGTTAAATATATATCGTCAAAGGCATTTGCTCACAATACAGGCATAAAAAAGCTGTATCTTCCTGATTCTTTAAAGCTGATATTTGAATCAGCCTTTTCGGGCATGGACGAATTGCAGTTCGTAGATTTCGGCAAAGGAATCAGACATATTGGGAGTGAGAACAGCCCTGGTGTGTTCAGGTTCTGTCACAAGCTTAAGGAAGTCATTATCCAGGAGCAGGTGAAGTCAATAGGGCCAAATGCGTTTTACAATTGCAGCAGCCTACAGCAGGTCAAGCTTCCAGAAGGCCTTGAATATATCTCCAAATATGCGTTTTATGGTACAGGCATCAAAACGATACACCTGCCAGTCACATTATACGAGATAGGGGAATCTGCGATATCTTCGGCCGATAATGTTTACATTGACCGCTCTATCAATAATCCAAGCGGTCTTATACAAAGTGTAATGTTTAATTCCGAAAATTACAGCTGCGGACAGAAAGAAGCCGTTGTAACAATCCATGACAAAGGGCATAATACTTATTATTTCCCAAAGGTCTGGGCGTTCCAGTCATACATTGACGCAGTACGGAAATTCTGTGACAGCGGCATGATGTATAGGGTGAACCCGGATTTCGTAATTGAATACCTTGACTTTTCAACGGTGCAATATGACATTCTTAACCGGTTATACAGGGATAACCCAAAGAATAATCGGGTTTTGAATGAGCTTACAAGTTTTAGTGATTCAGTTATAGACAGGTATTTAAATCGTGGGGTATTCAGACTGTCTGACCCGGAAAAGGACAAACAGACCGAGAAGATGATATGCGAAATGATGGACCTTGGGGTTGTGTCGCTTGATATGCTTCAATATCTTTATAAACATGCCTTAAAGAATGATAATACCGAAATGATAGCGTATGTGTTATCAAGCGCCAATAAGTTTTACCCAGACGAAAGCCTTAATGAAGCTGAAGATATGAATATCTGAAACGTTTTGTCGACATTACAAAAGCCTTAAAAATATTACTATTTTTAAGGCTTTTTCTTATCTTTCTCTTCCCATTTCCATATCCAGAAAATCCAGGGCTGCATCGGCCTCCGGGTCACGGCTCCGGATGAAATCAAATTCCCTTTCAAATACCGGATGCTCGAAGTTGAAGGCTTCATCAATCTTAGTCATCTGCCATACGTCTTCTTTTCCGATTTCTTTGGCTACATTAACGTATGCCTGGGCAATAACGTCTGCACCGTATTTATCGGTTTTGTTTAGCAGCTCGTCTATTCCAGGGTCTCCATCTTTAACAAAACCTTTCATCATTTTTTGCACTTCTTTTACGTCGTCCTGGAACTTGAGCTCCTTGGCGTCGTTTATAACACTCTTCACGCTATTCTCAATGCGCATATGCTTTTCAATAGCATTGTTAACTGCCATACCACATGTAGCCAGAACCATAGCTCCACGCATTGTATAATCGTCTCCCGTATAATGTTCAGCTGCATGCATTCCCTGGCGC
>OLND01000496.1_pt1 | contig 48600 bp, 37 predicted proteins | sample 1672031 | NCBI WGS metagenome assembly OLND01 (sample SAMEA3136638, study PRJEB25190) | human gut metagenome | biome: human gut; feature: human-associated habitat; material: faeces | place: Austria | collected 2013 | reverse complement strand
GTTACCGGTGGCGTCGTATGTGCCGCCGATGTGTGATTTAGATTACTATAGCATTCACTATCAATAGTTTTAATACATACTTGGTATAGACGGATTAGTTCTTCATTATGCTGGACAATAGTATTGTCGCCATGCTTTTGGACAATCCGCCGATTACGTTTCAAGAGTAAATCAATGGCAGCAGAAAAGTAGTCTCGATACGCAGGGTCAGGCAAGAATGACTCACAAGCAAGGCATTTTTCAAATTGTGGTTTACAGGTTTGATTGCAACAGATACCGTAACCGGGTATCATACGGGTCGTAGGTTCATCCAGAAGACGGTCATATTTGAATGATGGAACTTGTAGACATTGTACTTTTTTCTGCTCTCTGAACAAGGGCATTTGTTTTGTGATTTTGGCAAGATGTTTGGCTTCGTCTTTCTTTGATGGATAACCATACCCCAAAGTTTGGTTCATTGAGGAGTGATTGCATTCTACCATTGTTTCTGTGGAGGAAATTACATTTCCTTGTAAGCGTTCACACACATTTATGTGTCGTAGGTCATGTGAGGTGATTTTTGCTGCATTTCCATCAGAATCAACAACATTATTATCAGCACAGAGTTTGACAAGATAGCTATTAAAGTCATTTGTGGTAATAATACGCAGTAAATTCGGATGTACAAATAAGTAGCCTTGATATTGCGGTTTTAATTGTTCCTGCATGGATAATGCGTAGTCGTGTTGTCGTATTAGCAATTTATAGTAGATACTTTCACATATGCCATCCGCAAGAAAGCTATACTGATGGAATACGGGCACATGATATGCTGTTTCTTTAGCTGTTGGAACGGAAATAGCAAATACATTTTCTTCTGGATATGAGATGCAATCTAGCGACATTGCAATAACCTCGGAAATCCGATGGGTTCGCAAGCGAAGTGTAAAGTACATTACTCGATATCCTAGCGGAATATCATTACTTAGGTTGAAGAATAGGCTGTCCGCTTGAGCAACGACTTGAACTTCTGGAGCCCGTTTCGGACTTGCTGAATTTTTAAAGCGTCTGCCAACAGGAACGATTGATAGTATGTTCAACACTCCAAGTCGTTCGCCTGTTTCAGCAAGCGCCTGTAATGTTTGGAGATATCGATTGCGATGCCAGTTTTCAAGTTTTATTTTACCGAGATAATTATAAAAGTTATAAAAGAGTTCTTGGTTAAGCTGTGCAATCGAAAGCCCTTTACTTTCAAAGTAATCGAATACAAAGCAGGCATCATGAATTCTGCTTGAACAGGTCGATAGTGTTGCGCCAGCAGAAAGCATACTAAGAATCGCAGCCTTCAAAATTTCAATTTCCAGCAATGGATATTGATTCGAATTTGGAAAACGCAGTGTTCCTCTTTTTCCAGAAGAAGCTAGAACAACATCCCAACTATTATTATCAAAAGTATCGCCTGCATATAGAGCAAGTAACTTTTTGCAGGATTGTTTTTCTTCGTATGGAATCTCATCTGGAATTTTAATGGGCTTGATTTCTTTCAAAGCCGCAGAACTCATGTAGTTGCACCTCCTTTTCGAACAATTCGTTCGGGACAGGTTCGACAGTCCTTTCCATTACAGACTTTACTGGAAGAACAAGTTCCAAACATTACCGTTCGATTTTGTTCTTTTGGTTCTATATTGTTTGAAGAAAACGCGGATTTCTCCAAGGTTTCCTTATAAAATGAATTGTACTTGCGTGCCTCATCCATAGGATAACACTTGTTGTAGGACTGACTTGCAACCACTGGGGAGTTACCCAAAAAGGAAGACACCTCATCGGCACTCTTTCCGCTTGCAAAGAGTGCTCTGCCTACTTCGGCACGGATACTTCTAAGGGATTCTCTATCAATGACACCGTCTGCATCCCGAATATTTGCTTTTGAAAGAATGTTACAGATAAAGTATTGTAGACATTTACCGTTAAGAACTCTTGGCGGCAGATGGGTTCCTGCTCTTCTATGCAGGTCTTGATAAACAAGAAGATATGGCTTATCAAGTTGAGAACGCAGGTCCTTTGTTTGACGGATAAATTCCTTAATTTCCATTGCGAGTTCATCTGGAATCTGGCACTCATTGTAAACGGGTAGGCCATTTTCAATGCGGTATTTATAGGTCTTTTTCAAAAAGTAGCGTATGACATAATGACCTTGTGTATAGACCAACGAATCCGTTGTCAATGTATCAAATGTTCCATCTCGCGTCCCGGTTGCAAAAGCAATTTTGATTCCAACGGAATAAACCGGGGGTGCAGTAGAAATTTCTCGGATAATACATTCCTTAGCATCTTTTGAAATTGGCGTGGTGTGAATGGACTCCCCTATGGGGAGCTTTAGTTTATAAAAAGCAGATGCAGGGTTTGTTGGTTCCATGCCTGTGATATATGCATAAAATTTTCCGAGAAGGAGAATCCGCTTCTTTATTGTTGTGTAAGCAAATTCAGAGGACTGAATCAGATATGAAAGTAGAATTTTTACATCGGAGGAGGTCAGGGATACGATGGATTCAATATAAATATCTAAGTTATTGAACATAATCGAAAAAAGCTGCCGAAAAATTCCACTGACATGGGATGCTTTTTCTATATTTAAATTTTTGCTTCCGAATTTAGCATAGCTTAAACAAAATTCCTTACACTCTTTTCGCAGTTGGAAGTCTCCGATAAAGACGAGTTCTGTGGAATAAAGAGTATTTGCATTTCGAAAATAAAGAGTATACGCGCCCTTGTCTGAAAGTAGTTCTTGTTCATTTTCTGCTATCAACTGCTCCTCATAATAAGGAACATTATTTTCGAGCTGCTCCAATAATGTATAGAAAAATTGCCTCGCGTTTCCCTGATATGGAACGGTTTTTATATAATTTTTAAGAAGCGAAAACGGATGCACTCGTTGACGTGTGCGAACCATTCTTTCAGCAATTTTTGTGAAAAAGCATACAGCAAGTTCAGGATAGCAAATTCGAATGATGTCGAGCGCATTAAGATAACCGACTTCTTCGAATATAGAAATAATGGTAGTTTTGTCTTCCGATGCTAATGCCTCCTGTAAGTTTTCAATTACAGATAATACATTCGTAGCTTCGACCAAATGTGTTTTACCACTAAGACAAATATCCAAAGGCTCATCATTTATTGTGTAAGAAATTACGTTCCATGTAGCCGAGAAATATTTTACGCAAAATTGGCTATTTGATGCGTACTTAGACCGCTTCAGCTTTAATGGGCCGTAAAATTGAAAATGCATATCTTTATAGATTTTTGAAATTTCGGAAACAATAGAAAGACGGCGATATTTCTTCTCAGGGCAGGAGCCAAACATTTTCGTGAATGTTTCTGCAAACGGCGTATCGCACTGCTTCATTATTTCTGCACAATGGTACTGAAACAATTCCAGCGTACTTTCATAATATATAGAATCAAGAAGTATAAGTAAATTAAAGGTGTTGGTTCTTGATTGAATGTCGCTAAACGTATGCCGCCAAATGAATACATCCTCAATATCCTTAAGCACAGAATTCAAATTATCAGCATTTCCAAAATCAACGCGGCACAAACGCTTCCCAAGGTGGATAACATTTCCGTCAATAGAGACAGACCAATAGAATCCACTGGTATCTATAATTTCTATCGCTCTGCTCATACACGCTCCACATATGCGTTAATGAGGTTCCCATTTTTCTCAACAACTGAATCAAAATTAGAATAGAGTTCTTTTATCAGCGGAGATATTTCGTGTATGCGATTGATAAGGTCGTAGTGCTTTAAGGAATCGAGCGATTTCCAGTCCATCAGATTACAGAAATCAACATCGCTGAAGGTAGGAATTCCGTTTCGTCTGCAATCAAGTTGATATGTCCGAAGTGCCGCTGCAAAGGTGCTCCGGCCCGCATGGGTATGAAGCGCTTCAATATTCCAACCATATTTTTTATTTACCGTGATTCTTGCAGATTCGAGCGCCATACGATATGCTTGGTATGTTACAGATTTTCCATTTCTTCCAATGAAAAAAGCATTACTGTCCGTTGCAATATTTCTACGAACTTCAATTAGATACTGTCTCATATCTTCAATCAGCGGTGCAGGAATATAAGATGTGTGGATTTTTCCTGTTTTGCTTTTTGTGGGTGTTACTGTGCCGTTGTAAAGGTCAACAGAGTCCAGCGTAAGCGATAATGCTCCGCCAACACGATGCCCTACGTAGACGGTATCGAGAAATATGCAACGGTAGACTAATGGAAGTGCGTCTGCGATAGCATTGATTTGCTCTGCGCTATACCATTTTACATAGGCGGATTTTGGTACATCATTTTGATTGGGGCTGAACATATAGGTGAGATAATGAACCATCGTAAGATGTTCGTTTCTTCCTAAGACGTGAGCCTTTTTGCGTGTTTTCGTTGGTGCAAGCATCATCATCTGTGAGCGTGTATAAAGGCTTTCATCCATTTTGTACCCTCTGAGGGTAAGATTATCATACAGCTTTGACAAAGCCTCAATATAGTCTTGAATCACCGCGTAGCTGCAAGGTTTTCCTTTTCCTGCATACGGAAGTCCATCAATATAAATTTCCTGCAAGAAATTCTGAATGTCTGACATTTTGACATCCACCGCTTCAAGACCATGTTCGTCAAGGTAATTTAAATAGATGCACAAATAGTAAATCGGAGTAGATATAGGTTTTCCTTTGTCCATTTGTGCTAAAACAAGATGACGATTTATTTCTGCATCAGCAAAATGCTCGTCAATAATAAGGTTCATTTCTTTCCGTTCATCATTTGCCCCACAGGGGTATAAAAATTTCTTTACTTTGAATCGCATTTATTGTCATACTCCTTTTCATTACGCCCGCCACAGTTCCGAAGAATGTAATCCCGTACGCTCTTTTTGGGTATCCAATAGCGATTTCCAACCTTGTAGTATGATAGGTCCTTATACTGAAGGCAGAGCTTGAAAACCATTTGATTTGAGCAACGCAGGATTTTGGCAACCTCGTTAACTGAAAGCTCGGCGGGTTGTGTTTTATAGGTGTTAAGAAAATCGGTCATTTTATTTTTCCCCTTTCATAAATGGCATTTGGATAATGAATCTGGTTGATTCTGTTTACATTGTAGCGTGTAATTGTTCCTGCTAAAAGTGATAACATAGGGATAACATTTACTTTTTTTGAAAATTTTCCGCTCAATTTACCTTTTGAACCTATTGCAGATGCGTCTGACAGCAAATATACTGTTATTATGAGGCTGTAAAAAATGCTGAGAGGACGTAATTATGGGACTTTACTATTCAACGGACATGGTCCTGCGATGGTACAAGGCGGACGATTCGCAATTAAAGCAGGACCGAGGCAGAACGCAATATACTGCCATCAGCAACGATGCACTGGTAGATTTACGCGAACATGGAATCACGGAAGATAACGTGCGCCAATGGCTGGAGGAAAATCACGTTCCTCCTGATGGCTATACATCTCCCTATGACGGAACGATTTCAGATGACGCACTGGCAGAAATGACGAAATCAACGGCAGATGCACGAGCAGTCACGCGGGCCTATTCGCTATTGGGGGATGAGGGAAATGATGAGCAGGAAAAACTTTATCCGCTTGTATTATCCAACGCGATACCTGCGCTGCATGAGTTCCGGAAACTATTTGTTCCAGAAGAAACCAAAGAGCAGCACGTGTGGCGTTTGCGAAACCTCTGTCCGGATATGCCACTTTATATTGCCGAATATTACGGATATAAGGATGAAGCCATCTCTATGCTCTGTGGGCATTTCTCCCGGCAAAGCAATTATCTGGCTGCGGGTTATGTATTGTCTTGCATTTGGGCCGATGTAGAAGCCAATGTACCTGATGAAGTTGTAAAGACGGCGGAGTTTTCGAGTCGTGCATACAAATCTGAAAAAAGAAAGCAACAAGGCGATAACATATCGGTACATATCCCGTGGTACGATAATTTCTTAGGACAACATTACGCAGTCAATGCGTTGGGAAAATTCGCAAAAGATATTCTTGATGGTCTAAAGTATTACCGACGTAAAGGGGTTGATGGAAACCACAAAATCTATACATATCCCGGCGCTTGGAGAGAGGTGATTTCCACCTATGAATCTGCCAATGCCGGACCTCGCTGGGAAACAGCGGATGAAATGCTTTTAGATATCACTTCACACACAAGCAAATATATGAAACTCGCCTTAGATGATTATATAAATCTGCACATGAATGACATCACCTACAATTACGACAGCAGAGGCAAAAAGAAACGCCTGATGTCACCGACTCTTGATGCGATGCTCTATGCAGCCATTGTCAACGAACAGGCCAATAATGTCTGTTACCGTAAATGTTTGCTTTGTAACCGATATTTCCAACTTAGCAATCATGTCACAAGAAGGTACTGCGATGTGCATCGTGGTCCAAATGCCAAATATTATCGAAAACGAATTGAAGAAGTTAAGAAACAACAGACCGAGGAAATCGCAAAGATGTTAATGAATCAGCTAGGAAATAAAGGTGCGCCATAAACTAAAATTGGGTGTCAGAACATGAAGATTTGTACGATTATTGGCGGCATTGACGGCGTAGGAAAATCCAGCCTGCTCGGAGTTCTCAGAGCCGTGCGAACGGATTTGGGATTGGTTGTCGACGAAAAGGAAAAAGCAGCCTCAGAGCGCATTGAGACTGCTTTGAAAGATGAAATCAATTTTAGCTATGAGACTACTCTGCATGGAGAGTTCTCCAAGGAGCTGTGCCGTAGAGCCAAGGATGCCGGATACACTGTTCGTCTATATTATGTTGCCTTGGACCCCGTTGAAGAAAATCTTCTTCGCATCAAGAATCGCGCAAAAAACGGTGGGGAAAATGCTGTTTGCCAAGAGGTACAGAACCAGTATGCTCACCGAATGGATGATTTAACTGTGATTCTTCCTTACTGTGATTGTGCCGATTTCTACGACAACTGCAATGGCTTTGCTTTGGTGGCGCAAAAGGATGATGGACATATAGAGCCTGTTAGTGATTATCACCCACAATGGATAATCAAACTGTTAGCCACTGTAAAGTAAATATTGAGAATGGCCGTTCTCCTTGTGAGGGCGGCTATTTCTATATTCAAAAGGAGTTTCTTTTACAAAAAAATTAAAAATCAGTGTTTTCAATCTGTTTTTGTGAAATAACGACATTTTGAGATGAAATCTTTGGTAATTATTCCAATACCCAAAACACCAGAAGTCCGATTTATAGGTATCGAAAAATGGTAGAATGGAGTTGGGAGAACAAAAAATCATTTTTTTAGTGAAAAAAACTCCCTTTGTGGAGGAAATCAATGGAGCAGCAAAGAAAATGCCGTAACCGTTATGTCGATATTGGCCCATTGCGGGAATATGATGTGAATGTCATCAGAAACGCACTTGCTATGTATGCGGATTGTGCTGAATCTACTATCGAAAATTCCGTCAGGGTGGAGCGTATGAATATTGCGCCGGAAAGACTGGCAGCATTGGATATGGTAAGAACGTTGAGTAAACCGTTGCCTGATTATGAATAAGGGAGGGAAAATGCTATGGCAAATGATTATGGTTACTTTGGCTCCGGCAGTACAGGTTATGCGCATTACAAACAGGCTTTTTACCGTAACTTTGGGGGTTCCGATGGTGGCGGTGGTGGGCGTAGACCTCCGCAGCGGAATAATGGCAACAACAATGGTGGTGATAATTCCGGTTGTGGAATTCTGCTGCTGATTGCGGTTGTTGTGGTAGTTGCGTGGATTATACTGCTTAGTATGTGATAGTGGATGAGTCAAGAAGCCGTTCCCGATTGAGGATGCACCAAAAATTCAACCAATTTCCCGCCAAAATAAATGATTGCGGTGGCAGACTGTCTTATAAAATGATATAATATTTAGTAATAGGTTGAGCCAAACCAATTCGCACAAAGGCGAAAAGGAGCGCTCCTTTTCCATTCCATGGCTTGGTATGGAATGATACGCTCCGTTCGCCCTTCGTAAAAATTGAAAACCGCGAACGGAGAATAACAATGTCGAACAAAATTGCCTTTGATGCACTGTGGGATGAATCCCCGATTGATGTCACCCCGGAAGTGAACTTTATTTGGAGCATCGCCAACAAACTGCGCGGCTCCTATATGCCGGATAAGTACGGCGATGTCATTATCCCGATGACGATTCTGCGCCGCTTGGAGTGTGCCTTGGAGCCGACCAAGAAGGCCGTCACCGATATGTTCGCCAAGAACCCGAACTATCCGCCGAAGGCAATGTACCGCATTTCCGGCTATCAGTTCTATAACACCTCGCCCTACACGCTGAAAGAACTGTGCAACGAGCCGGACAACATTAAATCTAATTTTAAAGTGTACATTCAAGGCTTCTCCGCCGAAGTGCAGGAAATCTTCAATGGCCTTGAAATGTTCAGCCATATCGACAAGATGGATAAGGACGGATGTCTGTTCAGCGTGGTGCAGGCGTTTTCCGACTTGGATTTGGACCCCAAGACCTACGACAGTATCAAGATGGGCTATATCTTCGAGCATTTGATTGGCAAGTTCTATCAGAACGTAGATGCCGGTCAGTTTTACACAGGTCGTGACATTATCAAGTGCCTTGTCGCTGTGCTTATCAGCGAGGGCTGTGACGATATTTTCGACGATGGCAAGGTTGTAACTGTCTGTGACCAAGCCTGCGGAACGGGTGGTATGCTCAGCACGGCGTACAGCTTTATCAAGCACTACAATCCCAGTGCCGATGTGCGTCTGTTCGGGCAGGAGTTTATGCCCCAGTCCTACGCTGTCGGTCTGGCAGAGATGATGATTAAAGGGCAGAACATTGAAAACTTCCGCAACGCGGATACTTTCAAAGAGGATTGCTTCCCCAACATCAAGATGCGCTTTGTGCTGGAAAACCCGCCCTTCGGTACTCCGTGGGCCGGGAAAGATGCCAAGGCCGGGCAGGAGGATGCTGTCCGCAATGAGTTTAAGCGCGGCAAGAAGGGTCGCTGGGGTGCAGGTCTGCCGAGCGGCGGCGACTCCCAGCTGATTTTTATGCAGTCGGCTATTGACAAGATGGACGACAAGGTTGGTCGTGCGGCTATTATCGAGAATGGCAGCCCTCTGTTTACAGGCGGCACAGCATCCGGCGAAAGCCAGATTCGCCGCTGGATTCTGGAACAGGATTTGTTGGAAGCCATTATCGCACTGCCCACCGACCTGTTTTACAACACCGGCATTGCCACCTATGTCTGGATTTTGTCTAAAAACAAGCGCCCGGAACGCAAGGGCTACGTGCAGTTGATTGATGCCACCAGCATCTTCCACAAGCTGCGCAAGGCGGCGGGCAACAAGAGAAATGAACTGCTGCCGGAGGACCGCAGCAAAATCGTTAAGCTGTACACGGCATTTGAAGAAAACGAATACTGCAAAATCTTCAAGAACGAAGAATTTATGTATCGTGAGTATACGGTCATGCAGCCGTTGCAGCGCAGCTATGCCATTACGGAGGAGCGCGTTGACCAGATGTTGGCGGACGGTACGCTGAATTCCGTATATGACCCCGCCAAGGTCGATGAACTGGAAGAACAGGGCGCGCAGATTTCGGTAAAGGACAAGATGAAGCTGGACAAGCTGCATGAACAGAAGCCTGTCTATGAGGCTATTATTTCTGCTTTGCAGGTCGCCGCTTCGGATGAAATCTATCTTTCCCCGGAAGAGTTTATGCCCGTACTGCGTAAGGCACTGGCAAAAGTGACCGATGATAAAAAGCTGCTGGACAAAATTGCGGATGGCTTGTCCGTGATGGATAAGAACGCCGAAATCCAGCGAGACAAGCACGGCGCGATACTCTATGACAAGAATTCTAAAGATACCGAACTTGTGCCTTACAAGGAATCCATCGATGATTATATGGCGCGGGAGGTTCTGCCCCATGTACCGGATGCAAAGGCATTCTGGGAAGAAAAAGCAGATGCCAAAAAGCCTGTTATCAAGACGGGCGCAGAGATTCCCTTCACGCAGTATTTCTACAAGTACGAGCAGCCTGTACCCAGCGAGGAATTGGCAAAGCAGTTCACGGAACTGGAGCAGTCTGTCAGCCAGCGCATTGCGAAGCTGTTTGGGTAAGGTGGTGGAACTATGCGTGAAATGAAAGATAGCGGGCATGAAACGATTGGCCTTGTACCATCGGATTGGACGGAAAAGAGATTAAAATACTTGTGTAAAATTCAAACGGGAAATGAAGATACTCAAAATGCCAATCCAGAGGGTAAATATCCGTTCTATGTGCGCTCACCAATAGTTGAACATTGTGATAGATATACATTTGATGGCGAGGGAATTTTGGTCGCGGGAGACGGTGCTGGTGCAGGGCGCATTTTCCACCATGTATATGGAAAATACGCAGTTCATCAACGTGTTTATCGTCTGTCACATTTTGCGGGTAATGCGGATTTCATTTATTATTACCTGAGCAATTTGTTTCCACATGAAATGGATAAGGGAAGCGCACAATCAACTGTTCCATCAATGCGTCTTCCAATGCTTTTGAATTTCCCACTCTTTTTACCATCGAAAAAAGAGCAAGATAAAATAGTTACATTTCTCGATTCCAAATGTTCCGAAATTGATGCCATCTCGGCTGACATCCAGAAAGAAATCGAAATATTAGAGCAGTACAAGCGCTCCGTCATTACCGAGGCTGTCACCAAGGGGCTGAACCCGGATGTGGAAATGAAGGATAGCGGGATTGAGTGGGTCGGAAATGTTCCTGACCATTGGGGTGTTTTGGCTAATAAGTACGTCATGAAGAAACGTAAAGACATTTGTACGAAGTGGAACGGTGAAAATGTACTATCTTTAACAATGAATGGCGTTATAGTGCGTGATTTGGATAACCCTGTTGGTAAAATGCCCACTACATTTGATGGATATCAGTTTGTATACAGTGGGAATTTACTTATGTGTCTATTTGACTACGATGTTACGCCGCGTTGCGTAGGAATCGTCAAAAATGCCGGAGTTACTAGCCCCGCTTATAGTAGATTTGAACTTAAAGAAAATGCTACATTAGAATATTTCTATTACTACTATTTAATGATTGATTTTACAAAAGAACTTTTGCACCTTGCAAAGAATCTGCGTCATTCATTTACAGAAGAACAACTAGGAGCCCTAAAGGTTCCGCTTCCGCCGCTTGATGAACAGAAAAATATCGCAACATATCTTGATTCCAAATGCAAAGAAATTGAATCTGTAATCGCAAGCAAAAAGCAACAGCTTGAAGTTCTCGATTCCTACAAAAAATCACTTATCTATGAATATGTGACAGGCAAAAAGGAAGTGCCGATGTATGAAAGTTGAATTTCGTGATTCTGAAGTATACGGCCCAAATTTGTATATTGAAGGGAAAGACTTTCTGAAAGCTTCCAAAATCCGTAGCGAATTTGATAGTTTGAGAAATGCAGTGTTTGCCTTCTACAATTGGTTTGGATTGTACCTAAAATTATCAATAAAAGAGTACAATGCAATCGCAGAAAAGACAAATCTGCACAGTGCGGTAGCGTTTGTTCTTCAAAGTGACGAACGTCAGAATCATATTTGGTATGAGGTATGGGTTCTGCAAGATAATAATATCAATAAAGTCATCATCTAAACTTACTTTTTAACGTAGTGAGGGCGGCGTAGTAATGCAGCAAATATGTGTAAATAACATTGAAGATTATGTAAAAGCTGTTTGCCAAGTTAGAGCTACATTCCATAAGTGTACCCCAATGGTAAATGAAATGCCGCTATTTCGGGGACAGGCGGATGTTGACTACGAACTTCTTCCATCTATTGGGCGCGGTCGCTTAGATGCCATTGACATTACAATTTTTAATGAAGAACGAAATCTATTGGAAATGGCGAAGTATAAAATGCCGTCCGTATTTACTGATAATTTGTCTCCAATTGAATTGCTGGCTTTGGCTCAGCATCACGGAATTCCGACAAGGTTGTTGGATGTGACAGAGAATGCATTAGTTGCATTATACTTTGCCTGTGTCAACTGCACAGATAAAGATGGCGAAGTTTTTATCTTTAAAGAGGACGCTCGGAATGTGACGAATTATCCTATAATTCAGGCAATAGCAGATTCTTATAGATTATGTGAAGGTACAGATACCCCTGCGGTAAGCTTTGTCCGGAAAGCAATGAATCTCAGCTATTTTGCCGAGCAACGCTATTTGGCGCAGCTTTTTGATGCGAAGGTAGAGAGTCAGGCGGCTGAAGGATTACCAACTGGATTTGATGAATGGATTAGCGGAATTTCGAGGGATTTAATTTTCATTTATGCTCCTTTCACAAGCCTTCGACAAAAAATGCAGCAAGGGCGTTATATTCTTTTCCCAAATTCGATTGAAACAACGGAAAATGGTACAGTTATGATTGAGTCTAAGATAACTGCCATCCCGAAAGACCATGATAGAATTGCGGCGCGGATACAAATTGATAAAGACGCAAAAGCAAAAGTCATGCACGACCTACAGCTATTTGGCATCAGTCGTCAAACACTCTTTGCTGATAGTACAGATACCGTATGCGAAGAGATAACAAGGGAAGCTTTCAATCGAATTAAGGACTGAGATGATTTTGTGGCAGTATTAAGTTGGCCGACTTTGCTGACTTAGTTACAGGCGAATGGCTTCCAGATATAGAAAACTAAGGAGGTAGTTCCGTGAAGATTATCGGAACAGAGCGCGACTATCAGCGTTATATCATCGACTATTTAATTGATAATAACGGCTACATAGAGCGCAAATGCAAAACGAATTATGACCGCACCACGGCCATGGACCGCGAACTGTTGTTTCGCTTTCTGGACACGACACAGCCGGACACAATGGCGGCACTGCGGAAAATCTATAACGGGCAGACCGAGGAAACCATCGTCAAGTTCATACTCCAGAGCATTGACAACAAGGGCAGCAGCCTTATCGAAACGCTGAAATCCGGCATTGAGATTTCCAATATGCATCTGGACCTGCTGTACGGCAAGCCCGCCACCGATTACAACATTGACCTTGTCGCCAAGTACAATGCCAATATTTTCTCCATCATGGAGGAAGTCTGGATTAACGATGACCAGCGCATCGACCTTGTTGTGTTCCTGAACGGCTTTGCCATTGTGACCTTTGAGCTGAAATGCCAGAGCGCAGGTCAGAACTATCGCATGGCAATCAAGCAGTATTCTGAGGACCGTGACCCGAAGAACCGTCTGTTCCTGTTCAAAGCGGGCGCTCTGGTCAACTTTGCCATGGACCTCGACACCTGCTATATGACCACCAAGCTGGACGGTCTTGGCACACGCTTTATCCCGTTCAACCGTGGACGCGGAGAGGGTGTCAACACCGGGGAAGGCAACCCCTTGGATGACGGCGTGGACGATTATCCGATGCATTATATGTGGGATGATATTCTGTGCCGCGACAGCCTGATTGAACTGATTACCAAGTTCGTTTTCATCCAGCGTGAACAGGTCGTGGACGAACTGACAGGGAAAAAGTCCGTCAAAGAAAAGCTGATTTTCCCGCGCTATCATCAGCGCGATGCCGTCCGCCAGCTTTTGGCGGATGCCGAGTACAACGGCACACAGCTTAATTATCTGATTGAGCATTCCGCAGGTTCCGGCAAGACCAACACCATTGCGTGGCTGGCCCATCGGCTGGTATCCCTGCACGATACGCAGAACCAAATCGTTTACGACAGTGTTCTGGTCATTACAGACCGTGTGGTGGTAGACCGCCAGTTGCAGGACGCAATCAAGGGTATCGACCACAAGAGCGGCCTTGTCTGCACTATTGATGATAAAAAGACCTCTGCCGACCTTGCCGATGCACTGAAAGGCAACTATAAAATCATTGTCACCACGATTCAGAAATTCCTCTATGTGGATTTCTGGAAGCTGGCGCAGAATCAGAACAACAAGGCCTTTGCCATTATCATTGACGAAGCCCATTCGTCCACGTCCGGCAAGGATATGATTGCGGTCAAAAATACGCTGGGGCAGAACGAGGGTCCCGAAGAAGCCGATGCGCAGGATGCTATCGAAAATGAAATCCAGCGCCACGGCAAGGCACCCAATGTGTCGGTCTTTGCCTTTACTGCCACGCCCAAGCCGATGACGCTGCGCCTGTTTGGTCGTGAAAGCATTGATGCAGACGGGCATCCCGTGTATCAGCCGTTCCACCTGTACAGCATGAAGCAGGCCATCGAAGAGGGGTATATCCTTGATGTGCTGCAAAATTATATCGAATACAAGACCTACTACAAACTGAACAAGACCATTGAGGACGACCCGGAGATGAAGACGATTGCCGCCAAACGGCAGATTGCACGCTATATTGAGTTGTTTGACGATAACATCAATCAGCGCGTCAATATCATTGTCGAGCATTTCCGTTCCACTGTTATGCAGGAACTCGGCGGGCAGGCAAAAGCAATGGTTATCACGGCATCCCGCGAGGCGGCAGTGAAGTATCGGCAGGCATTTGAGGATTATGTCACCCGGCATAATTACAAGGACGTAAAGGCGCTGGTGGCGTTCTCCGGCAAAGTAAAAATTGACGATACCGAATATACTGAGCCGAGCATGAACGGCTTTGCTGAGGATAAACTGCCGAAAGCATTTGATGGGGACGAGTATAACGTCCTGCTGGTGGCAAATAAGTATCAGGTCGGTTTCGACCAGCCGAAGCTCTGCGCCATGTATGTGCTGAAAAAGCTGCGTGGTGTAAATGCGGTGCAGACGCTTTCCCGCTTGAACCGTGTGTGCCCGCCCTTTGATAAAAAGGTCGTGGTCATGGACTTTGTGAACCACGCGGAGGAAATGGAAGAAGCCTTTGCGCCGTTCTACACCACAACGGTGCTGTCCAACACAGCTACAATTGCCCAGCTCCGCGAACTGGAAAATAAGATTGACGGTTACAATGTTTTGGATGACCGCGATGTTGATACGGTTGCAAGCATCGTCTACAACCCGAAAGGAAAGCGCACCACAGCCAAAGAGGACCGTCTGGTTTACCAGTGCATCCAGCGTGCTGTGAATGTGCTGAAAAATCAGTTCAACGAGGACCACCAGCGTGCTTTTACCAAGAACTGCCGTGGCTTTGTACGTTTGTATGAGTTCCTGTCGATGGCATCCAGCTTTGGCGACCCGGAACTGCACAAAAAATATGTGTTTGTCAACCTGCTGCTGACCTATCTGGTCGTTGGCAACAGCGGCGGCATCAGCTTGAAAGATAAGATTCAAGCTACGAATTTTTGGCAGGAAAGTCAGGGCGATAAAGGCAACAAGCAGCGCCACGCCAGCGCACCGAACGTAAAGTTGAGCGGGGCCGATGTTGGTCTGACCGTGGATGAGGTAAAGCACCTGTCGGAAATTATTGACGAGGTGAACTCCCGCGCAGGCAAGGGCTACGACAGCAGTGCTATGACGAAAGTTATGCTGCAAATCAAAGACCTGCTGCTGCATTCGGAAAAGCTGAAGACCTCTGCCAAAAACAACACCGAGCAGGACTTTGAGTTCAGCTTCTACGACAATACCGATGACGCACTGATTGAGGGGCTTTCCCAGAATCAGGATTTCTTTAGCCTGCTGTTGAGCAATGACGACATCAAGCACCGTGTGCTGGGTGTGTTCCTGCATGAGGTTTACAAGGAACTGCGGGAGCAGTAATTTCACGGAATAAGGCATCTCAAGAGGTAAGAATATGCTAATAGAATTTAGTGTGAAAAACTACCGTTCCTTCCGAGACGAAACAATTCTTTCTATGGAAGTAACCAAGTCAAGCACACTAAAGAGCGCCCTTATTCCATTTGGCGGAACGCCTATTTTGCCAAGCACTGCCATTTATGGAAAAAACGGTGGAGGAAAAAGTAACGTAATTCGAGCTTTTTGGCTTGCTGTTCAGTTCATTAGAAATGCGCAGAGAACACAGCACGAAAAAGCAGCCATACCTGTTGTACCATTTGCATTAAATGATTATTCCGCATCTGAGCCGACAAAATTTTCCTTCCTATATACGCTGGATGGAATCAGATACTGGTATTCATTTTCAGCCACAAAGGAAAAAGTGTATACCGAATCATTGTATCATGCACCCAAAGGACGAAAAACGCTGGTTTTTACCAGAGAGGGACAAGAATTTTCTTTCACAGAAGCGAAAACCCGCAGAGAACTGATTAGCCAAGTTGTAGCAGAAAATCAGTTGTTCTTCTCGGTTGCCTGCACAATGAATGATGTGGATTGCGCTAAGGCTATGATGTGGTTCCGGGAAATGATTTATTTCTCAAGAGATTACTCGGATATTCCACGGCAGTTACTTGAATACCCCAATAATGCCAATATTTTGAGAGCCATTTCTAATTATGCGAAGGCTGCGGATGTTGGTATCGAAGATATGCGATTCGAAATCAACGGTAAACAAATTGATGAAGAAGCTGCTTTCTCGGAAGAAATCAAAACTGAGCTGGTACAATTTATGCGATTGCTTTCAGAGACTTCCAATGATTCGGAAACGAATCTAAATGCAATATCAATACACCAAGGCAAGGATAAAATCGGAAAACCCAGTGTTTATACGATGGAACTTGCCGATGAATCGGACGGCACCAGAAAACTGATGGCGCTTGCTCCCGCGATTGAATCTGTATTGACCAAAGGTGGGCTTTTGCTGGTAGATGGTATAGAAAAAGAACTGCATCCGGCCTTAGTCGAATTTGTCATTGCTAAGTTCCAGAGCAAAAAGACTAACCCCAATGGCGCACAGATTGTTTTTACAACGCACAACACCGATTTGCTGGACATGGAATTGCTCCGAAAAGACCAACTCTATTTCGTGGACAAGAATAGCGAGGGCGTGTCGGAACTATATGGTATCCGTGATTTCTCGGCTCACACAACAGAAAATATCCGCAAAGGATACCTTCTTGGAAAATATGGGGCGACCCCCAATATCGAAATTGAAGAGTTGTGATAAAATGCTAGGACTGTGGCAGTCGTAGTTGTGCGATATACAGGGGCGATTATTTGAAAATGCGGGCAAGGTCGGATACAACAGCGCACAATTCATAGTTGACGCTATGTTTTCTTTTGTTGGATTGGAACTATTGGAGATACGGTATGATTGTTGATGAAGGCAAACAGCAGCAGATTTGCGCAGAACACACCAATTCAAAGTGTGTGGAACCTGATTCTGTGGTAATCGCTGATAAGTCAGCACGCATTGACTTGACAGATTCTCTTACTGGGGTCATAAAAAATTCCTGCGACATTGATGCTGAAAAGGAAAAGTCGCTGAAAGAAAAGTATGGCTTCGGTAATTGAGGAATGGTAATCTTCGGAACTTGCGAGTGATTCTACATAGTCAAGTAACGCCAATTGATATCCAATTACAACGAAATATTTAGATTGCAGCCGTCCTCACCGTGAGGGCGGCTGCTTTGTTATCCGATGTTGGTATAATAAAGACGGCTGCTTTTGTTTGTATAAACATACAACACTCACTTTAACAAAAAAATGCAATATAGAAACAGCAAAAAAGTGCATATGTAAGTAATGTTTTGAAAAACTTTCCTTGTTGCATCCTACTCTATATACTCCCAAACTTAAAAAAGCGCGTTGCAAAGTAGATCTACTTTGCAACGCGCTTTTTTCTTGTTTTTGTATGTCTTTTTGCGTCCTAAACAGTAAAAAACAGGTCGTAAACAAGTCGTAAACGCAGTAGAATCGCATAACGCGGAGTCAGGGTTGAACTCAGAATATTGTAACAGGTGCTGCTGTACATAAAGCTGATGGATTGTTCTTGAGGAATATTTAGAGAAGATTTTCCTTATTGCACCATACTCTATATACTCCTAAAAAACGCCCGGTAGGCGTGATGCTTACCGGGCGTTTTGCTTTGCTGTTTTAAGTGTTTGCCAGTGCCGTCTGCAGAGCGCAGTAATTCTCCAGTGTCAGCTGCTCGGGGCGGGAACGTTCATCAAGACCGGCGGCCTGCAGGGCGGAGATGACCTGCGCCTTGGGCAGGTGCAGGCCATTGGCGATGGCGTTGGCGGCGGTCTTGCGGCGCTGGGAGAAGGCGGCGCGGATCAGCGCGAAGAAGGCGGCTTCGTCGCCGTTCGGCACGGTTACGGCGGGCTTCTCCCTCACATCCAGGCGGATGACGGCGCTTGTCACCTTGGGGGCGGGGTAAAAGCTGCCGGGTTGGACGCTGAACAACAGCTTCGGCTCGGCGTAATAGGCCACGGCGTAGCTGATTGCACCCGCATCCCGCGTGCCGGGGGCGGCGCAGAGGCGCTGTGCGGCCTCCTTCTGCACCATTACGGTAATATTCCGGATAGGCAGCTTTTCCTCCAGCAGACGCATCAGAATCGGGCTGGTGATGTAGTACGGCAGGTTGGCACAGACGGCGACGGGCTTGCCGCCGAACTCCTCGGCCAGCAGAGCCTTCAGATCGACCTTCAGCACGTCGTTCAGGATGAGCTTGAAGTTGTCGTAGTCGGCCATCGTCTCTTCCAGCAGCGGCGGCAGACGCTTGTCGACCTCGATGGAGACGACATTGTCCGCACGCTTGCAAAGCTGCTCGGTCAGCACGCCGATGCCGGGGCCGACCTCAAGTGCGCCCCAGCCGGGGCCGATACCGGCGGCCTCCGCAATGCGGGGGCAGATGCCGGGGTTGATGATGAAATTCTGGCCGAAGCCCTTGGACAGGGCAAAGTCATACCGTGCGCAGAGGTCACGGATGGTGGACAGGTCAGTCAATGTGGGCACGGTGGATGTCCTTTCCGAGTCAATAAAAATCAGTTCTGCCCGGCCAGTGCCGTGGCCGCGTTGACGGCCTTGCTGATCTGCGGGTCAGTATCAAGTGTGTAATCGTAGTAGGCGTTCTGCTCGTCGACGGAGAGCGCGGCGTCAATGTCGGGGCGCAGGCCCTCCTCATTCCAGGTCTGATCCTCGTTATCGAGCAGCAGGCCCACCGTGATGTAAGCGGCGGAGCCGTCGGAGAAGCTCTGGGCGTCGCTCAGAACGACGCCCTTACCCGCAGTTTTGGTGCCGACGAGCGTCGCACCGGCCATCTTGCGCAGGGCGTTGGCGAACAGCTCGGCGCTGCCCGCGGTGGAGCCATTGACAAGGCAGACGATCGGAACGTTGATCTCGGTCTCATCGGACATGCGCAGCACGGTCACATTGCCGTCCCTGTCCTGCTGCTTGGCGATCTCACCGGAGGGCACACAGTAATCCGCGGCCACAAGGGCGGCATTCAGGTTCTCGCCGGTGTTGTCGCGCAGGTCAAAGACAAGGCTGTTCGCTCCCTGCTGCAGCAGCTCATCCACAGCAGCCTTGAACTCGCTGGCCGTGCCGGAGGTGAAGGCGTCAATGCGGATATACCCGCAGGTGTCCGCGACCATCTGACGGGTGTAGATGGAGGGTGTTTTGTAGTTGGAGTGGACAAGATTCAGCTGCTGCTCCTGGCGATCCGGCGTCAGGTAGGTGATCGTGGTGGTCGTACCCTCCTCACCCAGCAGCTTGGAGGTCAGGCGTGCGGTGGAGGTGATGTTGCGCGTCGACTCATCGTTGATAGCGGTGATGAAGCCGCCGACCTGCATCCCGGCCTCTGCGGCGGGCGAGTTGTCATACAGGCGGATGATGCGGGCGTAGCCGGAGGATGTGTCATTGACGACAGCGACGCCGATGCCGGTCAGTGTGCCCTTCTCCACAGACTGCTTCTCGCTGTATTCCTTGGCGGTGTAGTAGACGGCGTACTTGTCGTTGATGCCGTTCATGTAGCCCGCAGCCAAGCGGTCATTCAAGGTGTCCTCGTCGATGGTGAAATACTCCCCTGCGCGGACAAAACGATCAATTTCGGACAGCTTGTTGTACTGGCGCTCCTTGTTTTTGACGCTGGACACTGTGGTGTTGAACATCTTCATGGACACGACCATGGTCAGCGAGAAGGTGACGGCCATTGCAATGATGGCAATGGTGGCCGCCACGCCAAGACTGATTTTTTTGCTCATGGGTCTGATGGCTCCTTACTGTGTTTGCGTTATGCCCCGTAGGCTAGTGAGAAAAATACCGTAGAGAAAAGGCTGAGTATCATCAGAACGGCGACTACAAGGCAGAAAATACGCACGGAGGTTTTGTGCTTCTGCGGCTTCATACAGATTCCCCTTTCGTTATGAGAGGTAGTTCATGACATTGACCAGGACGTTGTTGACCTTCATTTCCAGGTGCAGATGGTTGCCTGTGGAGTTGCCGGTGGAGCCGACATAACCAAGGATCTTGCCCTTTTCCACGGGCTGGCCCACGCTGACAACGGGCGCGCTGTTCATGTGGGCGTACAGCGTCGAATAAGTATTGCCGTTGTCATCCTTGCCGTGGTAGACCTGCACGTAGTAGCCCCAGCTCCAGTGGTAGGCCGCAGCGGTGACGACACCGCCGGAGACGGCGTAGATTTCGGTGCCGCCCGGTGCGGCGTAATCGGTGCCGCGGTGGCCGTTGCCGCCGAAGTAGCAGGAAACGTACTTATAGGTGGCCAGCGGGCGGCCAAAGTCCAGTGAGCACTGGATGGACGCATTGCCGTAAGCCTGGTTGGCGGCGTTCAGTGCGGCGTCCAGCTCGGCAGCGGCCTTATCCACGGCCTTGTTGGCTTCGATCAGGGCCGCCTTGTTGGCCTCGATCTCGGCATCCGCTGCGGAAATGTTAGCGTCGGTCTGGGAGATATTCTGAGCAAGCTCATTCGTCTTGCCGTCCAGCGCGGTCTTTTGGGTCTCCAGATCGGCCTGCGTGGCCTCCAGGTCCGCCTTGGCCTGCTCCAGCTCGGCGCGCTGCTGCTCCAGCTCGGCGTGCTCATTTTCAAGCTGTTGGCAGGTGTCCTCGTCCTTATTAACGATCTGATCCAATGTGGTGGCAAAGGTCAGCAGCTGGTACAGGTTGGTGGCACTGGACAACAGTGCGATGGAGCCGCCGTCATTCAGACGCTGCATCGCACGCATACGATCTTTAAAGTCCGCCCAGCGCTGGTCGTATTCGGCCTGCTTCTGGTCGACCTCCTGCTGCTTCTGATCAATCTCGTCCTGCTTGTTGACGATTTCCTCATCCAAAGAACCGATCTGCTCGGACAGGTTGCTGATCTGGCTTAAAATCAGTGCCTTCTGCTGCTCAAGCTGCGTTTTGAGAGCCTCAGCGTCGGCCTTGTTGCTCTGCGCGTCCTTGAGCTGCTGGTTGACCTTTTCCTGCTCAGACTGCAGTTCCTGCAGCTTCTGGCGCAGGTCGCTGACGCTGGAGGAGGCGGCCAGCGGCGTCATGACGGTGGAAAGCGTCATGCTCATGGCGACAGCCGCGCTCAGCAGAAGCGAAATCAGCTTTTTGCCGTGTTTTACATGCTTCATGGTCTTATACGTTCCCTTTATCCCCTGTTATACATTCAGATGCTTGCGGATGCTGGTGGCGGTGCCGAGGCCGCAGAGCACGAAGCCCAGCAGCACAAAGCCGCCGACGATGTAGTACCAGACGCTTTCCAGCGGGACAAGCGTGCCGCCGAACATCTGCGAGAGGTTGGACGGATTCTCGGCATACCAGCGGCAGAGTGCATAGTACGCGCCGCAGACGATGCCGGACGCAATGCCAGCCGAAATCAGGCCGGAGGTGACGCCCTCGACAAAGAACGGAAAGCGGATGAAACCGTTGGTCGCGCCGACGAGCTTCATAATGCCGATCTCCTTGCGGCGGTTAAAGACGGTGATTTTGATCGTGTTGTTGATGACGACGATGGAGACGATGGCCAGCACCGCGACCAGGCCGTAGCAGGCGTAGTTGATGACCTTCTGCAGGGACGTGAAGGTATCCGCCATAGCCAGCGGGGCTTTGACGCTGTAAACGCCGTCGATCTGCATGAGCTGGGCGGAGACTTCCTCAATGTTGTCGGGGTCGTCCACGGTCACGCGGTAGTTGGGAGTGAACGGGTTGTCACTGGCAAAGACCTGCTGCAGGTTTGTGTAATCCTTCAGCATATCGCTGTAGGTCGCCAGAACGTCCTCCGGCGACATATAGGTCACGCTCACAACGTGGGGCGTGCTGCGGATGGCCGCGTCGGCGGCGGCAATCTGCTCGTCGGTGGCGACCTCGCTCTCGCCGGTGCCGCCCATGTAGACGACAGTTTCGTTCTGGTTGCCGATGTATTCGACCATGTGGTCAATGTTGATGCCCAGCAGCGAGGCTGCGCCGATCAGCAACATGCAGACGGTCAGCACGCCCATGGAGGCAAAGGTCATCAGCCGGTTGGCGCGCAGGTTGTGCAGGCCCTGGCCGACCAAGTAGATAAAACTGGAAAAACGCATGGTGTCCCCTCTTACTTACAAATCAATCCTCGTCGTACTCGTAGTCATCCTCTTCGCGCTCGGCCATGGCGGCAGCGTAGCGGCGCGCGGCAGCAGGGTCAGCGGTGTCGGAGGCTACCATGCCGTTGGCCAGCGTGATGACGCGGTTGCCGTACTTGCGGGCCAGCTTGTGGACGAGCTCGTGCTCATGGGTGACGACGACGACGGTGATGTTGACCTTGTTGATGGCCTCAAACAGCTGCATGATGTCCATCGACATTTCGGGGTCGATGTTGCCGGTGGGCTCGTCCGCGATGATGAGCTTGGGGCCGTGGGCCAGCGCGCGGGCAACGGCCACACGCTGCTGCTCGCCGCCGGAGAGCTCATCCGGCAGGCGGTCCATTTTGTCCTCCAGACCGACAAGGGAGAGTGCAAACGGTACGCGGTCCTTGATCTTTTTGGTCGAGATGTTCGTCACGCGCATGGCGAAGGCGACATTCTCATAGACGGTCATGGTGGGGATCAGGCGGAAGTCCTGGAACACAACGCCCATCTGGCGGCGCAGGTAGGGCACCTTGCGGCGCTTGATGCGCGTTAAATCCTGCCCATTGATAAAGACCTTGCCCTCGGTAGGCTTCTCCTCCATCTGGATGAGCTTTAAAAACGTGGATTTGCCCGCGCCGGAATGGCCGAGGATAAAGACGAACTCGCCCTCGTCAATATGGATGTTGATGTCCTCCAGCGCGACGTTCTCATCGTTGTGGGTCTCGTAGGTTTTATATACATGTTCAAAATCGATCATTCGGGGTTCTCCTGCCGTGGTGTGGCTTTGCTGTGATGGTTACAGTCATACATATAATAGAATACCATGTCAGACCTCTGCGGTCAAGGTGCTTTGCGGCTGTAAAAAGCAGAAAAATGGCGCTGCATTGCGGTGCAGCGCCATTTGTGAAAGTTTTTTTAAAATCAATATTTGGCCGGGTTGGCGGACAGATATTTTTTGACCATCAGCGCCACCTTAAAGACGATGGCATCATCGAAGTTGCGCAGGTCAAGGCCGGTCAGCTTGCGAATCTTCTCAAGGCGGTAGACCAGCGTGTTGCGGTGGACGAACAGACCGCGGCTCGTCTCAGAGACGTTCAGGTTGTTCTCAAAGAAGCGCTGGATCGTGAACAGCGTCTCGGCATCGAGGGAGTCGATGCTCTCCTGCTTGAACACCTCGCGCAGGAATGCCTCGCAGAGCGTCGTAGGCAGCTGGTAGATCAGGCGCGCAATGCCCAGATGGTCATAGCTGATGACCTGACGCTCGGTGTCAAACACCTTGCCGACCTCCATGGCAATCTGGGCTTCCTTAAAGCTGGAGGCCAGGTCCTTGATGTTGCCGATGGGCGTACCGATGCCGACGACGGCCTTGATGTAATGGTCGCCCTGCAGCGTATCGACGATGGAGGCAGCTAGCTTTTCCATATCGCGGGTGTTGTTGTCGGGCTTGATCTCCTTGACCAGGACGGTGTCGGTCTCGCTGATGTTAAAGACGAAGTCCTTCTGTTTGTCCGGGAAAAGGCCGCTGACGACATCGTAGGCGGAAATATCATTGCCGGAGGTCACGCGGATCAGCAGTACGACGCGCTGCACGTCGGAGACAAAGTGCAGCTCCCGCGCCTTGGCGTAGATGTCACCGGGCAGGATGTTGTCGAGCACGACGTTCTTGATGAAGTTCGTCTTGTCGAATTTTTCGTCGTGGTACTGCTTGATGCTCTGCAGACTGATGGAGAGCATGGCGGCGAACTGCTCGGCGGTAGTGTCAGTGCCCTCGACAAAGACGGCGTAGTCATTGTGCTTGGCGTTGGAGAACTGATGGTAGGCATACCCATCGCGCACGAAAGCATCCCCGGCCGTCTGGCGGACAGCGGCCACGCCCTCGCGCACCTCACCAATCTGTCCCAGCTCAGAGCAGGAAATGACGGTGCCGGTCTCATCAATCACGCCGACGACACGATCCACTGCGTCCTTCATCTGGTAGACCACGTTCTGGAATACCCTGTTTGCCATAATATGTGACTCCCCTTTTAGCTGTTATTTAGACAGTCTGCACCGGTGTGCAGTGCGGGCTATGCGTGTTTGGCAAAATTGCCGTTTGGTAATCTGCCTGAAAACCAAAACATCATAATGTATATTTTACACAATTCGCTTGGCTTTTGCAACATATTTTCACGAAAATCGCAAGATTTTCTTGTACATTTTTTAAATCAGCACAAAAAATGTACCTGCCGGTGTTTTCCTGGCAGGTACAACGTCCGTCATTTTGACGATTTTTCCTTTTTTGTCTGGTTCATGGCACCGGTGCCGCCCTCGACGACGCCGCGGCGCTCGAACACATAGGTGATGCTGCGGAAGAAAATCTTTACATCATTCCAGAATGTCACATGGGCGGCGTACTCACCGTCGTAGCGGGCTTTGACGTCAATCGGCAGCTCGTCGCGTCCGTTGACCTGCGCTAAGCCGGTCAGGCCCGGGCGGATGTCGTTGGCGCGGACCTTGTCGCGCGCCTCGATCAGGTCGTACTGGTTGTACAGTGCGGGGCGCGGCCCGATGACGCTCATCTGCCCTGCCAGTATGTTGTAGATCTGCGGCAGCTCGTCCAGGCTCGTCTTGCGCAGGAAGGCACCGCTCCCGGTAATGTAGCTGTCCGCATCTTTCAAAAGGTGCGTGGGAACGTCGTGCGGGGTGTCGCCGCGCATCGTGCGGAACTTCAGGATGTTAAAGTGCGTTTTACCCTTGCCGACGCGGCGCTGCTTGAAAAAGACCGGCCCCGGGGAGTCGAGCTTGATCCACAGCGCGACCAGCCCCATCGGAATTGCAAGAATGATCGTGGCTGCCAGCGAAAGGATAATGTCCAGCAGGCGCTTGCCGTAACGCTCGTACATAAATCAGCCCTCCTCGGCGGGATGCTCTGTCTCCCGGAGCTTCTGCGCAATCTCCTCCCGGGAGAAAAGCGCGGTGTTGCCGGTGGCGGCCACAACGGTGTGGTCGGCGCGCACGCGGCGGTTGGGGTGGTAGGTCGGGACCATCTCCTGCAGAACGTCGACGACCTCGTCGCTGTTGTGCAGGGCAGAGTCCTTGAGCCGCTGCAGGTCGGTGTAGAATTTTTCCAGATCGATCTGCATGGGCGGCGCGATGAAGATTTTGTTGTGGGCGGTTTTGGCCATCTTGTCCTGCTCGGAGTCCATGAGCAGTTCCTCGTACAGCTTTTCGCCGGGGCGCAGACCGGTGACCTTGACCTGCATATTTACGCCCGGCTCGTAGCCGTAGAAGCGTATCAGGCGGTTAGCCAGATCCATGATCTTGACCGGCTCGCCCATGTCCAGCACGTAGATGCTGCCGCCCTTCGCCAGACCGCCGGCCTGCAGAACGAGCTGCGCAGCCTCGGTGATGGTCATAAAGTAGCGGACAATATCGGGATGCGTGATGGTCACAGGGCCGCCGCGCTTGATCTGCTCCTCAAACAGCGGGATGACGCTGCCGTGGCTGCCCAGCACGTTGCCGAAGCGCACCGCAACGCAGGTCATCGACGTGGCCCGGGAGAAGGTCTGGATCAGCATCTCGCACAGGCGCTTGGTGCAGCCCATGACGTTCGTCGGGTTGACAGCCTTGTCTGTAGAGAGCTGGACGAACCGCTCCACGCCGTGCTCGGCGGCGGAGGTCAGCAGGTTCTTGGTGCCAAAGACGTTGTTCTTAACGGCCTCGGCGGGGCTGATCTCCATCAGCGGCACATGCTTGTGCGCCGCCGCGTGAAAGACGACGGACGGATGATAGGTGTCGAACACATCGTCCAGACGTGCTTTATCGCGGATGGAGCCGATGAGGGTGATAACAGGAGCTTCGGGACCGTACTTGTTTTTCAGCTCGGTTTCCAGCTCATAGGCGCAGTTCTCGTAGATGTCAAAAATCAGCAGACGGCGGGGCTGGTAGCGCATGATCTGACGGCAAAGCTCGCTGCCGATGGAGCCTCCGCCGCCCGTGACGAGAACGATCTTGTCATGCAGGTACTCGGAGATCTGGGCATTGTTCAGCTGGATCTCGTCGCGGGAGAGGAAGTCCGCCGTGTTCAGCTCACGGAAGCCCGCCGCCACAGGATTGCCGTTCTCGTCAACAGCCTGCGGGTCGCTGATCATCCGCACGCGGCAGTGGGTGGAGTTACAGAGGTTGATGATCTCGCTCAAACGGTCACCCTTGACCGTCGTGATGGCGATGACGATCTCGAGAATATGATATTTGCGCACCAGCTCCGGTATGTCAGAGATCGTGCCGCGCACCGGTACGCCCTGCACGCGCAGGCCCTTTTTGGTCAGGTCGTCGTCAACGATGCAGACCGGGTTGCCGAAGCTCTGATTTTTCGTCTTGCAGAGGTTGACGGCCCACGCACCGGCGTTGCCAGCGCCGACAATGAGCAATGGCGTGTTGTCCTCCGGCTTGTTGGCCTTGGCGTTGCGCATCGTCAGGACCAGCCGCCACAGGAACCGCACGCCCGCTATGGCCGCCGTGTTGAATACCGCGCCGAAGATCAGCACCGCGCCGGAGATCGGGCGGCTGTGGTAGATCAGATCGAACAGCATGATGATGCCCGTCGCCAGCCCGGAAAGGCAGGTCAGGCGTGCAAGGTCGCGCATACCGGCGTACTCCCACATGATCTCATACAGTCCGCCGAACCAGAACACGATCATATAAATGGGCAGGACGTATAAGAGCATCGGGGCCATGGCGCGCAGTATCTCCACGCGGCGGTAGGCGTCGCCGCTGTCAAAGCGCAGCATGACGGCCAGCCAATAGCAAAGTACAATGAGCCCGCAGTCCAGCAGCATCAGTGCGATGCGGCGCGGAAGCCCTTTTATCAGTTGTTTTGAGACCTGTTGCATCGATTCCATCCTTACTATACGTTCTTCTATCTGAAAACGGGCGCAATACGGCCCGGCAAAATTGTCATATAGGCTATTATAACACAAAAAGGCCCCATTTGTCCTACTTTTGGGCAGACAAATGGGGCTAATGTTGTATAAAAATCGTGGTAAATTTTTGGTAAAACGGACGAAAGCGATTTACTCGACGGTCACGCTCTTAGCCAGATTGCGCGGCTTATCGACATCCAATCCCTTGGCGCAGCTGACGTAGTAGGCCAGCAGCTGCAGCGGAATGACCGACAGGCTCGTGGCAAAGTGCGGGTCGGTCTTGGGCACGTAGACCGTGAAGCCCGCAGTGTCCTCGATGCTGTAATTTCCGTAGGTGGTCAGGCCCATCAGGAAGGCACCGCGGCTCTTGACCTCGACCATGTTGGAAACGCTCTTTTCAAACAGGTCCGGCTGGGTCAGGATGCCGACGACCAGCGTTCCATTCTCGACCAGAGAAATCGGGCCGTGCTTCATCTCGCCCGCGGCGAACGCCTCGGAGTGGATGTAGCTGATCTCCTTAAATTTCAAACTGCCCTCGAGCGCGACGGCGTAGTCGAGGCCGCGGCCAATGAAGAAGGCGTCCTTGGCGTTTGCGTACTTGCTGGCAAACCACTGGATACGCTCCTTGTCGGCCAGGGTCTTTTCGATCTTCTCGGGCAGAGCCTCCAGCTCGGTGACGAGGTGCTCATACTGGCCGTCCGCCAGCGTGCCGCGCACACGGGCAAACTCGGTAGCCAGCAGGTAGCAGGCCGCCAGCTGGGTGCTGTAGGCTTTGGTGGTGGCGACGGAGATTTCCGGGCCGGCCCAGGTGTACATTGTGGCGTCGGCCTCACGGGCAATGCTGGAGCCGACGACGTTCACAATGCCGATGGTGCGCACACCGCGCTCCTTGCACAGGCGCAGGGCGGCCAGCGTGTCGGCGGTCTCACCGCTCTGGCTGATGACCATAGCGAGTGCGTCCTTTTCGAGCACGGGATTGCGGTAACGGAACTCGCTGGCGACATCGACCTCGACGGGGATGCGGGCCAGGCTCTCAAACACATAGCGCGCGGCCATGCCGACATGGTAGGCGGAGCCGCAGCCGATGATGTAGAGACGATGAACATTCCTGATGGCCTCCTCGTCAAGGGCCAGCTCGGACAGGTCGATCTGGCTGTCCTTGAGGCGCGGGGAGATCGTATCGCGGACAGCGGCGGGCTGCTCGTAGATCTCCTTCATCATGAAGTGCTCGTAGCCGCCCTTCTCCGCGGCCTCGGCGTCCCACTCAATGGTGGTGGACTCGCGGGTGATGGGCTCCTTGTCGATGTTGAAGAACTCGATGGAGTCGGGGGTCAGGCGGGCAATCTCGAGATTATCAATGTAGTAGACCGTGCGGGTGTACTTGAGCAGCGCAGGAACGTCGGAGGCAATGATGGCACCGTCCTCACACTTGCCGACGATGAGCGGGCTGTCTTTGCGCACTGCGTAGATGACGCCGGGCTCGTCGGCAAAGAGCACGCCCAGCGCGTAGGAGCCGCGGACATGCAGCATCATGCGGGTGATGGCGTCCAGTGCGTTGCCTGCGGACTCGCCCATGTAATAGTAGTCAAGCAGCTGGGCAACGACCTCGGTGTCGGTCTGGGAGACGAAGCTGAAGCCCTTGTTGATCAGACGCTCCTTGATCTCCTGATAGTTTTCAATGATTCCGTTGTGTACGACGGCAATCTTCTGGTCACGGGAATAATGCGGGTGTGCGTTGACGACGGACGGCTCGCCATGGGTCGCCCAGCGGGTATGGCCGATGCCGCAGCTGCCGGGCACGGCGCTGCCGCCGTCGGTCATCTCGCTCAGGACTTTTAGGCGGCCCTTGGCCTTGACGACCTCGATCTTGCCGGCGGCGTTCTGCACCGCCATACCGGCAGAGTCATAGCCGCGGTATTCCAGCTTGGCCAGGCCGTCCAGCAGAATGGGGGCGGCCTGTGCCGCGCCGGTAAAGCCTACGATTCCACACATAACAGGTATCCTCCCTTTGTTACAGCGTTGAAACTATACTTTCCATTTTATTGGATTAGAGCAAAATACTTTTACAGTATATGCCATTTGGGTACAAATGTCTATAGCTTTACGCAGATTTTGTACAGATGTGCGCGGCGTAAAGACAAAGCGGGCAGCCGTCAAGGGCTACGGCTGCCCGCTGCGCGCATTCTCCCTTTCCGGTTTCTTACACCATATAAGAACGAATCAAAAGTTATCGCGCATTTATTAGCATAGCACATTCCCGGAAGAATAGCAAGTGCAATCTGCAAGCAAAAGATCATTTTGCACATTTTGCAAAAGAATCTAAAGTGCGTGATGCAATTACCTTCGGAAATTAGTCACTGACCCGACGCGCTACGACGACATAGCGCCCGTTGGCGGACGAATACTCGCAGGTAGAGAGGGTCAGCAGCTGCTCACCGTAGGCAGGGCGGATGCCGCTGTCCACGTCGCTGCGGGAAATGACCTGGTCCACATAGCGGCTGTAGGTGTCCTCGTCCATGTCGATGTACTGGTTGTAGATAAACGAGGTGTCGTTGACGACATCGATGGTGAACGCACCGAACACCTCATACTTGGCGTCCCCGTAGACGGTGTCAAACTCAATGAAGGGGTGTTCCTGATAGTAGTCGGCCTTGCGGTACTCGGTCAGGCAGCCGAAGATCGTGCCGGTTTTCATATTGTGGCCGTAGATGATCAGGTTGTCGCTCTCGGCGTTGGCCCCGAGCGTCGTTTGCTCGTCCAGGTACGGTACGCCGTAGACGCTGTAGGCTTTGTTGAAGTCATGACGCAGATAGAAGTCCTTGTTGTCCGGCGCGTACATAACCGGAAAATCCAGATTGGTGCCGTCGATGGAGATCCAGCCGATAAAGTCGCTGTTCTTGTCGCGCAGGGCAGCAAACCTGGTACCGTTGGGGTTGACATTCTCCCCTGCAGGGGCCGGGGTCGCCGCGGTATCGATCATCGACTGCAGGTCGGCAAACTCGCTCTCGGTCTTGCGGTCATCGAGGAACCGCTTGACCAGCAGGCCGCCGCTGATGAGGAAGATCGCGGCGAAAACGATCATCGCGAGGGTGTACAGCAGATTACCGCGCTTTTTTTTGCACTTCGCGGTCTCGCGTCGGCGATAGTCCTCGTCGTTGTCCTGGTCGTAGAAGGCCGCAGGTTCCTGCGGAGAAACCTTCGACAGATCGGTGACTGTATAGGATGCCTTTACCTGAACGGAAGGGGCCTGCGGCAGCGGTGCATCGCTGCGGTGAATCTTTGCCATGATGGATTCTCCTGTAACACAATACTATCTTTACTATACGACCTGCGCGGCAAAAAGGCAAGGGAAATATCACACAAAAATCTGTAAAAAATATCCGTCCCGCACCGTGCGGCGCAGGACGGACAGCAAAAACAGGTTACTCGCGGATCTCGATGCCGAGCTTGAACTTCAGGTTGCCGAGAATTTTCTTGACGAAGCGGTCGATCTCATCGGGGGTCAGCGGCTTGTCAGCGGGCTGGAAGGACAGGCTGAACGCCATGCTCTTCTTGTCCGCGCCGAGCTTTTCGCCGCGGTAGATGTCGAACAGCTCGACCTTGGTCAGCTGCTTGCAGGCGCGCTGCATCTCGGTGACGAGGGTGCCGCACTCCATGCTCTCGGTGGCGACGAGCGCCAGATCACGCTGGACCGGGGCAAACTCGGGGATGGGCTGGTAGTGGATGGCGGCGGGGACCAGCGCGTGGAACGCGACCCAGTCGATCTCGCCCAGATAGATGTTCAGGTTGGCGCGGCTGTCCTTGGGCAGCTTGAGCTCGCTTGCCACATCATTAGCCAGCTTGCCAAAGACACCGACGCGTTCGCCCTTGCACAGGATATAAGCGGCAATACCGGGGTGCAGCCAGGCAACGTCCGTCGCGCGCTCGACGGTCAGCTCGACGCCGAACGCAGCGCCGAAGCTCTCGACAGCACCCTTGACTGCGAAGAAGTCCTCCTCACAGCCCCAGGCAGCAAAGCCCAGATGCAGACGCTCCTCGGGCAGCTCGGTGACGGGCAGCTGCTTCGGGATGTAGATGTTGGACATCTCGAACAGACGACCCTCGGCGTTGCCCTTGCGCAGGTTGTCGACGACGACATTCAGCAGGGACGGTGCCAGCAGCGGGCGCATGATGGTCAGATGGGAGGAAATGGGGTTCAGGATACGGATAACCTTGCGCTCCGGCGCGTCGGCGGCAATGTGCAGCATGTCGAGGTCAGCGTCGGCGTAGAAGGCCAGCGTCTCGGCCTCGTAGAAGCCCTGGGCACACATGGTGCGCTTGGCCTTGGCCTGCGCCTTCTGCTCGGCGGTCAGGCCGCCGGTGGTGACGGTGGCAGCCTTCAGGAAGGTGGGGACGATGTGTTCATAGCCGTACTCGCGGATGACCTCCTCGGCCAGGTCGGGCTCACCAACCTCGATGTCCTCACGCCAGCGGGGCGCGACGACCTGCATCGTGTCGCCGTCGGCTTCGAGTTTGACCTCGAACTGCAGGCGGTTCAGGATGTCTAGAATCACATCGGTGGGCACAGTGATGCCGAGGATGGCATTGATGCCGCTGACCTTGGCCGTGAAACGCTTGCCATCACGCGGGGCACCGGCAGAACAGTCAAAATGGGTGGAGGTGACCTCGCCGCAGCCCAGCTCCTGAATCAGGTGCAGGGCACGGGCCATGCCAAGCTCGGTGGTGTACTCGGAGATACCCTTCTCGTAATGGCTGGAGGCGTCGGTGTTCTGGCCGAGGCCGCGGGCCGTCTTGCGGATGTTGTCGCGGGCGAACTTGGCGCTCTCAAACAGCAGCTGGGTGGTGGTATCTTTAATTTCGCTGTTCAGGCCGCCCATGACACCCGCCAGCGCAACGGGCTTGGAGCCGTCGCAGATGACGAGGTTGTTGGGCGTCAGGGTGAACTCTTTTTCGTCCAGCGTTGTGATTTTCTCGCCGTCTTTGGCGCGGCGGACGAGGATCTGGCGGCTTTCCAGAGTGTCCATGTCGAAGGCGTGCATGGGCTGGCCAATCTCCAGCATGACATAGTTCGTGATGTCAACGACGTTGGAGATGCTGCGCAGACCGCACAGGGCCAGCTGACGGCGCATCCAGCGTGGAGACTCGCCCGGCGTGATGTTGCGGACATAATGGCCAATGTAGCGCGGGCAGAGATCCTCGGCCTCGACGCTGATGGACAGGCGCGGATCAACATAGTCGCTGACCGTGTAGTCGGTGGCGGGCATCTTGAGGGGCTTGTTCAGCGCTGCTGCAACCTCGCGCGCAATGCCGAGCACACTCTGGCAGTCGGCGCGGTTGGCCGTGATGGAAATATCAAAAATGTAGTCGTCAAGGCCGACGACCTGCTGAATAGGCGTGCCGGGGACAGTGTCCTTCGGCAAATCGAGCAGGCCGTAGACCTCGGCACCGGGGTACAGATCCTCGTTCAGGCCCAGCTCCTCACCGCTGCACAGCATACCGTTGGACTCGACGCCCATCAGGGGCTTCGCCTTGATTTTTACGCCGCCGGGCAGCGTGGAGCCGTCGAGTGCGGCGGCGGTGTGCATACCGGCGTAGACGTTGGGTGCGCCGGTGGAAATTTGGATGTCGTGGCCGTACTCGCCGCAGTCAACCTTGCAGATGTGCAGATGGGTGCCCTCCTGCGGGACACACTCGGTCACAACACCGACAACGACCTTGGAGATCTCGCCGCCGAGGTCGATCAGCTCCTCGACCTCAAAGCCGCAGCCAAAGAGCTTGTCCTCAAGCTCCTGCGCGGTGACGTCGATGTCAACATATTGCTTCAACCAGCTGAATGGTACTTTCATACTCTGTACTCCTCCCCTGTCAATCCTCGAACTGCTTCAAGAAGCGCAGATCGTTTTCAAACATCAGACCGATGTTGTTGATGCCGTACTTCAGCATGGCGATACGCTCAATGCCGATGCCGAATGCGAAGCCGGAGTAGACATTGGGGTCAATGCCGCAGTTTTCCAGTACGCTGTGGTGGACGACACCGGCGCCGAGAACCTCGATCCAGCCGGTGTGCTTGCACAGCGGGCAGCCCTTGCCGCCGCACTCGAAGCAGGAAACGTCGACCTCGACGCTCGGCTCGGTGAACGGGAAGTAAGACGGACGCAGGCGGGTCTTGACGTCTGCACCGAACAGCGCCTGGACGAATTTGTCGAGCATTCCCTGCAGGTCGCAGAGCGTGATGCCCTTGTCAACGACGAGGCCTTCCATCTGGTGGAACATCGGAGAGTGGGTCGCGTCGGAGTCGGAACGGAACACGCGGCCCGGGGCCAGCACCTTGATGGGGGGCTTTTCCATGTCCATGACGCGGATCTGGCCGCCGCTGGTCTGGGTGCGCAGCACAATGTCGTCTGCGACGTAGAACGTATCCTGCATGTCGCGGGCGGGATGGTTCTTCGGCACATTCAGGCGGGTAAAGTTGTGGTCGTCGTCCTCGATCTCGGGGCCCTCGTAAATCTCAAAGCCCATACCGGCGAACACGTCGATGATCTCATTCTTGACGAGGGTGATCGGGTGCAGGCTGCCGGTTTGGCGAATCTTGGCGGGCATCGTGATGTCGACGGTCTCGGCGGCGTTGCGGGCCTCGAGCGCGGCCTTTTCGACCTGCTCGGACAGGGCCTGATACTGTGCCTCGGCCCACTGCTTGAACTCATTGATGGTCTTGCCGACGGCGGGACGGTCCTCCTTGGGGACATCGCGCAGACTCTTGGTCAGGCCCGCGACCTCGCCGTTCTTGCTCAGGTATTTCTGCCAGAAGTCAGAAAGCCGGGCTTTGTCGGTGACGTCTGCGCTGGCCTGCTCAATGGCGGCGCGCAGCTCCTTGATTTTTTCTTCCATAGTACACCTCTGCTTGAAGTAGGGCCGGAGCAAACAAAAAGGCTCCGTCCCTGTGTTGAATCAGGGACGAAGCCTTGCAAAATACAATTCTCCGCGGTACCACCCGTGTTCCGCGCTGTAAAGCGCGGCACTCTTTGCTGCCGGTAACGGTGCAGAGCCGTTGCGCACTACTCGGCCTTGGCCTTTCCCGCGCACCACTCGGGAGCGAACTTCCGCATAAGCGCTTTACAGGCGGCTTGCAGCCGGTGACCGCCCTCTCTTGGCTAAAGCAGCTTGTGCGTACTTTCTCCGTCGCTGTGTTTTTGCGAATACTTATTTAGTATAGCGCGGTTTGCGTCGGCTGTCAAGCCTGCGGCAGCGGATACTTCTGCTTATCCTCCACGCTGATGGCCGGACCGAGCTGAACCTCGATGATTTTCAGCTCACTGTCGGCAAAGACCGTATGGCGGCAGCCGGCGGGCATCGTCAGGATGTCCCCTGCCTTCACGTCGCGGCGCACGCCGTCCAGAATCGCATGGCCGGTACCGGAGATGACGGTCCAGACCTCGTCGCGGTTCTCATGGCTGTGGTAGTTCATGCCGTGGCCGGGGGTGAGCGTGATCTTGATGGTCATGCTCGCGTCCTCGACGTCGAGCACGCGGAAGGAACCCCATGACTTTTCGGCAAACATGATCTGCTGATGGATGCTGTCCACATACGGCTTGATGTAACTGGACTGCTCCTTGTCAGAGACCAAAATGCCCTCCGGGCTGGCCGAGACGACGACGTCCTTCAGCCCCATGCAGAGCACGGGCACGTCCAGCTCGTTCAGTACATGGACGTTCTGGCAGGTGTCGTTCAGCATGGCCTTGCCGATGCTCGGCTCCTCCATGGCCTCGGTCAGGGTGTTCCAGGTGCCCATATCCTTCCACTGGCCCGCAAAGCGCATTACCTGAATTTGGGACTCATTCTCGACAACGGCGTAGTCGAAGCTGATTTTTTTCAGCGTCTCGTACTTATCGAACAGGTCCTTGTAATCGGTGAAATCGATCAGTTCGTGGGCCTTGTCCAGCACGTAGCGCAGTTTGTAGGCAAACACACCGCCGTTCCAGAGCGCACCCTGGGCAATGTACTTTTCGGCGGTGGCGGCGTCGGGCTTCTCTTTAAACGTTTTGACCGGGCTGACGGCGTCGGCGCTCTGCGGGATAATGTAGCCGTACTTTTCGCTCGGGTAGGTCGGCTCAATGCCCATCAGGGAGAGGTTCGCGTTCCCCTGCCCGGCCAGCTCGGACAGCGTTTTCAGCGCGGCGAAATAGTCATTGTTGACATAGGGGTCTACCGGGCAGACGACGACAGCCTCATCAAGGCCGACGCCCTTGACGTCGTGCAGGTAGGCTGTCGCCAGTGCGATGGCCGGGAAGGTATCACGGCGGCACGGCTCGACGCAGACGCCCACCGAATTGTCCAGCTGGTTGTGAATGGACGATACCTGCGTCTTGCTGGTGGCAATCGTCACGCTGGCGTCGGCGTCGACCTCCTTGATCTGGCGGTAGACGCGCTGGACCATCGACTCGTACCCGTCGGCGGTCTTGAAGATTTTGATGAACTGCTTGGAGCGAATGTCGTTCGACAGCGGCCACAGGCGCTTGCCGGAGCCGCCGGACAGCAGGATGATATTCATAGCGTTTCCTTTCAGCGCTCGGCGCGCATCGGGTTGTTCAGAAAGTCCTCATAGGACAGGCGCAGGCCGTCCTCAAGCTCGGTCTTGTAGGTCCAGCCGAGGTTCGTCGCCTTGGAGACGTCCAGCAGCTTGCGGGGCGTGCCGTTGGGTTTGGAGGCGTCCCACTCGATCTTGCCGGTGTAGCCGACGACCTTGGCAACGAGCTCGGTCAATTCTTTGATGGTCAGCTCCTTGCCGGTACCCGCGTTGACTGTCTCGTTGCCGGAGTAGTGGTTCATCAGGAACACGCAGAGGTTCGCGAGGTCATCCACATACAAAAACTCGCGCAGCGGGCTGCCGTCGCCCCAGCAGGTGACGCTCTCGACGCCGTTGACCTTCGCCTCATGGAAGCGGCGGATCAGTGCGGGAACCACATGGCTGTGGGTCGGGTGGTAGTTATCGTTGGGGCCGTACAGGTTCGTGGGCATGACCGAGATATAGTCCGTGCCGTACTGGCGGTTCAGAAACTCGCAGTATTTGAGGCCGCTGATTTTGGCGAGGGCGTAAGCCTCGTTCGTCTTTTCCAGTTCGGAAGTCAGCAGGCAGCTTTCCTTCATCGGCTGCGGAGCCATGCGCGGATAGATGCAGGACGAGCCGAGGAACTCCAGCTTCTTGCAGCCGTTCTGCCAGGCAGAGTGGATGACGTTCATCTCGAGCGTCATGTTGAACCACATGAAATCGGCCAGCGCCTCCTGATTGGCGACGATGCCGCCGACCTTGGCCGCGGCAAGGAATACGTACTCGGGCTTCTCCTCAGCAAAGAACTTTTCGACATTTTCCTGACGGCAGAGGTCAAGCTCCTTGTGGGTGCGGGTGATGATATTGTTGTAGCCCTGGCGCTGCAGCTCACGCACAATGGCGCTGCCCACCATGCCGCGGTGCCCGGCAACGTAGATTTTTGCATTTTTGTCCATCATAATAAGTTACCCTCTTTTGAATACATTATTTGATAACGCCCTTTTCGAGATACTCAGCCAAGTTCGTCTTGATGTGCTCCTCAGCGCGCTCGACGGCAACCTTCTTCATGTCGTGGTCGACCATGATCTTGACGAGCTGCTCAAACGTGGTCTTGGTCGGGTTCCAGCCCAGCTCGCGCTTTGCTTTGGACGGGTCGCCCCAGAGGTTGACGACGTCCGTCGGGCGGTAGAAGTCGGGGCTGACCTCGATGACCGTCTTGCCTGTGGCCTTGTCGATGCCCTTCTCGTTCATGCCCTCGCCGACAAATTCCAGCTCGATGCCCACATCGTGGAAGGCCAGCTGGCAGAACTCGCGGACGGAGTGCTGCTCACCGGTGGCAATGACGAAGTCCTCGGGCTTGTCGTTCTGCAAAATCAGCCACATGCACTCGACGTAGTCCCTGGCATAGCCCCAGTCGCGCAGGCTGGACAGGTTGCCCAGATACAGCTTATCCTGCTTGCCCTGCGCAATGCGGGCGGCAGCCAGTGTGATCTTGCGGGTGACGAAGGTCTCGCCGCGGCGCTCGGACTCGTGGTTGAACAGGATGCCCGAGCAGCAGAACATGTTGTACGCCTCGCGGTACTCCTTCACGATCCAGAAGCCGTACTGCTTGGCGACAGCGTAGGGGCTGTAGGGGTGGAACGGCGTGTTCTCGTTCTGGGGAACCTCCTCGACCTTGCCGTACAGCTCGGATGTAGATGCCTGATAGATGCGGCAGGTGTCCTTGAGGCCGGACAGGCGCACAGCCTCCAGCACGCGCAGCACGCCGGTGGCATCGACGTCGGCGGTGAACTCCGGCACATCAAAGCTGACCTGCACATGGCTCTGGGCGGCGAGGTTGTAGATCTCGTCGGGCCGCACGATGCTGACGACGGAGAGGATGCTCATGGAGTCGCTCAGATCGCCGTAGTGCAGGTGGAAGTGCGGGTGACCCTCCAGATGGGCGATGCGCTCGCGGTAATCGACGGAGGAGCGGCGGATGACGCCGTGGACGTCGTAACCCTTTTCCAGCAGGAACTCAGCCAGATAGCTGCCGTCCTGGCCGGTAATGCCGGTGATGAGTGCTTTTTTCATAGGTTACTACCCTTTCATCTGTATCTTGCGCAGCATACTGCGCGAATTTTCGTATCTTGTTTGTTATTGTACCGCATTATTTTGTGCTTGGGCAGTGGGAATCTTGCAAAAGACTAGCATTATATTGACTTTTTTGGTATACTGGGTTCCGGGAGGTGACGCGGATGGATACCCCGCTGTTTGACGGTGAGCTTGTGCACGCCCGGCGCATGATCTACACGCCGTCGGCGTTTGCAAAATCGAACCTTGTGCATCTGCAGGAGGTCGGGCAGCTGCAGGCACGCAGCCCCCATGCCAGCACCCGGCAGGGGCTGGCCTCCTACCTGTTTTTTGTGGTCGAAAGCGGCAGCGGCACGCTGGAATATGAGGGCGAGACCCGCGTGCTAAGCGCCGGGGACTGTGTGTTTCTCGACTGCCGCCGCCCCTATCGCCATTATACGGGCGACGACCTGTGGCAGCTGCGGTGGGCGCACTTTTACGGCCCGAATATGGCAGCCATCTACAAAAAATACCGTGAGCGCGGCGGCCAGCCGAGCTTTCACCCGGAAAATACCGCACCCTACACCCACCGTCTCGAAGCACTGTACACGCTGGCGGCCTCTGACAATTACGTGCGGGATATGCAGATCTGCGAGGGGCTGTTTGCCCTGCTGACCCTTCTGATGCAGGAGAGCTGGCACCCCGAAATTGTGCGCACTGCGGGCACGAAGCGACAGAATGTGCAGGAAATCAAGGACTATCTTGACCTGCACTTTGCCGAGAAGATCACGCTGGACGCGCTGGCCGAGCGGTTTTACATCAACAAGTTTTACCTTACGCGGGTGTTCAAGGAGCAGTTCGGGCTTTCGGTGACGAGCTACCTGACGCAGTTGCGCATTACGCAGGCCAAGCGCCTTTTGCGATTCAGCGATAAAAATATTGAGACTATTGCGCAGGAATGCGGCATGAGCGATGCCAATTACTTTTCGCGCATCTTCAAAAAGGTGGAGGGCACAACACCGGGCCAGTACCGGCGGCAATGGTAAGCAAAGCGCAGGAGCCATGCTTGGGCGGCATGACTCCTGTGTTGTTTCATTGTGTTATTTTTTCAAGATGATCCATGCTGACCCAGCCGTGCCACCTGCCGTAGAGAGTCAGCATCCAGCAACCATCCTCGCTGCGGCCCAGCTCCTGCAGGGCGGTGTATTCCGGCACAAGGCTGATTTTTTCGTAGCTTGTGTCCGGCCCTACACGCAGCCGCAGGCCTCCGGCTGCGGTGACCCGCCAAAAGGCGTCTGTTGCCTTTAGCTCCTTCGGACCAACCTGAAAGCGCATTTTGGCATCCTGCCAATGCTCCGGCACGCCGGGCAGCGTTCTGCTCTGCCAGTGTCCGTCCCGCTGCAGCCAGAGGATATGGCCATTCCAAGCGGCCCCTGCATAATCGCAGGGGATGTACTCCTTCCCGGCGGCGTCCAGCACACCCCATTTCCCGTCACGGCAGATGGCAGCATACCCATTCAGCAGGGGCGAGGCATACTTTGGCGTGTAATCCTCATAAAAATCCAGGCCGCCGTAGACTGCGTCATACACGGCTTGTGTTACCTGATTTCCCTTCCGGTCAAGGTAGGCCCATTTATCACCGATCTTGACTGGGGCCAGGGGCTGGTCATAAAAGCAGCCTGCGGACGCATAGGTAATGCCGTTCAGAAGGTCTCCGTCAGAATTGGCAAAAACAATTCCGCCGCCCTCGGCTGTCGTATAATAGTTCGGGTCACCGTTTCCGGATGTCCACACACTCCGCACACAGGGCAGATAATCCCCATACAGAGCATCGCCATCGTTCAGTTCGGCAGCACCGCCCATCATGCCGGCGCTTTTGCATACGCGGCCGGTGTTGATGTCATAGGTCCATGTATAGCTCTGCCCGTCATGCTCACCGGTGCAGAGCGTGCCGGCATTTTCGGCGGCGAGCGCCGCCTCATAGCTGCTGCGCTCCGCATCATCCATCGGGGCCGAGGTGCTGAGAAAATGCCAGCGCAGACAGCCGTTGGGGCAGCGTTCGATCGGCCGGTCGGAGATACAGGGCAGCAGGACGGTGCCGTCACTTTTCATCAGGCCCCATTTTCCGTCCATGTACATCGTATAATAGCCGTCTGTGGCAAGCCCGTCCTGCGCCAGCAGCTGGCCGCTTCGGGTATCCTGCTGCTGCAGCTGGATGGCCGTATATTCACTGGCTGCGGTTTCATCTGTTTGGTCGGGCTGGCTGGTCGGGGCAGTTTCCGGTGTCTTGGCGGGCGTTGTCGTCGGCGCAGGTGTGCCGATCACATCAGCCGGCCGTGACGCGCAGCCTGCCAGCAGCAGTATTGCAAGGGCGCAAAGGATCCGTTTCATAGGTACCCCCTGTGTATAGCAGCCAAATCATTCCCGGGCGTCTTTCAGCTCCTCCTCGATGCGGTCAAACCGCTCCAAGAACGAATGCTCCACACCCTCGGACTTGTAGCCGGGCATTGTGTCGAGCGATACAGCGTGGATGCTGCGGAAGATGCTGTTTTCGATGTTCGGGTTGTCGCGCATCAGGCGGCGCAGCAGGACCTTGACCTCCTGCCGCTTGGAGCCGCCTCCGCCGTTGTCGCAGATCGTGCAGGCCTCGGTAAAACGGCAGGCGCACTGGATAAATTCCAGCTCATTGTAGCGTCGCCACGCGATGATGTCATCCTCGCGGATGCAGTACATCGGGCGGATCAGCGTCATGCCCGGGAAGTTCGTGCTGTGCAGCTTCGGCGGCATGGCCTGCAGCTGGGAGCCGTAGAACATGCTCATGACTGTCGTCTCGATGACATCATTAAAATGATGTCCCAGCGCGATTTTGTTGCAGCCAAGCTCCTGCGCTTTCTTGTACAGGTGGCCGCGGCGCATGCGGGCGCAGAGGTAGCAGGGCGACTTATCACTGTTGTTGGCGACATCAAAGATGTTCGTCTCAAATACTGTGATGGGAATGTGCAGCAGCGCGGCGTTGCTCTCGATCTTCTGGCGGTTGATTTCATTATAGCCGGGGTCCATGACGAGGTAGACGAGCTCAAACGGAACCTCGCTGTGGCGCTGCAATTTCTGCAGGAGCTTGGCCATAAGCATCGAATCCTTGCCGCCGGAGATACAGACGGCGATCTTGTCCCCGGCCTGGATCAGCTCGTACCGCTTGACGGCCACGATGAAGGGCGTCCAAAGCTGTTTGCGGAATTTTTTGATAATGCTGCGCTCGATTTTTTGATAGGTCTCTAATTGGCGTTCCAAGGGTCAATTCTCCTTATTCGTCAGGGTTTTGTAGCAGGTGTCAAAGGCTTGCAGGAAGCCGTCGATCTCTGCGTCGGTGGTCAGGTGGCTGATGCTGATGCGCCAGCTGGACAGCGCGTTGCGGCGATCCCGGCTGACGGCGAACACGGCCTTGGACGGCAGACCGTCCGACGAGCAGGCCGATTTGACCGACACGCAGACGCCCTGTTCGCTCAGCGCCTGCTGAAATCGCGTGCCCTTGACGCCGGTCACGCTGACATTGACGATATGCGGCACAGCATGCGCGGGGCTGTTGGCGCGCACAAGGCTGTATTGCTGCAAGCCCGCCAGCAGGCGGTCATGCAGCCTTTGCACATGGGCGTTGCGGGCGTCCTGCCCGGCCAGTGCTTTGGTCAGTGCGGCGTCCAGGCTGACGGCAAGACCCAGCGTCGGCGTGCCGCTGCGGTAGATTGTGGTGCTGGCACCGCCGGAAATCTGCGGCTCAATGACGAGGCCGCGGCGCTTGTACAGCGCGCCGATGCCGTTGGGGCCGTAGAACTTGTGGGCAGTGAAGCTCATCGTATCGACGCCGTCAAGCCAGAGGTCGGTCTTGCCGACGGCTTGGGTGGCGTCCACGTGCAGGCGACAGCCGGGGTACGGCTTGACGATTCCGGCAATCTCCCGGATTGGCTGGATCGTGCCAAGCTCGCTGTCCACAGCGCAGACGGCGACCAGAATCGTATCGTCGCGCATCAGCTCCCGCAGCTGGTCTAGGTCTACCCTGCCGTCGCGGCCAATGTCCAGCAGGTCGATCTCGTACCCCTGCTGCTGCAAAGCCGACAGCGACGCGCCCACCGAGGAGTGCTCCAGCTGGGTGGAGATGATGTGCTTGCCGATGTGCCGCGACGCATGGGCAATGCCCTTGAGGGCAAGGTTGTTCGCCTCGCTCGCACCCGAGGTGTAGATGATCTCGGCAGGCTGCACGCCAAGGTGCTGCGCAATGGATTGGGTCACCCGCTCCATCTCGGCGCGGGCCTCCTGCCCGGCAATGTGGGTAGAGTTGGGGTTGGCGATATAACGGCGCTCCGCCGCAAGGTATGCGTCCAGAACGTCGGGGTCTGCCGGGGTGTTGGCGGTATAGTCAAGGTAAATCATGCGGAAGCCTCTTTATAGAATCAGTATGGCAGGTGCGGTTTCCTACCTGCTCAATAGGAATTGAATTCATGCAAAACCCCTGCGGCACGGCAGGGGTTTGTGTCATTCAAAATCCGAAATTGTGACAGACTTCTTGCCAAAGTACGGCGTCAGCCCCCACATATCGGGGCCGGGCGCGACATCGGTATAAAACAGCAGCCACGGGCGTTCGTCATCGTTCAGCGGGCGGATGGAAACATCCGGCTGGGCGGCGTCGTTCAGCAGTGCCTCCCGCGCGTCGAGGGCGTCGGCGTAGCGCCTGGCGCTGCCATTGGCCAACTCATAGGCGGCCTCGAGGCTGGTGGCGAAGTAGCTGTCCTGGCCCTCCTTTACGGTGTGGCTGCCAATGCAGGCCATGCAGAGGAGCATAGCGGCGGCAAGCAGCGGCAGACGGCGGGCCTGGCGGCAGAACTGCTCTGCACCATGCAGAGAAACGCCGCGCACGCGCTCGAGCCAGCCGAGCAGCAAAAACTCGGTGGCAGCCAGACCCAGCACAAAGGTCATCCAGACAACGTTCAAAAGCCGCCCGGCACCGATGCCGCCCATTGTGTAGGACGGCAGAAAGATCATGGCCCAAATCAGCACGAAGGTGACCGCCGCGCCGAGCCACGGATGGCGGAACACCCGGTCCGAAAGCACGGCGCTGCGGGTCAGATGCAAAAGCGGCAGTACAAGCAGTGCCAGCAGGCAGAGCAGCGGCACATCCAGCCAGCGGATCCACTCCATGGCGGCGAGGATAAAGCTCTTGACGACAGCCTCCGCAAAGCCCGCACCAGCAAAGCCTGCAGTACGCACCTGCGTGCCGGGGGCCAACACATTCAAAAGCAGCCCCGCCATGGCCGCGGCCAGCGCGGGAACCTGCCAGAAATTACGGCGGCGCACAGCGCAGAGCGCCGCGGCCAACAGCAGGACCAGCACGTTCAGCAGCCCGGCCACCTGATGCCCGCCGCCGATGACAAGACTGCACACACAGCCCGCTGCCGCATAGAAAAATTTGCGGCGGGTCGGCAGCTTATCGGCAAAGCAGAGTGCAAACGCCAGCCCGGCGTTCAGCACGGCCAGCGAAAAGTACGGCAGGTAGTTCATGGCACCGTTGAACCAGTACAATCCCTCCACTGGGGCGGGCATGCCCTCGATAAAGGCGAAGGTCAGCAGCAGCGCCAGTGCCCAGGGCAGACGCCTTTGCGCCGGGTCCAGACGCAGCACCACGCACCGTGCCAGCCCATACAGGCAGAAAAACAGCGGCAGCAGCACGCAGACCAGCGTGACACCATAATATTTGTTGCCGAAGATGGCGGGCTGAAACGCCAGCGTAAAGCCGGAAACGTAGAGCCCCTGCCAGTTCTCATAGTAGTAGACGTTGGTGTCCCACGCGGCCCGCAGCAGACGCGGCAGGTCAAGGCCGTACTGCTGCACCACGGCATGGGTGCGGGCGGCGTAGATGAAGTCATCTGCCGAGGGGCGCGCAAAGACCGCCAGCACCAGCACGGGCAGCAGCAGCACGCCCGTCAGCAGCGCAAAGCGGCGCAGCCAGCGCTTTTGCGCCGCTGCATCGTGCCAAAAATCCATAGAATCGTGTTCCTTACTGTATTCGTTATGCGTCGCCCAGGGTCATCTGCAGGAAGTAGACCCACTGCTTTTCCCACCAGTACCAGTCGTGGGAGACATCCTGGCCCCAGATGTCCACGATGGGATGGATGCCCTTGCTCTCGAGAATGGCCTGCAGCTCCTTCGTGGAGGCCAGCAGGTCAGCTTCCCACGCGCCCTGGCCGCAGCACATAATGAACTTGTCGGCCTTCTCAAACAGCTTCATGTAGGGGTGTGTCGTCGGGAAGTTGCGCATGTAATCGCAGGGAGAATTGCGGTAGACTAGGTCGTCCATGTAGCTGCCGAAGAACATGCCGGAGGAGTACAGGCCACTCAGGGCAATCGTGCCGTTGAAGATGTCGGGGCGGCGCAGGTAGAAGTTGACGGCATGGCCGCCGCCCATGCTGGCACCACCGGTCAGGATGCAGCCTGTGTGGTCCTCGCCCTGCTCGCGGTTGATCTCCAGCAAACGGGGGACGAACTCCTCACAGATATAGTTGTACCAGCGCTCCTGCATCTCGATGCGTGGGCGTTCAGGGCCGTTATTGTCCCAGCTCTCGGGGTCGATGCTGTCGACGGTGAAAATCTGCAGCTTGCCGCTGTCGATCCAGGGGGCCGCCGCGTTGCACATATTACGGTCCTCCCAGTCGAAGAAGCGGCCACTCTGGCACGGGAAAATGACGATGGGGCGTCCGGTATGGCCGTAGACCTTAAACTCCATAAAACGGTTCAGAAACCGACTGTACTCCTTGTAATAGCGGATCTGCATGGCAGTCCCCTCCTATTTATAAAAGAAATTTTTATTCAGCTCCAGCAGGCCGACCATCGCATGCATCGGTCCGCTGGCGGACGTTTTGAATACCCAGTAGTAGAGCAGTGCCAGTGCCTCCCGCAGATAGCATGGCAGCACACTGCGCAGCGGCGTTGCAGCGGGCAGCGCAGTGGCTTTGGTGAAGCCCGCCAGAGCGGCGTATTTCCCGGCGCGGTAGCAGTGGAACGCATTGGAAACGTAGACGATGGGCGTTGTCTCATCAAAGCCATGCTCCCGCAGGATGGTCAGTGAGAAGGCAAAGTTTTCCTCGGTGGAGGTCGAGCCGGATTCGGCAAGCACGCGGTCCGCAGGCAGTCCTTTGGCAATCAGGTAGTCCCGCATGGCGTCGCCCTCGGGCCGCCATTCGTCGCGGCCCTGCCCGCCGCTGGTGATGACAAGTGTGTCCGGGTGGGCTGCGACGTAGTCATACGCCTTATTCAGGCGGCATTGCAGGAGCTTGCTGGGCTTATCCTTATGCAGCCCGGCCCCCAGCACGATGATAACCCTTTCGTCCCCCGTGGGCGGGTTCATATAGCCGCTGACCGACACAAAAGCGATCAGCGCCAGATACACCCCGGCCAGAACGGCCAGCACCCAGAAAACGACCCGTCCTGCGCCCGCGGAAAACCACAGGCTGAGCGGGCGGCGGAACACGGCGTACCCGGCCACGCAGACCGTCAGCAGCCAGACCATCAGGTTGCCCATGTTGAAGTTGGACAGAAAAATCAGCGAAACCGAATAGAGGACCAGCACTGCGGCCAGCAGGTCCAGCACAAGAACGCCCACCTTAGCGGGCAATTTCATCATAAACACCGCAGCCCGCCGGGCAGTAGTCAACGCCCAGCGCCTTGCAGACAGTGTCGGCAATCGTGGCGAAGCTGTAGCGGGTATGCAGGTTGACGCCGGGCTTGACCTCGTCGCCGTAAATCAGGAACGGCACGTGCTCACGGGTGTGGTCGGTGGTCTTAGTGTAGCTGGGGTCGCAGCCGTGATCCGCCGTGACCATCAGGATGTCACCCGGGCGCATTTTTGCCATAAAGCCGGGCAGCCAGTCGTTGAACTCGGCAGCGGCGGCGGCGTAGCCCGCAATGTCGCGGCGGTGGCCGTAGAGCATATCAAAGTCGACGAGGTTGACGAAGGCCAGACCCTCAAAATCGCGGTCCGCCAGCTCCAGCGTGACTTGCAGACCCTCGGTGTTGCCGGAGGTGCGGATAGTCTCGCCGATGCCCTTGCCCGCAAAGATGTCGTGGATCTTGCCGACACCGATGGTCTGCTTGCCTGCGGCCAGGATGGCGTCGAGCATCGTGTCGTGTGGCGGGACCAGACTGTAGTCATGGCGGCGCGGCGTGCGGGTGAAGTTGGCGGCGCAGTCGCCCACGAACGGGCGGGCAATGACGCGGCCCACGCCGTATTTGCCGGTCAGCAACTCCCGCGCCTGTGCGCAGATCTCGTACAGCTTTTCCACAGGGACGATGGCCTCGTTCGCAGCGATCTGGAACACACTGTCGGCGGAGGTGTAGACGATGAGGGCGCCGGTTTTCATGTGCTCCTCGCCGTAGTCGCGGATGACGTCGGTGCCGGAATAGGGCTTGTTGCACAGAACCTTATAGCCGGTTTTGGCGGTGAACGCATCCAGCAGCTCCTGCGGGAAACCGTCCGGGAAGGTGGGCAGCGGTTCGGCACTCAGCAGACCCGCGATTTCCCAGTGGCCGATGGTCGTATCCTTGCCGGCACTGGCTTCACGCAGACGGGCATAGCTGCCGATGGGGGCGGCTGCGGGGGTGCCGCAGGTCACGCCGTCCAGATTGAACATGCCGAGCCTGGCAAGGTTATCACCCCTGAAATTGGGATGCCCTGCAATGGCCCCCAGTGTGTTGGTGCCGACATCGCCGAAAAGGGGCGCGTCCGGCTCTGCTCCGACGCCGAAGCTGTCGAGCACAATCAGAAATACACGTTTTGCCATGATGCTTCTCCTATATAGTAAGTGGTAAAGGACTATTCATGGCCTTATTATACCGTAAACACCGCAAAAAGTAAACATGCAATCCATGCTTGCAAATCGGACCCGCCGGGCACAGAAGAACGCCGGTGGCCTGTAAGTCGGGCTGTACCCGTGCTGTGGCAGAATTTGCACGGAACGAGCTGAAATTGTGTAAAAATTAACGGGCAGAAAGGAAACAATTTTTGTGCGGTTTTTTTCAGACGAAAGCCGTTTCCCTCTTGTCTCCCACGGCGGACTTGTAGTATAATACCGCTGAGGTTTACTAAAGTATATAAATAGGTAGAAATGTAAAACGGAGGATAAGCTTTATGCGTAAAACCAAGATCGTCTGTACTATGGGTCCGTCCACCGATAAGCCGGGCATTCTGCGCCAGCTGATGGAGAACGGCATGAACGTCGCGCGTTTCAACTTTTCTCATGGCGACTACGAGGAGCACAAGGGCCGCTATGACAAGGTACGCGCACTGTCCAAGGAGCTGGACCTGCCCATTGCCTGTATGCTGGACACCAAGGGTCCCGAGATTCGTCTGGGTGAGTTCAAGAACGGTGTGGAGAAGCTGACCACCGGCCAGAAGTTCACCCTGACCTCCCGCAGCGTAGAGGGCACGAACGAAATCTGCTCCGTCACTTACAAAGAGCTGCCCCACGACGTCAAGCCCGGTGGCCGGATCATGCTGGACGACGGCCTGATCGAGCTGCGCATTGACGAAGTCGGCGACACCGACATTGCCTGCACGGTCTGCAATGACGGCATCATCAAGACCAAGAAGGGCGTCAATGTTCCCGGCGTGCATCTGTCCATGCCGTATATGAGCCAGCGCGACACGAGCGATATTCTGTTTGGTGTCGAGCAGGGCTTTGACCTGATCTCCGCCAGCTTTGCCCGCAATGCGCAGGACATTATGGATATCCGCCACATCCTGGACGAGCACAACTCCAAGATCCGCATCATCGCGAAGATCGAGAACCAGGAGGGCATCGACAACATCGACGAGATTCTGACCGTGGCCGACGGCATCATGGTTGCCCGCGGCGATATGGGTGTTGAGATCGACTTTGCCGAGATCCCGGCCATCCAGAAGCACCTGATTGACCGCGCCATGAGCGCCGGTAAGATCTGCATTACCGCTACCCAGATGCTGGATTCCATGATCGTGAACCCGCGCCCCACCCGTGCCGAGATCACCGACGTTGCCAACGCTATTTATGACGGCACCGGCGCGGTCATGCTGTCCGGCGAGACCGCTGCAGGCAAGTATCCCGTCGAGGCCCTGAAGGCTATGGCCACCATCGCTGAGGCTACCGAGTCCGACTCCAACTTTGATTCCCTGGTTCACCACACCCGCGGTGAGAACAGCCGCCTGTCCGTCAGCGCTGCTGTGGGCCACGCTGCCTGCACCACTGCCAACGATATTGGAGCTACCGCTATCATCACCGCCTCCAAGAGCGGTGAGACCGCCCGCCTGCTGAGCCGCTTCCGCCCGGATGCCCAGATCATCGCCTGCGTGCTGGATGAGACCACTCGCCGCCAGCTGAACGTCTACCGCGGCGTGACCCCCTTGCTGATGGACTATGCCCACTCTACCGATGAGCTGATCAGCATGTCGGTTGAAAATGCCAAGGACGCTGGTTTGATCCAGGATGGCGATCTGGTCGTTGTCACCGCCGGTGTTCCGGTTGGCGTTTCCGGTACTACCAACATGATTAAGGTCCACATGGTCGGTGACAGCCTGCTGGCTGGTGTCGGTATCGGCAGCCGCAACGCTAAGGGCGAAGTCTGCGTCTGCCGCAGCGCAGCCGAGGCTG
>OLND01000475.1_pt1 | contig 49582 bp, 40 predicted proteins | sample 1672031 | NCBI WGS metagenome assembly OLND01 (sample SAMEA3136638, study PRJEB25190) | human gut metagenome | biome: human gut; feature: human-associated habitat; material: faeces | place: Austria | collected 2013 | reverse complement strand
TGCCGCACCTCGCTCGCCGTATCGGCACTTAGAATTATGCGGTATTGCCATAATAAAACCAAAAATCCCGGCACGATTTTCATTCCAAAATCATGCCGGGATCTTTATTATTCTATGCGAAGCCGATTAAAGTTTTTCGCCGAAGCCTTTTTTCAAAAAGGCTGGAAAGGCAAACTTAAAATCAACCCTTGCTCTTTTTGCTGGTGGCCTTCATGCGCAGGTCGTGGTCCAGGATGCGCTTGCGGATGCGCAGGTTCTCCGGAGTAACTTCCAGCAGCTCGTCCGGTGCCAGGAATTCCAGGCAGCCTTCCAGGCTGAACTTGGTCACGGGGATCAGGCGCAGAGCATCGTCACTGCCGGATGCACGGGTGTTGGTCAAGTGCTTGGTCTTGCACACGTTGACGGTGATGTCCTCACCGGTCGGGGTGTAGCCAACAACTTCGCCCTCGTAAACCTTTTCGCCTGCGGTCACAATCAGGGTGCCGCGCTGCTGGGCGTTGAACAGACCGTAAGTGACGGCATCGCCGGTATCAAAGCTGATCAGGGAGCCGCTGGAACGGGTGGCAATGGGGCCGCACCATTCTTCGTAACCATCAAAAATGGTGTTCATGATGCCTTCGCCGTGGGTGTCGGTCAGGAACTGGCTGCGGTAGCCAAACAGGCCGCGGCTGGGCATACGGAACTCCAGACGGGAACGGTTGTTCATCATCTGCATGTTCATCAGGATGGCCTTGCGGGCGCCCAGAGCGGTCATAACGTTGCCCTGATAGGTTTCCGGCACGTCAATCACAACGCGCTCCATGGGCTCCATGGTCTTGCCGTTCTCCTCATGGGTCAGAACATGCGGGGGGCTGACCTGCAGCTCGTAACCTTCGCGGCGCATGGTCTCAATCAGGATGGACAGGTGCATTTCGCCACGGCCCATTACGCGGAAGGAATCGTTGGTGGCGGAATCTTCCACACGCAGGGCAACGTCCTTCAGCAGCTCGCGCTGCAGGCGGTCACGGATCTGGCGGCTGGTGACGTACTTGCCTTCCTTGCCGGCAAACGGGGAATCGTTGACGGAGAAGGTCATCTCAACGGTAGGATCGTTGATCTTAACAAAGGGCAGCGGCTCAACCTTGCTGGGGTCGCACACGGTGTTGCCGATGGAAATATCGGGCAGACCGGCAAAGGCAACAATATCACCGGCAGCGGCCTGCTCAATGGGCTCGCGGCCGTTTGCCTTAAAGTCAAACAGCTTGGTGATGCGGCCGGTCATGTGCAGGTCGGGGTTGTGCCAGTCGCAAACCTGAACAGCCTGGCCAACCTTGATGATACCGTTCTGCACGCGGCCAACGCCCATGCGGCCCACAAAGTCGTTGTAGTCCACGCTGGAAACCAGCATCTGCATCGGGGCTTCGGGTTCACCCTCCGGCGGGGTAACGTACTTCAGGATGGTATCAAACAGCGGCTTCAGGTCGGTGCCGTTTTCGGGGTGGGTCCAATCATAGCTGGCGGTGCCGTTACGGCCGGAGCAGAACACCATCGGGCTGTCCAGCTGCTCGTCGGTAGCGCCCAGGTCCATCAGCAGCTCCAGGATCTCGTCAATAACTTCCTTAATGCGGGCGTCGGGACGGTCGATCTTGTTGACGGCAATGACCAGGGACAGATTTTGCTGCAAAGCTTTCTGCAGAACAAAACGGGTCTGGGGCATGCAGCCTTCGGCTGCGTCAACCAGCAGCAGAACGCCGTTGACCATTTTCAGCACGCGTTCTACCTCGCCGCCAAAGTCGGCGTGGCCCGGGGTGTCAACAATGTTGATCTTGACGCCGTTATAGACGCAGGAGCAGTTCTTTGCCAGGATGGTGATGCCGCGTTCACGCTCGATGGCGCCGGAGTCCATCACGCGCTCAGCAACCTGCTGATTGGAGCGGAATGCGCCGGACTGCTTCAGCATCTGATCCACGAGGGTGGTCTTGCCATGGTCAACGTGGGCGATAATGGCAATATTGCGAAGATTTTCTTGGATCATAACCTACGATACCTCTTTATACTTTCAAAATCTGGGGTTTGGTGCACGAACATAGGTTGCGGCAGGGGCTAACATCCCAACTGCAGCACACTTATACTATATTGTACGGCACCATGATGAAATTGTCAAGAATCGTAAATTGTTTTTTCTTATGGTATAATTAAAAATAATCGTGGGGAATTGCGCGGTTTTCTGGTTATTCTACCAACAACATGGTTTGCGGTAAATAACCCAAAAGAGGGGAAAGGCCGCTGCATATACCCCTTGCATTGATTGGGAAAGGGAAGAACTATGCCAAAGACACGCCGTAAGGTCAACATCATTGGTCACCGCAACCCGGATACAGACTCTATCTGCTCTGCGCTGGCCTATACCTACCTGAAAAACCAGCTGGGGGATGCTGTGTACGAAGCCCGCCGTGCCGGGCAGATCAACCGCGAAACCGCCTTTGTACTCAAGCATTTTGGGGTGGAGCCGCCGCGCCTGTGTACCGATGTCAGCCCCCAGGTGAAGGACATCGACATCCGCGAGCAGCCCGGCATTGATAAGGAAATGAGCATCCGCGCCGCATGGAGCATGATGCGCGACACCGAGATTGATACCTTGTGCGCCATTGACGAGGATAAAGAACTGCTGGGCCTGATCACCGTTAAGGACATTGCCAATGCCAATATGGACCTATTTGATACTGAGGTTCTGGCAAAATCCAAGACGAGCTACAAAAACGTGCTCAGCACCCTGGAAGGCGAAATGCTGCTGGGCGACCCCGATGCCTGCATTACCTCCGGCCGCATTTTTATTGGCACCAGCCCGGAAATTATGGATGGTGCCGTGAACCCCGGCGATATTGTGCTGGTGTCCAACCGGTACGAAGTGCAGATGTGCGCCATTGACTGTGGCGCTGGTGCCATTGTTGTCTGCTGCGGCTCTGCTGTGCCGCGTACCATTTTGGCCCGCGCACAGGAAAAAGGATGCATTGTCATTACCACCCCGTTTGATACGTACGCCGCCGCCCGCCTGATTTCCACCGCCGCCCCGGTGCGCCACTTTATGCGCAGCAAGAACCTGTTGGAATTCAGCGTGAATACTGCAGTGGAAGACGCCCGCAAGGTCATGGCCAATGTGCGCCACCGCTATTTCCCCATCCTGGATGCCAATGGCAAATATTGTGGTGTCATCAGCCGCCGTAATTTGTTGAACGTGCACCGCAAGCAGGTCATTATGGTGGACCACAACGAGCGCGGTCAGGCTGTGGATGGTCTGGAGCAGGCGGAGATTCTGGAGATCATCGACCATCACCGTCTTGGTGCACTGGAAACTGCCGGGCCGGTGTATTTCCGCAACGAGCCGGTTGGCTGCACCGCTACTATCATCAGCCGCATGTATGAAGAGCACGGTGTAGAGATCCCACCCCAGATTGCAGGCCTGCTGCTTTCCGCTATTCTGTCGGACACGCTGATGTTCCGTTCGCCTACCTCCACGCCGCTTGACCAGCACATTGCCGAAAAGCTGGCCAGGATCGCGGGCGAGGAGATCCCCACCTATGCGGAGCAGATGTTTGAAGCCGGTGCCGACCTGACGGGCCGCACGGCGGACGATGTGTTCTTCTCTGACTTTAAGGTGTTCAGCCGCGGCGATGCCAAGTTCGGCGTTGGCCAGGCTATTTACATGACCTCCAACTCCCGCTCGGCGGCAGAAGCGCTCATCACGCCATTTTTGCCGGAAGCACTGGCCCAGGCCGGTGTGCCCATGGTGTTCTTTATGTGCACCGATATGCGTGCTCAGGCCACAGACCTGCTGTTCTGCGGCCAGCAGGCGGAAGAAATTGTGCGCAGCGCATTCCATGTGGAAACCAAGGACGGCAAAGCTGTGCTGCCCGGGGTTGTCAGCCGCAAAAAGCAGCTGATCCCCCCGCTGATGGCGGCATTGCAGGCACTGCAAGCGTAAGTTAGGAGTTAGGAAGTAGGAGTTATCTCAATTAGGGATTAGAAATGAGAAATTAGGAATTTGAGCTGAACCAAGGGCGGCGGGGGGGGAAGTTTCGGGATGATGCGGTGTGAGGCCCCGGCGGCTATGCCGATGGGGTGGGGTGCCAGCGCCCGGTATGTCCCGGAACTTCACACCGTCGCCCGCGGGCAACCACCAGGTTCCGAGGTCTCCGACTAATAATTATTCTGATATTTATACATTGCTTTAAGATGGCCGTGAATGTTCTTTATTTTAGTACATTTGCGGCTTTTTGTTGCCGTTCAACATGATTTCACCAATTAAAATTAACGCTTTTTTCACCTTTTGACGTTGAACACAGTGTATAATAATCTAATACACTGTATAATGCAACGGTAAGTCTCAAAAGTAAAAGGAGGACAAACCATGGGTGAGTATGCGGCAATCGAAAAAGAAGCCAAGCTGTTTACAGAACTGTGTGTGCATAACGATGCCATTGATCCGAACCTGTTTGATGAGTTCGGTGTAAAGCGCGGCCTGCGCGATAAGGACGGCAACGGTGTGCTGGCCGGGATTACCAATATTTCCCGCATTGATGCGTTTGAAATGCGTGACGGCGTTAAAACCCCCTGCGATGGCAAGCTGTGGTACCGCGGGTATAACGTGTATGACCTGATCCGTGGTTTGCGCGGCAAGCGCTATGGCTTTGAGGAAGTTGCCTACCTGCTGCTGCTTGGCGATCTGCCCAATGAACAGCAACTGCATGAATTTACCGACTGCCTGACCAAATGCCGCGCCCTGCCCAGCAACTTTGTGCGGGACGTTATCATGAAAGCCCCCAGCAAGGATCTGATGAACAGCCTGACCCGCAGCGTGCTGACCCTGGCTTCTTATGATGATTCGGTGGGGGATAACAGCCTGCAGACCCAGATGGAGCAGTGCATCAAGCTGATCAGCGTCTTCCCCATGCTGGCGGTGTATGGCTACCATGCCTATAATTACTACCTGAATGACGGCAGCATGTACATCCACCGCCCGCGGCCGGAGCTTTCGGCGGCAGAAAACCTGCTGCAGATGCTGCGCCCCGACCAGCAGTATACCCCGCTGGAAGCCCATGTTCTGGATATTGCTCTTCTGCTGCACATGGAGCACGGCGGCGGCAATAACTCCACTTTCACCACCCGCGTGGTCACTTCTTCGGGGGCGGATACTTACTCGGTCATTGCAGCGGCGCTTTCCAGCCTGAAAGGCCCCAAGCACGGCGGCGCGAACATCAAGGTCATGGAGATGATGGACGATATCCGCGCCCATGTTTCCGATGTGACCGATGAGGACGAAATGCGCGCCTACATCGGCAAAATTGTAGATAAAGAGGCCTTTGACCATAAGGGCCTTGTGTACGGCATGGGCCATGCGGTCTACTCTCTGTCGGACCCGCGTGCCGTGGTGTTCAAGAGCTTTGTGCAGCAGCTGGCCATGGCCAAGGGCCGCAAGACGGACTTTGACTTTTACAACACGGTGGAGCGCCTGGCCCCGCAGGTGATTGCCGAAAAGCGCCACATCTATAAAGGCGTTTCCACCAACGTGGACTTCTATTCCGGCTTTGTCTACAACATGCTGGGCATCCCCGTGGAACTGTATACCCCCATGTTCGCTGTGGCTCGTGTGGTTGGTTGGAGCGCCCACCGCATGGAAGAGCTGGTCAATGTGGATAAAATCATTCGCCCCGCGTACAAAAGTGTTATGGCAACCAGAGATTACCTGCCGATGGAAAACCGCGGCTGATTTCAGCCTTGCACTGGCGGGCCAGACCTGTTAAAATTATAGCGTAAGCATTTTGGGCATAGCCGCAAAGGCTGTGCCTTTTTTGTGGTATATCAGTAGGAGGAATCCCCATGAACGAAACACAGGCATCCCAGCTGCCGGTTTATGCCGGGAATGATCTTGGTGCAGTGTGGCGCAGCAGCGCTACGGCATTCCGCCTGTGGGCCCCCACGGCGTGCAGCGCGGCACTGCACCGCTTTGCTACGGGCACGGACACAGAGCCGGAGGCTGCTGACCTGGGAACCCTGGCCATGCAGCGCAGTGAGGGCGGCACCTGGTACCTGGAACTGGCGGGTGACCTGGCCGGGCAGTATTACCAGTATGAGCTGCAGTTCCCGGATGGAACCTCCACCGTTACAGCGGACCCATACGCCCACGCAGCCGGGGCAGGGGGCACCCGCAGCATGGTGCTGAACCAGGCCGCCGCCGTGCCGGACGGCTGGCAGAAGGATGAACGCCCGGCTATCCCCGCCCATGCCCGCAGCGTGTGGGAGGTGCATGTGGCGGATTTTACCGCCGACCCGGCCAGCGGCGTGCCGCAGGCTTACCGCGGCAAGTTTATGGGTTTTACGGTGGACGGCACCACCCTGAACGGGGACGGCGTACACCCCACCGGGCTGAACTACCTCAAGCGGCTGGGTGTGACCCATGTGCAGCTGCAGCCTATTTTTGACTTTGCCACGGTGGACGAAGTGAGCGGCGAGGACTACAACTGGGGGTATGACCCGCTGAATTATGACCTGCCGGAGGGCAGCTATGCCACCGATGCGTTCCACGGCGAGGTGCGCGTGCGGGAATGCCGCGCCATGGTGCAGGCCCTGCACAGCGCAGGGCTGGGCGTGGTGATGGATGTGGTGTACAACCACACCTATTATTCCTACAGCTGGCTGGAACGCACAGTGCCCGGCTACTGGAACCGCCGGTGGGAAAACGGAAGCCTGACCAACGGCTCCGGCTGCGGATGTGACCTTGCCAGCGAGCGCACGATGGTGCGCAAGTATCTGGTGGATTCCTGTGTGTACTGGGCCAAAGAGTACCATATTGACGGGTTCCGCTTTGACCTGATGGCTCTGCACGATGTGGAAACCATGAACGCAATCCGCGCTGCGCTGGATGCCCTGCCCGGCGGCGAAGATATCCTCATGTACGGTGAACCGTGGCAGGGCGGCAGCACCCGCATGGAACACGGCGCGATCCCCGCCAACAAACAGGCGGCGGGCCTGCTGGACAGCCGCATTGGATTTTTCTGCGATAACACCCGCGATGCCATCAAGGGCGGGGTGTTCAATGCGGGCAGCGCGGGCTACATCAACGGCGATATGCACTGTGGGTATCAAGTGCTGCATTCTATCCCGGCGTGGCGCGGCGGCCAGGCGGATTTTATGCCCCAGGCGCCGGGCCAGGTGGTGCAGTATGTTTCGGCCCATGATAACTATACCCTGTGGGATAAGCTGAAATGCGTGGCCCGCCGCGGGGATTATGCCGCGCCGGATGCCGATCTGCTGGCCCAGAACCGCATGGCGGCGGGTATTTACCTGACCTGCCAGGGTCTGCCGTTCATGCAGGGGGGCGAAGAGTTTGCCCGCACCAAGCATGGCGACCACAACACCTACCGCGGCCCGCTGGAGCTGAACCGCCTGGATTGGACGCGCGCCGCCCAGCTGGAGGAGCTGGTGCAGTATTATCACGGACTGTTGGAAATCCGCAAGGCGTATCCGGAGCTTTCCGGTATGGCGGGGGATGCAGAACCCTGCATTCTGTCCCTGCCGGGGTGGCTGATCGGCTTTGTGCCAGAGCGCCAGGGCGAAAGCCTGCCAGGGCGGCTGGCCGTTTATTATAACCCGGAGTGCACCCGCCAGTGGGCGGCCCTGCCTGCCGGGAGCTGGCGCTATCTGTGCGATGGTACCCGTGCCGCCGCCGAACCTTTTGGCCCCGCCTGCCGCAATGCCATCGAACTCGCCCCCGTCAGCGTGACGATTTTGAAGGTGGAATGAGTTTACGGGGTTTTTGTTCCTTCTTTGAAAAGAAGGAAGCAGAAACTTTAATAACGGGCCGTGCCGGATATCTCACCCCATCACCCACCCGCAAGGCGACGGGCGCACAATATGCGCCCCTACGGATAGAATCGCGGCACATCACGAAAAATATGGCCATTATTCTTTTTTGATTATTCTTTCCAAAACAAACACAAGGCCCGGTGCATCTTAAACCATGCACCGGGCTCTGCCTTATCTCCAATTCCTAATTGCTAATTTCTCATTTCTAATTAAAAACGAAAACTCCTCCCGCCTAACTTACCGCATCGCTTCTTCATACTTTCTCACAATGTCTTTCAGCGCCTCAAGGCCAATGGTGTAATCCTCCGGCGTGTCCAGCGAATGGTTGCCGCCCTCCACAAAATAGGTAGTGATGGCAGGGTCATCCTCCAAAGCACGGCGCAGCGCGGCACCGCCCAACGGGTCCGCAGTGCCGGTGGCGTGCCAGGCGGGCATCCCGGCGTAAAGCGGGGCATACTCCCACGCAAGGGGCGTTAATTGCAGCAGGGTCACATGGTATTCCGGGTGGGCCTTTACCCAACTGGCGGCCACCATCGTGCCAAAGCTCTTGGCAATGCAGATGTACCGGTCATACCCGGCAGGGATCTGCGTCATGGCGTCCTGCGCGGCGCCGGGGTAGCTTTTGGCGGCGCTGGCCTGCGGCGTTTCCTCGTGGGGGAACAGCTGGCTGTACTGCACCACCATGCAGTCCAACCCCTGCCGGCGGGCAACCTTGGCGGCATAATACAGCAGCGGTTTGTCCGGCCCGTAGCCAAAGCCGGGGAACAAAACAACCAGCTTTTTCTCGTTCTGCATCACTTTACAAGCACCACATAGTTTTCTTTGCGCGGGGCAGGGGCCTTTTTGCCGCCCTCGGCAGCATAACCCAGGATGCAGTTGCCCACACCGCGCAGGTTTTCGACATTGGGCACACCCCACTTTTTCAGCAGGGCCTGGCCCTCGGCGGTTTCAAACATTTCCTTTGCGCGGTGGATCCAGCAGGCGGAAAGCCCCACGCTCTCGGCGGCGTTCAGCATGTTGCCCATCACCAGGCTGCCGTCCTCCACACAGGTGGGGATGGTTTTATCCACCAGCACAACGGCAACGCAGGGCGCACCATAGAACGGGTCGCCATTGCCGCCCATCACGGCGGCGTTCATCTTGCTCAAAGTATCGCGGTCGGCCTTGTTCTGTATGCAGACAATCACCGGGCTCTGGCGGCCCATGCCGGTGGGAGCCCAGGTGCCGGCTTCCAGCACGGCGTTCAGTGCTTCCGGCTCTGGCATCTTGTCCAGGTAGCAGCGGCAGCTGCGGCGGGTTTTCATGGTATTCAAAACTTCATTGGTCATGGTAGTGCCATCCCTTTCATTTAATATTGCAGCTTTATTATACCATAGGGATGCAAGCGGATAAAACAAAATACAATTTTTCCTGAATGGAGAAATACGGTATGGTGTGCCACACCGCGCCGTGGTATGCTGGAAGCACACAAGGGAGGGCATAAACCATGAAACTGATGCTTGCACAAAATACCGCGCAGCAGCGCGCTGCCGCCCGTACTGAACAGCAGGCGCAGCGCCGGGCAGCTGCCTGCAAAAATGCCCTTGCCGCCCGCCGCCTGGATGTTTACCAGGCCCGGCGGACGGAATGGCAGGCAGGCCAACCCCTGCGCTGACGGCAAAGGGGCAGGGGAGAGCGCGCCGCCGCTGCGTGCGATAATTTATGAATAGCATGTAAAATCATACAGGATCATGGAAGGCCAGCCTTTTTCGGGCTGGTCTTATTTTTTGCGCCATGGTATAATGTTCCTAAGTCACGAACAAAACTGTAGAATAAGGAGAGAAGGAACCCATGAAATTTTCCGAAATGCCCTATGAGCGCCCGGACATGAGCGCCCTGAAAGAACAGTTTGCCGCACTGACCGAGCGTTTGCAGAACGCCCCCGACTATGCCGCTGCCCGCGCCGCTTTTTTGGAGGAGCAGGTGCTGAACAAGCATGTGGATACCCTGTTCACTCTGGCCAGCGTGCGCCATACCATTGATACGCGGGATAAGTTCTATGATGAAGAGATGGAATTTGCCAACAGCGCCATGCCGCAGATCCAGCAGTGGCAGGATTCCTGGACCGCCGCCATGCTGGCAAGCCCCTACCGCAAAAACTTTGCCGAAGAATACGGCGACCTGATGTTTGTGAACGCCGAAATTGAGCGCAAGGCATTCTCGCCCGATATCATGGAGGAACTGCAGCAGGAAAACGAGCTGACCCAGCAGTATGGCAAGCTGTTGGCCAGCGCACAGATCCCGTTTGAGGGCGGGGTGTACACTCTGTCCCAGCTGAGCCCGTTCAAGAATGACCCGGACGATGCCCGCCGCCTGGCCGCCTGGAAAGCCGAGGGTCAGTGGTACAAGGACAACCAGAAACAGCTGGATGATATTTATGACAAGCTGACCCACCTGCGGGATAAGATGGGCAAAAAGCTGGGGTACGAGGGTTACACCACCCTGGGCTACTACCGCATGGGCCGCAACTGCTATACCAAAGCGGATGTAGAAAAGTTCCGTGCCGCCGTGGTCAAGTATCTGGTGCCGCTGGCAGACAGCATTTACCGTGAGCAGGCCAAGCGCCTGGGCAAACAGTACCCCATGAGCTTTGCCGATAATGCCCTGATGTTCCGTTCCGGCAACCCCGCCCCCTGCGGCGATGCCGATGCCATTCTGGCCCAGGGCAAAAAGTTCTATGAGGAACTTTCACCCGAAACCGGCGTCTTCTTTAACACCATGCTGGACAATGAGCTGCTGGACGTGCTTTCCACCCCCGGCAAGGCGGCGGGCGGCTACTGCACCAGCCTGTGGGATTATCAGGTACCGTTCATTTTTGCCAACTTCAACGGCACCCAGCATGACGTTGAGGTGGTCACGCATGAAGCGGGTCATGCCTTTGCCGCATACACCAACCGTGACCGCGTGCCGTATTCCACTGTGTGGCCCAGCATGGAAGGGTGCGAAGTCCACTCCATGTCGATGGAATTCTTTGCCTGGCCGTGGGCGGAGGGCTTCTTTGGCAAGGATACCCGCAAGTTCCTGTACAGCCACCTGGCCGGTGCGCTGACCTTTATCCCGTATGGCACCATGGTGGACCATTTCCAGCATATCGTGTACGAAAAGCCGGACCTGACCCCTGCCGAGCGCCACGCCGCCTGGAAAGAACTGCTGGGCATTTATATGCCGTGGATGAAGCTGGACGGCGAGATCCCGTTCTACAGCGAGGGTGAGGGCTGGCAGCGCCAAAAGCATATTTACGAAAGCCCCTTCTATTATATTGACTACTGCCTGGCACAGACCGTCAGCCTGCAGTTCTGGGCCATGCTGCAAAAGGACCGCGCCAACGCGTGGGAGCACTACATGGCATACACCCGCCAGGGCGGCAGCCGCGTGTTTACTGAGCTGCTGAAAAACGCCGGTCTGGACAGCCCCTTTGAGGAAAGCTGCCTGCGCGGCGTGTGCGAAACGGCCAAGCAGTGGCTGGACAGCTATGACCTGACGGGGATCGAATAATGCAGCAAAAGAAAACCCGCCGTGGGCGGGAATACCTGAATGACTTCCGCAGGGATGTCAACGGCAGCTACCTGTACCAGGGCAGCTACCGCTGCTATACCGGCAGCATGCCGTATGCCAAACTGCGGGGCCTGCTGTGGGCGCTGTGCGGCGGGGCACTGGCGGCGCTGGCGGCGGCGGGCATGGTGCCCGCGCCGGGGGCCATGCAGCAGTTTTATGTACTGCTGCCGTATGCCGGGGCGCTGGTGGCTGGCATCAGCGCGGTGTGGGCGCTGGCCCGCATGAGCCGCGGCGGGGCACGCCTGCGCAGCTATGTGTATGAAGAAACGGTAGCCAAACTGCCGCTGCGCTGCCTGTTGACCGGGGTGTTCGCAGCGCTGGCTGCAGTAGGGGAGTGTATGGATGTGTTCTTGAACGGCGGACAAGGCGCTATCCGGTATGCAGTATTATTTGCAGCGCTGGCCGCTGCGGCTGCTGCGGCTGCTTTTGCCGCAGGGCACACCATCCGGGCGGCGGTTTATACCGAAGAATCCGACTCCGGGCGCGAAGAGTAAAAGACCTTGCACCATAACGCAGAATTTAGCCCGCTAAAGTGCGACGCGGAAGAATTTTACAAAATTCAGCGTGCTGTTATGGTTATTCTGCTGACTTTTATTTAGATGTTGCCAAAACGGCGTTTTTTGGTTGACAGAAATTGAAAATTACGATATTATAACATAGTTATTGGTGACATTTGTTTGCGGTGAGGGAACACCGCAAATGCGGAAAGGCTTAAGCCTTTCTTATTTAACACTCCTTTTGGTAGTGTTAAAATTGCCGCCATTACCAAAATGATTTGGGAGGTTATACAAACATGAAAAACACCAAGCAAGTGCTTGCACTGGCCATGGCTGTTGCAATGGCTGCGGGCCTGCTGGCTGGCTGCGGTTCTTCCGCTTCCAGCAGCGCTGAGTCTGTTGCTTCCGGCGAGGCTACCAGCGAAGCCGCTGCTACCGATACCGGCAGCAGCGATGGCACCCTGGTTCTGGCAGATACCGGCTTTGAGGGCAAGTTCAGCCCGTTCTTCGCCGCTTCTTCCGCTGACCAGCACGTTATCGACCTGACCAACATTGCCCTGCTGGGCGCTGACCGTAAGGGCGAAATGATCCTGAAGGGCATCGAGGGTGAGACCCGCGAGTACAACGGCACCGATTACACCTACTATGGCCCCGCTGACTGCGAAGTGACCGAGAATGCTGACGGCACCGTTACCTATGCCATCAACATGCGCGATGACCTGGTCTTCGCTGACGGCACCCCCATCACCATTGATGACGTCATCTTCAACCTGTATGTTTACATGGACCCGACCTATGACGGTTCCGCCATCCTGTACTCCATGCCCATTGCCGGCCTGGATGATTACCGCAGCAGCATGACCACCCTGTCCAAGCTGATTGCTGAGGCAGGCGAGGACAACACTGATAACAGCCTGTTCACCGCTGAGCAGCAGAAGGCTTTCTGGGATGCTGTTAACGAAGGCGGCGCTGCTTTTGCACAGGAAATCATCGACTCCTGCGTATCTAACGGCTACGCTGAAGAAGGCGACGTTGCCGCTGCTGCTTCCGCCTGGGGCTTTGACGGCCTGGCCGCTGACGCTACCGCTAAGGATTTCTTCCTGGCTATCGCAGAAAAGTATGACTGGAACTTTGCTTCCATGGAAGCTGAGACCGCAGGTTCTGCTCTGTCTGACCTGATTCCGGCTGATGTTTATGCTTACTCCACCACTGGTGTTGCCACCGGCGCTGACGTTGACACCGTTTCCGGCATTGTCAAGACCGGCGATTACAGCATGACCATCACCACCACCGAGCTGTCCAACTCCATGATCTACCAGCTGCAGCTGCCTATCGCCTCCCTGGATTACTATGGTGACCGCAGCCTGTATGATTACGACAACCACTCCTACGGCTTCAAGAAGGGTGACCTGAGCAAGGTTCGTTCCGTCACCAGCACCCCCCTGGGCGCCGGCGCTTACACCTTCAATAAGTACAGCGATGGCGTCATCTACTTGGATGCCAACCCCAGCTACTATCAAGGCGAGCCCGCTGCCAAGCACGTCAACATGAAGGAAACCCAGGAAGCCGATAAGATCACCGGTGTTCAGGCCGGCACCATCGACATCTCCGATCCTTCTTACTCTCTGGAAGCTGCCAACCAGATCGCTACCATCAATGGTGGTAATTCTGACCTCGACGGCTCTGTCATCACCACCCGTCTGATGGACTTCCGCGGCTATGGCTACATTGCCCTGAGCGCCAACAACGTTAAGGTCGGCGATGATCCCGCTTCTGAGGAATCCAAGAACCTGCGCAAGGCTATCATGACCGTGATTGCCGCTTACCGTGATGAGGGCATCAACTCTTACTACGGCGATACCGCAAGCGTTATCAACTACCCCATCTCCAACACCTCCTGGGCAGCACCCTCCGTTACCGACGACGGCTACAAGATCGCTTACTCTACCGACGTTGACGGCAACGAGATCTACACCAGCGATATGAGCGGCGACACCAAGTATGCTGCTGCTCTGCAGGCCGCCCTCGGCTACTTCGAAGCAGCCGGCTACACCGTTGAAAACGGCCAGGTTACCGCAGCTCCGGCTGGCGCCAAGATGGAATACACCGTCAACATCGGCGCTTCCGGCAACGGCGACCACCCCTCTTTCCAGGTTCTGACCAATGCAGCCGCTGCCCTCAAGACCATCGGCTTCACCCTGACCGTCAACGACCTGGCAAACGCTTCTGACCTGTACAGCTCTTATCAGTCCGGCGTTGCCGAAGGCTGGGTTGCTGCATGGCAGTCCACCAATGACCCCGATATGTACCAGCTGTACGACAGCAAGGGTTCCACCAACTACTACCAGATCAACGATGCTGACCTGGACGAGCTGATCGAGACTGCCCGCCAGACCACCGATCAGGATGCCCGTAAGGCCATGTACAAGGAAGCTATGGAGATCATCCTGGATTGGGGCGTTGAACTGCCGGTTTACCAGCGCAGCGAATCCGCCATCTTCTCCAGCGAGCGTATCGACACCGCTACCATCCCCAACGATCTGACCCCGTACTGGACTTACCAGTCTGAAATCAATACGATCGCTCTGAAGTAATTTCAGCGCAGCCTGTTGTTGAATTTATGGTGAGCAGCCGCTCTTGGTGCCGCACTGGTTCTGGGAGCGGTTGCTTGCTGTTAGTACAAACGGCGGCAACATTTGCAGCCCAAATGTGGCCGTCCCATTCCCCCGGACAGTTCCCTCTGTCCGAGGGAGGGGGATGCCCATATTCGGTATCAAAGTAATGAGGTGTATCTGAAAACAAAGAAAATGACGGATGTTTCGCAAACATAAGGCGAATTTAAGGCATAAAGCTGCAGGAATCCTTTGTGGATTCCAAGGCTTTTTAACGCAAAATTCTGTCGTGTTTGTAGAAACAGGCTAAGGCAACACCGCACAATTCCCGCCTGACGGCTTAAGTACCACTCCGGCGGCTGCGGCACGGCATCTGCGTTGCCAAAATGCTCGATAAGACTCCAGTATTATCTGCGCTTTTGGCTTAGCATCTGCCGCACCTCGCTCGCCGTATCGGCACTTAGAATTATGCGGTATTGCCCTAAATTTTCGACTTTTTAGGTACACCATAGGCGAAGCTACAAGGCCCCGGCTCATGTGTATTTTGGAGCCATGCGGCGCAGCCATTAAAAACGCGGCCTCCCTGCCCGCGAAGGAAGGAACGATTTTTCAAGTGCGAAACTACGTCATCAAGCGTATCCTGCTTTCTTTTGTGATCCTGTTTTGCGTTACCTTCATCATCTATGTGATGATGCGCAGCCTGCCCAGCTCTTTTGCCGAGAACATGGCCATGCAGCTGTCCCAGGCACCGGGCGCAAAACCGTATCAGGAATGGCTGGATCAGCTCAACGCAGCCTATGGTCTGGATAAGGGCATCCTGCCCGGATTCATGACCTGGCTGTCCAGCGCAGTGCGCGGTCAGTTCGGTGACAGCTGGAAGTGGAACGTCCCTGTTGTTCAAAAATTCCAGGAAGTTATTGGTCTGTCTGTTGTCATGGGCGGCATCTCCTTTGTGTTGTCCATGATCATCGCTGTGCCCCTGGGCATCCTTGCTGCTACCAAACAGTATTCCCGTACCGATTACGTCATCACCGCTGTGGCTCTGGTGGGCATCTCTCTGCCCAGCTTCTTCTTTGCCACGCTGCTCAAGCTGCTGTTCTCTGTCAAGCTTGGCTGGTTTGACCTGTACGGCCTGGTCGGGCGTGATTATGCCCAGCTCAGCTCGTGGGGCCAGTTCTGTGACCGCGCCAACCATCTGGTGCTGCCCATCGTCACGCTGGTCATTGTTTCCATCGGCTCTACCATGCGTTACACCCGCACCAACATGCTGGAAGTGCTGAACGCCGACTATATCCGTACCGCCCGCGCCAAGGGCCTTTCGGAGCATGTGGTCATCTATAAGCACGCATTCCGCAACACCCTGATTCCGCTGGTTACCATCATCGGCGGTTCCCTGCCCGGCCTGTTCAGCGGTGCCTTGATCACGGAGACCCTGTTCTCCATCCCCGGCATCGGCTACATCTCTTACCAGTCCATGGTTGCGGGCGATATCCCGTTCACCATGTTCTACCTGTCCTTTATGGCGGTGCTTACCCTGGTCAGCAACCTGCTGACTGATATCATGTACGCAGTGGTTGACCCGCGCGTGCGCATTTCTTAAAGAAAGGAGACTGCACCCATGAGTGAGAATACCCAGAACAACACCCCCAAAAAGGAGCAGTACTCCCTGAACGACGACCGCCGCGTTAAGGTGCTTTCGCCCGGCGCGCTGGTTGCCAAGCGGTTCTTCCGCAACCGTCTGGCCGTTGTGGGCCTGACGATGCTGCTTGCCATGTTCGTCTTTTCCTTCATTGGCGGCGTGGTCAGCCCTTACGGCCAGGACCAGCAGTTCTACACCTACACCCAGATGTCCAAAGAGTATGTGGGTGTGACCCGCAACGATAAACTGCGCTTTGTTGTTGCCGATGGCCAGGAGTTCGGCTCCATTGCCCAGAGCAAGGGCAACGAGGCCATCAAGAAGGGTGAAGAGACCTTTACCTATAAAGATAACGATTACGAAGTGGAAACCCTGAACGAGGACCTGTACGTCTTCCGCCAGGGCCGCACTGTGCTGGCTTATGCCTCTAAGGATATGGTCACCGCAGCGGACGGCGTGGCTGAGCTGAGCTTTGATGCCAAGCTGGCCGCCCTGACTGCCCAGGCAGCAGGGGAGACCACCTTTACTGGCGATGGCCAGGATTATGAACTGGACGCTGACGGCAATATCACCCAGAGCGGCAGCGAAGTTGCCTATATCGGCCGCTTTGTTGTTTCCGCTGCCGATGCCAGCGTGGTCATCAGCCGTGACTTCCGCGACCGCCTGGAAGAAGCCATTGACGATAATATTACCGAGTTCACCTACACCGATGTCGACGGCAACGAAGCCGAGTATGACATCGTGTACGATGCCAGCACCGGCGTTTGGAGCGTGAAGCAGATGACGGAAACCTATGTGTTTGACCGTTACGCAAGCCCCAACAAGGAGCACTGGCTGGGCACCGATACCAACGGTATGGACATGCTGACCCGCCTGATGTACGGCGGCCGCGTTTCCCTGATCATCGGCTTCATTGTTGTTGCGATCGAAGGCTCCATCGGTATTGTCATGGGCGGTATCTCCGGCTACTTCGGCGGCTGGGTGGATAACCTCATCATGCGTATCGTGGACGTGTTCTACTGCCTGCCCTCCATGCCCATCATCATCATTCTGGGCGCTGCCATGGACGCCATGCGCATTGACTCCTGGACCCGTATGATGTACCTGATGCTGATCCTCGGCTTCCTGGGCTGGCCCGGCATTGCCCGCCTGGTCCGCGGCCAGATTCTCTCCCTGCGCGAGCAGGAGTTCATGACGGCAGCCGAAGCCTGCGGTATCAGCGCATGGCACCGCATCTTCCGCCACCTGATCCCCAACGTTATCCCGCAGCTGATTGTTACCTGCACCATGAGCCTTGGTTCCACCATCCTGACGGAAGCCACCCTGTCTTTCCTGGGTCTGGGCGTTAAGTACCCGTTTGCATCCTGGGGCAACATCATCAACGATGTCAACAACGCTTATGTTATGACCAACTATCTGTTCATCTGGGTCCCGGCCGGCATCTGCCTGCTGATCACGGTTCTGGGCTTCAACTTTGTGGGCGATGGCCTGCGCGATGCCTTTGACCCCAAGATGAAACGCTGATGAAAGGAGACACACACGATGGCTAAACAACAGGACGGTTACCTTTCCGCCAAGGAGTCGCGGCGTATCTCCAAAGAAAACCGCCGCATTACGGACCAGTACGAAAAACAGCGCAAGCGCAAGAATGTGCCGGAATCTGAGTATCTGACCCAGATGAAGAACCCGGAAAACGCTGTTGAATTTGATAACCTGCACACCTATTTCTTTACCGATACCGGCGTGGTAAAAAGCGTGGACGGTGTTTCGTTTGAAGTTCCTGTGGGCAAAACCGTGGGCGTTGTGGGCGAATCCGGCTGCGGCAAATCCGTTACCAGCCTTTCGCTGATGCAGCTGCTGCAGCGCCCCCAGGGCCAGATCGTTCAGGGCGAGATCCGCCTGAACCTGGGTAATGGCAAAGCCTATGATGTTGCCAAAACTCCCGGCACGGTCATGCAGCACCTGCGCGGCAACTATATTTCGATGATCTTCCAGGAGCCGATGACCAGCCTGAACCCGGTGTTCCGCATCGGTGCTCAGATCGATGAAGTCATTGCTCTGCATGACGGCGAAGGCAAGAGCAAAGAGGACATCAAAAAGCGCACCGTTGAAATGCTGGAGATGGTTGGCATCGCCAACAGCCAGGGTGTATATGAGATGTACCCGCATGAGTTGTCCGGCGGTATGCGCCAGCGTGTCATGATCGCCATGGCATTGGCCTGCAACCCCAAGGTTATCATCGCCGACGAACCCACCACCGCACTGGACGTGACGATTCAGGCCCAGATCCTGGACCTGCTGCGCAGCCTGAAGGACCGCATTAACTCCTCCATCATGCTGATCACCCATGACCTGGGTGTGATTGCCGAGATGGCAGATTACGTTGTTGTCATGTACGCAGGCCGCGTGGTGGAAAAGGGCACCGCTCAGGAGATTTTCGCAAACCCGGCTCACCCCTATACCATCGGCCTGATGGCTTCCAAACCGATCGTGGGCAAAAAGGTGGACCGACTGTACTCCATCCCCGGCAAGGTGCCCAACCCGGTCAATATGCCCAACTACTGTTACTTTAAGGATCGCTGCGAGATGGCTCTGCCCTGCTGCGATGGTGAATACCCCTGCGAGATCAGCCTGTCCCCCACGCACAAGGTCAGCTGCTACCGCTACTATGAAGAAAACAGAAAGGCGGGTGAGTGACGCATGGCAAAGAAGGAAAAACTTCTGGTTGAAAACGACTACACCCCCGTCACCTACGACCCTCAATATATTCTGATGGTCAACCACCTCAAAAAGTATTTCCCCATCAAGGGCGGCCTGCTGTCCCAGACTGTGGGCTATGTTAAGGCTGTGGACGGCGTTACCTTCAACCTGCGCCGCGGCTGCACGATGGGCCTGGTCGGTGAGTCTGGATGCGGAAAATCAACGACTGGCCGTACCATTCTGCGCCTTGGCGGTGAAAAGACCGGCGGCCAGGTGCTCTTCAACGGCAAGGAAGTCTACGACATGACCCCGGCCGAAATGCGTGCGCTGCGTACCCAAATGCAGATCATCTTCCAGGATCCGTTCTCCAGCCTGTCCCCGCGCCTGCCGGTCGGTGAAATTATCGGCGAAGCTGTGCGCGAGCACAATCTGGTGCCGAAAAACGAATTTAACGATTATATCGACCAGGTCATGGACGACTGCGGTCTGCAGCCCTACCACAAGACCCGCTACCCGCACGAATTTTCCGGCGGCCAGCGCCAGCGTATCTGCATTGCCCGCGCCCTGGCGCTGAACCCTGAGTTCGTCGTCTGCGACGAGCCGGTCTCCGCGCTGGACGTTTCGATTCAGGCGCAGATCATCAACCTGCTCAAGAGCCTGCAGGAAAAGCGTAACCTGACCTATCTCTTTATCTCCCACGACCTGTCCGTCGTCGAGCATATCTCGGACACGGTGGGCGTTATGTACCTGGGCAACCTGGTGGAGTACGGCGAGACCGACGATATCTTCGCCCACCCGCTGCACCCCTACACCAAGGCGCTGTTCTCGGCCATCCCCATCCCGGACCCGACGGTCAAACGCGAGCGTATCGTGCTGCAAGGCTCGATCCCGTCCCCGGCCAACCCGCCGTCCGGCTGCAAGTTCCACACCCGCTGCCCTTACGCCACCGAGCGCTGCAAGACCGAAGCACCGAAGCAGCGTGAGGCCGAGCCGGGCCATTACGTGGTCTGCCACCTGTACGACAAATGAGGAAGCACGACGATTTTGAGGACGATGGCCGCACCATCGCCGATATGAGCGATATCGGCCCTGCGCCGATGCTGCGCCCCCACCGCCGCAAGGCGGGCGCCCCGCCCCCAGAACCGGCCAACGACCGCCCATGGGAGCAAGCCCCTGACTGGACCGCCAAGGAAAAGTTCTGGGCCGTGCTGGGTGCCATGAAAGCAACCCTGCTGATTGCCGGGGTCTACCTGGCGGGGCTGGCAGTGCTGCTGCTCATCCTGTTCCTGCTGTGGAAATAATGGCATAAAACTCCAAAAGGCACACACCGATTTTGCGTCGGTGTGTGCCTTTTTCGCAATTTGAGCGATGTACAGCTTATTTTTTGATGTAATGCTCCACGATTAGCTTCTGCGCCGGGGGTGTGAACTGCAAAACCGAGTAGGGCGTGCCGCGGGCGCTGACGCGGTCCTCGCTGCGCAGGCCGGCATCTACACCGGCGGGGGTGGGCACGTAATAAAAGCCCTTGGTGGGGAGTTTTTCCATGGCAATCAACCGCTCGTCCAGCAGCCAGCCCTCCATATCCTTGATGGTGGGGGCTTTCATGTCGGGCGCGGCGACGGCGGCCAGCGCCTCCTTCATTTCGGCGGGGGAGAGGGCGTTCTGGTAGGCAAACGCCGCGGCGCGTTCCTCGGTCAGACAGAATGCGGCCTTGGTGGCCTTGCTGCCGGGCTTGGCGGTTTTTGCGGGCGTTTCCGGTGCGGGCTTCGGATCGGGGGCATCCAGGCTCAGCACCGCGTCGGGGTGGTCGGCGCGGTAGGCGTCGATGACCGCAAAGAACTGGTCGGCATACTTCTCGTACTTGCGCTCGCCCATGCCGTAAATACCGATCATCCCTTCCACCGTTGCGGGGGCACGCAGGCACATATCGGCCAGCGATTTGTCGCCGAACACGACGTAGGGCGGCAGCCCCTCGCGCTGGGCGATCTCGAACCGCAGGGTGCGCAGCCGTTGGTACAGCTCCAGCCCGGCCTTGGTCAGGGCGTCCATCACGCTGCGCTTTTTGGGGCGCTGCACCCGCTCCGGCTCCTGCCGGGGCGGCAGCTTGACCAGCACTTGCGCCCCGGGCTGTTTCAGCGGCGTGATATCGCCCATACGCAGCACGGCGTACTGGTCGTCGGTCTGCACCAAATATCCATCTTCCAACAACTGGGCCAGCAGCCGGTCCAGCGTGTCCCGGGGCAGGTCTTTCAGCTGGCCGTAGCTCTTGTAATTCGTCGCGCCGATCTCTTTCAGCCGGGCGCGGTTAGCCCCCTGCAAGGTGCCAAAGACGATGGCCTTGCCAAACCGGCCCCGCGTCTCGGCCACGCAGTTGATCATCCACTTGGCCGCGGCGGTCAGGTCGGCCTGTTCATACACATTGTTGCAGCTGCCGCAGTTGCCGCAGGGCGCGGCGGGGTGCTCGCCGAAGTATTCCAAAATATAGTTGCGCAGGCAGGCCGTTGTCTTGCAGTAACGCTCCATCGTCTGCAACCGCTGCAAGTCGCGCTGGCGCAAAAGCTCGGTGTCCTCGTCGTCGGATTCCGAAAAATCCTTGCGGTCCAGCAAAAACTTGTTGATGACCACATCCTGCGCCGAAAAGAGCAAAACGCACTGGGACGGAAGTCCATCGCGCCCGGCGCGGCCTGCCTCCTGGTAATAATTCTCCATGCTTTGGGGCATATTGTAGTGCAGCACGAACCGCACGTTGGATTTGTCGATGCCCATGCCGAAGGCGTTCGTCGCCACAATGATGGGGGCTTTGTCGTAGATGAAATCGTTCTGGTTCTTCTTGCGCGTCTCGGCGGCCAGACCCGCGTGGTACTTGGTGGCGGCAAAGCCGTAGTCGGCCAGCAGGGCTTGCAGCTTGTCCACATTTTTGCGGGTGGCACAGTAGATGATGCCGCTCTCGCCCGGGTGGTCGCGCAGGTATTGCAGCACAAAATCATCCTTGCGGTGGGTCTGCTCCACCTGAAAGTAGAGGTTCGGCCGGTCAAAACCGGTGACAAGCAGCTCCGGGTCATGCAGCCGCAGCGTGCAGATGATATCGTCCCGCACCTCCCGCGTAGCAGTGGCCGTAAAGGCGGACAGGATGGGGCGTTCCGGGAGGCTGTCCACAAAATCAAGGATTTTTAAGTAGCTCGGGCGGAAATCCTGGCCCCACTGGCTGATGCAGTGGGCCTCGTCCACCGTGACCATCGAGATATCCGCCGCCGTAGCAAAGCTGCGGAACGCGCCGCTTTCCAGCCGCTCGGGCGCAACGTAGATGATTTTATAGCTGCCCTCGGCGGCCAGGTTCAGCGCACGGCTGATTTGGCTTTCTGACAGGGAAGAATTGATGTATGCCGCTCGGATGCCCGCCGTGTTCAGCGCCTTGACCTGGTCCTGCATCAAGGAGATCAGCGGCGAGATGACCAGCGTGATGCCCGGCAGCAGCAGCGCCGGGACCTGGTAGCAGATAGATTTGCCCGCGCCGGTGGGCATGATAGCCAGCGCGTCCCGCCCGGTCAGGATGGCGTCCACAATTTCAGCCTGCCCGGGGCGGAAGGAATCATAACCGAAATAGCGTTTCAACGCCTCCAACGGTGTCATGCAGTGTGCCCTCCCTTTACAGTAGTATTCTAAGGCAATACCGCATAATTCTAAGTGCCGATACGGCGAGCGAGGTGCGGCAGCTGCTAAGCCAAAAGCGCAGATAATACTGGATGTCTTATCGAGCATTTTGGCAACGCAGATGCCGTGCCGCAGCCGCCGGAGCGGTGCTTAAGCCGTAAGGCGGGAATTGTGCGGTGTTGCCCTAAGTATACCCCGATTTGCCGCCAGTGTAAAGCTAGTTGGGGGCCAGGCTTTGCCGCAGCTGGGCGCGGTACTCGGTTGGGGTAACGCCGTACAGCGCGCGGAAACTCTTTAAAAAACTGCTGTAATTTGTAAAGCCGCTGGCATTGCAGGCGTCCAGCACGCTGGCCCCGGCCGCAATGGCGTTGCGGCAGTGCTGCATCCGCAGGTTGGTCAGGTAGCCGTGTACGCTTTCCAGCGTGTACTCCTTGAACACGCGGGACAGATGCTCCCGGCTTGTGTAGGTGTACTTGGCCAACTGTGCCACGGTCAGCCCGGGGTCGGTGTAGTGGGTTTGCAGGTAGTCAACGGCCTTGGCAATCAGCAGGCTGGTGGCCGAGGGCGGTGGTGCAGCGTTGCGCCGGGTGATGACATGGCTGGCGAGCAGAATCAGCTCTGTTACCTCGCAGCATTGCACGAGGGGGCGTATCCTTTCGTCCAGTGAGACAGTCTGTGCCATCCGTTCCAGCAGGCCGCGGAAATCCCAGTGCAGGACGGCGTTTGCATCCAAGATGATGGGGTCGCGGTTCCATGCGCGGCGGGGCAGACCGCTCTGCTGCCAGGCACGGTCCCAGATGCCCGGCGCGATCTGCACGACGAGCCGCTCCGAAGTATCCGCCGTGATGTTGAACTTGCAGGAGTGGTACATATCGCCGGGGAACAAAATCAGCTCGCCCAAGTGTAAATCGTAGACGCTGCCGCCGACGGAATAGCGGACACTGCTGCCCGCTACCGGCAAAATCAGCTCATAGTAGGGGTGGGAGTGGACGACCGACTGGCTGTTGACCTGGTTCGTGTACCAGGCCACCACTACGTCACCGCCCTGCAGGGCGGCGCTGGCGACCTCCTGTGTCAGAACAGAATCTACATAGTGCGGAACTTTTTGGATAATCATGGCGTCGGCCCTCCTGCAATTTTTGTCCTTAAAACGATTATATCACATTTTGCAACATTCGTGCCACAAATGCAGAAGAAATTTCATGAACAATTTGTTATTATAAGGTCGATACAGGGCGAATAACTTATAGATGCACAAAAATTATATCCGATTTTTGTGCATATTGCCTATTTGTGCCCGAACTACCGCATCACAAAGAAAGGGGAAAATCTATGAAAGTGTGCTACACCGGTGGCGCAGTCACCGACCACGGCAGCTACTATGCTGTGGCTACTAACGCCGTGGAACTGCGCATCTGGTTCCTGACCGACGACATCCTGCGCATCCGCGCGGGCTTTGACGGCGATTGGGACGAAGCCTCTTACAGCCTGACCATGACGGCGTGGGACTCCCGCACCGACGAACTGATGAAGGACTGCCGCAAGCGCGTCCAGCCCGCCGAGGCTGCGCTGACCGACGGCGGCAAGCAGGCCGTCATCCAGGGCAAGCGGCTGAAAGTCGTCATCGAGAAAGCGCCGTTCCGCATCATGGTCTATGATAAGGACGGGAGCCTGCTGCACGCCGATATTCCCGACTTGGCCTACCGCGAGGACAGCAACCACCGCCGCATCCATGCCAGTCAGATCGAGGCTGACGACTGCTTCTACGGCTTTGGCGAGAAATCCGGCGAGATCAACAAGGCCGAGAAATACATGAACATGGCCCCCGGCGACGCCATGGGCTACAACGCCAAGGAGACCGACTCCCTCTACAAGCATATTCCGTTCTACATCCGCCTGAACCGCGGCACTAGGCAGGCTGTGGGCTATTTCTACCACAACACGGCCGAGTGTGATTTCAACATGGGCCGCGAGAAGCGCAACTACTGGCACCGCTATTCTTCCTACCGCACCGACGCGGGCGACATTGACCTGTTCCTGATTGCCGGCCCGTCCATCCGCGAGGTCATCGAGCGCTACACCGACCTGACCGGCAAGAGCGTCATGCTGCCGAAGGCCGCGCTGGGCTATCTGGGCAGCTCGATGTATTATCCCGAGCTGCCCGAGAACAGCGATGACGCCGTGCTCGACTTCATCGACACGACCCGCGAGGAGGGCATCCCCGCAGACGGCTTCCAGCTGTCCAGCGGCTACTGCGCGGTCGAGACGCCCGAGGGCATCAAGCGTTGCACCTTCACCTGGAACCACAAGCGGTTCAAGAACCCGGCAGACTGGTTCGCCCAGATGGAAAAGCGCGGCATTGTCGTCTCGCCCAACATCAAGCCCGGTATGCTGCTGGTCCACCCGCTGCTGGACGAGATGAAGCAGAAGGGGATGTTCCTGCCCGCCTCCGACGACAACACCGGTGTGGATGGTCTGGCCGTCGGCACCTGGTGGGGCGGCCCCGGGCTGTTTGTTGACTACACGAAGGAATCCACCCGTCTGCACTGGAAGCAGTACATCAAGGACGCGCTGCTCAAGTACGGCTGCCGCTCCATCTGGAACGACAACTGCGAGTATGACTCCCTCGTCGATAAGGACGCGAAGGTCTACTTTGAGGGCAAGGGCAGCACCATCGGCACGATGAAGCCGGTCATGAGCAACCTGATGTGCCAGCTGTCCAACGAGGCCATCGAGGAATACGACCCCGACTGTCGCCCCTTCTCGGTCTGCCGCTCCGGCCACGCCGGCATCCAGCGGTATGCCCAAGTCTGGGCGGGCGACAACCTGACCTGCTGGGACACCCTGAAATACAACATTGCCACGATTTTGGGCATGGCCCTCTGCGGCGTGTCCAACCACGGCTGCGACATCGGTGGCTTCTTCGGCCCCGCGCCGGAGGGTGAGCTGTTCGTGCGCTGGGTGCAGAACGGCATTTTCCAGCCGCGCTTCTCCATCCATTCGACCAACACCGACAACACCGTCACCGAGCCGTGGATGTACAGCGACAAAAAGCAGTACATCAAGGACGCCATCGACTTCCGCTACAAGCTCAGCCCGACGCTCTACTCGCTGATGGAGCGCGCTCACGAGAACGGCCTGCCCATCTGGCAGCCGACGTTCAGCGTGTTCCAGAACGACCCGGCTACCTACGACGAGGGTGTGGACTTTATGTTCGGCGACTCGCTGCTGGTCGCAAACGTGGTCGAGAAGGGCCAGACCGTCCGCCCGGTCTACCTGCCCAAGACCGAGAACGAAGCCGAGCGGTTCTACGACTTCTACACCCGCGAGGCTTACGCCCCCGGCCAGACGATAGAAGTGCCGGTGGACATCGCCAGCATCCCGCTGTTTGTACGCAGCGGCGCCATCATCCCGATGAGCGGCAACGCCCTGCATAACCTGATGACCGAGAAAACCACGGCCCTGGATATCCTGATGGCCCCGGACGTTGACTCTGCGTTCACCCTGTACGAGGATGACGGCCGCACGAACGACTACCGTAAGGGTGCATACCTCAAGACGAAAATCGACGTCAAGGCAGGCGTCAAGACGGTCGTGACCTTCACGAACGAGGGTAGCTACGAGACCGCCGTGGAGAGCATGGCGCTTGACATGATCCACCGCGAGAAGTCCCCGTTCTATGTGCAGGTCGACGGCAAGGAGCTGCCGCATTTCCTGCACCGCCGCAAGTTTGAGGAAGCCGAGAGCGGCTGGTATTACAGCCAGCGCCTCAAGAGCGTGCAGATTAAGTACCCCAACCCCAAGAAAAACCACGAGGTGCTTGTCTCGTTCGAGCAGTTTGATTTGATTGGGATGTAAGGGGGCGGCGGTGAGGAATCCCTCCGCCCTCGCTTCGCTCGGCCACCTCCCTTTGACAAGGGAGGCTGTCCGCGAAGCGGATTGGGGGATTCCCCGCTGCACCTGCCTGCAGCGACCACATATATCAGAAGGAGAAAATTATGTTCAAGAAAATTGCAGCCCTGGGTGCTGCGGCGGCGCTGTGCGTCGGGCTTATGTCCGGCTGCGGCGCTGCCAGCACCACGGCCGATACCAGCTACAGCGCCGAGAACCCGCTGGTGCTGACGCTGGCCCACGGCCTGTCGGAGACCCACACTGTCCATATCGCCATGACCCAGTTTGCCGACGAAGTCGCCGAAAAGACCGATGGCCGCATCCAGGTCAAGATCTTCCCCAACGGCCAGCTTGGCAGCGAGAACGAAAACCTCGAGCAGCTGCAGGCGGGTGTTATCGCCATGACGAAAGTCTCGGCCCCCGGCCTGGCCACCTACAACGAAGCGTTCAATGCCTTCGGCCTGCCCTATATCTTCAATGACACCGCCGACTTCTACAACGTCATGGACTCCCAGGAGATGCAGGACTTCTTCCTCTCGACCGGCGACGACGGCTTTGTCACGCTGACCTACTACACCTCCGGCGCACGTTCCTTCTACACGAAGGACAAGGCCATCCGCACCCCGGCAGACCTGAAGGGCCTGAAGATCCGCGTGCAGGATATGAAGAGCCAGACCGATATGATGAGCTACCTCGGCGGCATCCCGGTCGCCATGTCCTACGGCGATGTCTACACCTCGCTGCAGACCGGCATCATCGACGGCACCGAGAACAACGAAACGGCCCTGACCACCGGCAAGCACGGCGAGGTCTGCAAGGTCTATTCGGTCGATCAGCACGCCATGATCCCCGATGTACTGATCATGAGCGAAAAGGTCTGGAAGACCATCAGCCCGGAGGATCAGCAGATTCTTCTTGAGGCCGCCCACGATTCCACCGACGCCCACAAGGTCATGTGGGACACCGCTGTGGAGGAGGCCGTCAAGGAGGCCCAGGAGACCATGGGCGTCGAATTCGTCTACGACGTCGACAAGGAAGCCTTCCGCGAGGCGACCCAGCCCATGATCGAAGCCTACGAAGAAGAGTATCCCGGCGTCAAGACGCTGATGGATACCATTGAAAAGGCAAGAGGGGAGGAGTAAGTCATGAAAAACACCTTCGCAGCCATCAAATACTGGATGGACAAAATTCTCAGCATCGCCTGTGCGATTCTGCTTTCCTTCATGACCATTCTGGTGCTTATCCAGGTGTTCTCCCGCTATGTGCTCAACAGCCCGGTCGCCTTTACCGAGGAGCTTGTCCGTTACAGCCTGATTTGGACCGGCTTCATCGGCGCGGCCTACGCCTTCTCCACCCGCGAGCATATGTCGCTGACCCTCGTCCGCGACAAGTTCACCGGCAAGGCCCACACCGCCCTGCTGGTGGCCATCGACGGCCTGATCCTCCTGATGGCGATCTTCGTTTTCACGATCGGCGGCTTCAAGCTGGCTGTTTCCGCCAGCCGCGAGTTCTCGGCGCTGCTGGGCATCCCCCGCAGTCTGGTTTACGCTATCGCCCCGATTTCCGGCGTGTTCATTGTGATTGCGCAGATCATCAACATCTATGAGGACATCACCGGCGAAAAAGTTGATTCCAAGGAGGGTGCAGACAAATGAGTATCACTATGACCACCGTTATTTTGTTCGCTGTGTTCGGCGTGCTGCTGTTCCTCGGCGTGCCGATCTCCATCAGCATTGTGGCGTCCTCCATCGTGACCGCTATGTCCACCCTGTCCTGGGATCAGATCACCTTTATCACAATGCAGAAGATGAACTCCGGCGTGGAGAGCTTCTCTCTGCTGGCCGTACCGCTGTTTATTCTGGCCGGCAACATCATGAACAACGGCGGTATCGCCAAGCGCCTGGTCAACTTTGCCCAGCTGTTCGTCGGCAAAATTCCCGGCTCTATGGCGCAGGCCAATATTCTGGGCAATATGCTGTTTGGCGCGCTGTCCGGCTCCTCCGTCGCCGCTGCGTCCGCCATGGGCGGCTGCATCAGCCCTATTGAGGAGGAAAACGGCTACGACCCTGCCTACTCTGCCGCTGCGAACATCGCCTCTGCCCCCACGGGCCTGCTGATTCCCCCGACCTCCGCTTTCATCGTCTACTCCACCGTCGCGGGCGGTGTCTCCATCTCCACCCTGTTCATGGCCGGTTATATCCCCGGCATTCTAATGGGTCTGTGCTGCATGATCGTTGCGTTCATCGGCGCAAAAAAGGCCGGCATGAAGGCCACCGGCTTTGACCGCAGCCAGAGCGTGCTGAAAACCGTTTGGGACGCGGTTCCGTCCCTGCTGCTCATCGTCATCGTCATCGGCGGCATCGTCTCCGGTGTCTTTACCGCCACCGAGGGCGCAGGCATCGCGGTTCTGTACTGCCTGATCCTCTCCATCATCTATAAGAGCATCGACTTCAAGGGCTTCCTGAATATCCTGCTCAACTCTGCCAAGACCTCCGGCATCATCCTGTTCCTGATCTCCGCTTCCTCTGCCATGTCCTTCGTCATGGCGTACTCCGGCATCCCGGCAGCTATCTCCAACGGTTTGATGAGCCTGACCGACAACAAGTACATCATCTTCCTGCTGATGAACATCATCCTGCTGGTCATCGGTATGTTCATGGACATCACCCCGGCCATCCTGATTTTCACCCCGATTTTCCTGCCCATCGCCACCAGCTTCGGCATGACCGAGATCCAGTTCGGCGTTATGCTGATCTTCAATATGTGCTTGGGCAACATCACCCCGCCGGTCGGCTCGGTTCTGTTTGTCGGCTGCGGTATCGGCCATGTCTCCATCGAGCAGGTCACGTCCAAGCTCATCCCCTACTTTGTGGCACTGGTGGCCGCCCTGCTGGCTGTCACCTACATTCCCGCGCTGTCCCTGGGCCTGCCCAGCCTGATGGGCCTGATTTGAGCGCAGCTTAACAGCTAACTAAAATACGCAGCCCCCGCAGAAGGTTGACCTTTCTGCGGGGGCTGCGCTGTTTTTAGGGAGTTATATACATTGTTTGCCCGCTCTCCACGGCCTGGGGCAGCCCGGCGGGGAAGGTGCAGCCCACCGCCAGCGAGACCGTGCACCGCTCTCCGGGCGTGAGCAGCGGCGGCGCGATCTCCAACGGACGAACGGTGAAAAACTTGTGGCAAACAGCCCCTTGCGTTTCTGCCCGCATTGTGTTATACTCTACACCGTAAAACTGAATACGACAGCAGGTGCCTTTTTGCGCGGTTCCGCCGCACAGAAAAGGGTAAAAGGGAAGCGGGCGCAAATCCCGCACGATCTCGTCACTGTGATAAGGAAGCCTGCCGCCAGGGTGCGTTTGCACCGGTCACTGGGCATCAGCCCGGGAAGGCGGCGGTGGGTGTTGATCTTTCAGCCAGGAAACCTGCCTGCTGCCGGGTACGGGGGCGCACAGCTCTAAATCACGAGGAATTGGTTGTACCGCAAAGAACCTGCTGAAAGTACGGGGTCTTTTTGTGTTGCCATTCTGCACGCAAAAAGGCCTCGTTTTTTGATAGGTGTGTTTTGCTGTGCCTTTCCGTGCCATGCAACGTTTTCAACAGGAAAGGAAGCAAACACATGAGAAAACGCAACCACAAAAAGCCTGCTGCCGTGCTGGCAGCCCTGGCCCTGACCACCGCGCTGCTGACTGGCTGCGGCAGCACCGCCGCTACCACCGAGAGCACCGCTGAGAGCACCGCTGAGAGCGCCGCTGCCAGCGAGAGCGAAGCCGTAAGCAGCGAGGAAACCGCAGATGAGGGAGATGCCGACGAAGTGGCCGCGAAAAACTGCGCTGATTTGATCGACGCCATCTATGTGCAGGAGCGCACCGACGACACCGACGCTCAGTGCGAGGCCGCCAAGGCTGCCTGGGACGCCCTGACCGACACCCAGAAGGAAATGGTCGAGGGCGAGAACGCCGACCCCGAGTATTTCGGCCGTGACACCGGTGACGCCGGCAACGACGACCCCCGCAACGAGGATGAGATCGGCGAGAACGAGCTGCTGGTCGTCAGCTTCGGAACCTCCTTCAACAGCAGCCGCGCCGCTGACATCAAGGGCATCGAGGATGCCTTACAGGCCGCTAACCCCGATTGGAGCGTGCGCCGCGCCTTCACCGCGCAGATCATCATTAACCATGTGCAGGCCCGCGACGGCGAGAAAATCGACAACATGGGCCAGGCTTTGGATCGCGCCGTTGCCAACGGCGTTAAGAACCTGGTCGTCCAGCCCACCCATCTGATGCACGGCACCGAGTACGACGAGATGTGCGAGGCCGTTGAGCAGTACAAGGACAAGTTCGAGAGCGTTGCCATCGCCGAGCCGCTGCTGGGCGAGGTTGGCGAGGATGCCACCGTCATCAACGCCGACAAGGAGGCTGTTGCCGCTGCCATCACCGCCGAGGCCGTCAAGGTCGCCGGGTATGACGATGCCGCTGCTGCCGCTGCTGACGGCACCGCCTTTGTGTTCATGGGCCACGGTACGTCCCACACCGCCAAGATCAGTTACAGCCAGATGCAGACCACCATGCAGACCCTGGGCTATGACAATGTGTTCATCGGCACTGTCGAGGGCGAGCCGGAGGACACCGCCTGCGACGCTGTCATCGAGAAGGTCAAGGAGGCCGGTTACACCAAGGTCATCCTGCGCCCGCTGATGGTCGTTGCCGGTGACCACGCCAACAATGACATGGCCGGCTCTGACGAGGATTCCTGGCTGAGCCAGTTCAACGCCGCTGGCTGCTTTGACAGTGTCGACACCCAGATCGCCGGTCTGGGCGAGATCGCCGATGTCCAGCAGCTCTACGTTGATCACACCAAGGCAGCTATCGATTCCCTGAACGGTTAAGTTTGATACATTCTGCCCGAAGGGAACGCCTTCGGGCAGTTTTTGGGTTTGGGGGATAGAAAGCCATTTTCGGTGGAGAGGGGAGGGATTCATCCCGCCCGCGCCGTATGCCGTTGTTGCTCGATTTCCCCATGCGCGGCCCCTGCCGTGCGGTGTTCCCTTAATTTATATATGTTAGAATAGAGACAGGAAGGTAACCATGAAAAAACGCCAACTCGCATCCATCACACTGGCCGCCCTGCTGCTGGCGGGCTGCGGCGCATCCGCATCCACCACCGCCGAGAGTGCATCCGCGGCAGCCTCCACCGTGGAGACCGCCCCCGAAGCCACCGAGGCCCCCGCCGCAACCGAAGCCCCTGCCGCCGCCCTGCCCGACGGCGTTTACACCGCCGAGTTCAAGACCGACAGCAGTATGTTCCATGCCAGCGAGGCCGTGGACGGCATGGGTACCCTGACTGTGGAAAACGGCGTTATGACGTTCCATGTCAGCCTGCAATCCCAGAAAATCGTCAACCTGTACCTTGGCATGGCCGCCGACGCCCCCGACCACGAGAGCGACTGGCTGCAGCCCACCGTTGACACCGTGACGTACTCCGACGGCACCAGCGACGAAGTCTACGGCTTTGATATCCCGGTGCAGGCCGTGGATACCGACTTCCAGCTGGCCATCCTGGGCACCAAGGGCACCTGGTACGACCACACCGTCAGCGTGGCCGATGCCCAGCCCGCCGCGGACGAAACCGCCGCCCCCGCTGAGACGCCCGCCGACGGCAGCTATACCTGTGCCGTGACGCTGGAAGGCGGCAGCGGCCGCGCTACCGTCGAAAGCCCTGCCGCCCTGACCGTGGCCGACGGCGCGATGACCGCCACCATCGTGTGGAGCAGCCCGAACTACGACTATATGCTCATCGACGGTGAAAAGTACCTGCCCACGAACACCGAAGGCAATTCCACGTTTGAGATCCCCGTCGCCGCGCTGGACACGGCGCTGGCCGTTACGGCAGACACTGTCGCCATGAGCACCCCGCACGAGATCGATTACACGCTGACCTTTGACAGCGCAACGCTGACCGCTGCCGAATGAAGCGCACTTTACTTTTGACCCTGCCCGCCATGCTGCTGGCAGGCTGCGCGGCGGCATCGGAACCGACACAAACCGACGCACTTGCGATAGAAAGCCGCTACCCTCTCGATTATGCGCAGCAGTTCACGGTGGACGAATGCGCGGGCGGGTACAGCCTTATCACCATCGACGGCAGCCGCTATCTGGTCGTACCCGAAGGGGCCGCTGTGCCCGCCGAACTGGACGACGACATTGTCGTTTTGCAGCAGCCTATCGAGAATATCTACCTCGTTTCTTCCTCCGCCATGGACCCCATCATCAGCATTGGTGGGCTGGGGGCGGTGGCACTCTCCGGCACGCAGGCCGAAAACTGGTATCTCGACGCTGCCCGCACCGCCATGGAGCAGGGCCAAATTGTCTACGCGGGCAAGTACAGCGCCCCGGATTACGAGACAATTTTGGCCGCCGACTGCGGCCTTGCCATCGAAAACACGATGATCTACCACACCCCCGAGGTGAAGGAGCAGCTGGAAAAATTCGGTGTGCCGGTGCTGGTCGAACGCTCAAGCTACGAGAGCGGTCCGCTGGCCCGCATGGAATGGGTCAAGCTCTACGGCATTTTGCTGGGCAAAACCAACGAAGCAGAGCGTGTTTTTGCGGATGCCGAGCAGCGCATCGCCCCTTTGGCGGACAAAGCCCCCACCGGCAAGACCGTCGCGTTTTTCTCCATCACCTCCAACAACCTTGCCACTGTGCGCAAAGGCGGCGATTACGTTGCCGAAATGATCAAGATGGCGGGCGGCAGTTACGCCTTTGCCGATTTGACCGACAGCGGCAACAACCTGGCGACCGTGAATATTTCGCTGGAAGATTTCTACGCCGGGGCCAAGGATGCCGACGTGCTGATTTATAACAGCACGATTGAGGGTGAACTGTGCTCTATCGATGAATTGATTGCCAAATGCCCAATGTTGGCCGACTTCAAGGCTGTGCAAAGCGGCAATGTCTGGTGTACCGCGCAGAGCCTTTTCCAGCAGAGTATGGAACTGCCGGATTTGATCCTGGACATGAATAAGGTGTTCACCGAGGGCACCCCCAATGCCAATGAATTGAAATTTTTGACGAAACTGCAATAAGGACGATACCATGCACACCCGAACACGCCTGACAATCGCATATTTCGCCATGGCGGCGGCCCTGCTGGCGCTGTTTGCACTCAATCTCTTCTGGGGCAGCGTGGCGCTTTCCCCGGCGCAGGTCGTGGCCGCGCTGCTGGGCCGCGCCCCCGATGCGCTGACCGCCAACATCCTGTACCAGCTGCGGCTGCCCCGGGCGGTTATGGTCGTGCTGCTGGGCGCGGCTTTGTCGGCGGCGGGCTACCTGCTGCAAACATTCTTTGCCAACCCCATTGCGGGGCCGTTCGTTATGGGCATTTCCAGCGGGGCCAAGTTGGCCGTCGCGCTGACGATGGTCGTGTTCCTCAACCGCGGGCTGCTCACCAACTCATGGACGCTGATTCTGGCGGCTTTCGCCGGGGCCATGGCGGCCATGCTGTTTGTGCTGGCTGTGGCGCGCCGCGTGCAGCGGATGAGCATTCTGGTCATCTGCGGCGTCATGATCGGCTACATCTGCTCGGCGGTCACGGATATCGTCGTGGCCTTCGCGCAGGATTCCAACATCGTCAACCTCCACAACTGGTCGATGGGCAGCTTCTCCGGCATGACCTGGGGCAACGTCACCACGGCAGCGGCCATTGTGCTGCCCTGCCTGGCAGCGGCGTTTCTGCTCTCCAAGCCGATGGCTGCCTACCAGATGGGCGAAAGCTACGCCGCCAGCGTCGGTGTGCCGGTGCGGGTGTTTTCGGTGGTGCTGGTGCTGCTGTCCAGTTTGCTGGCGGCCTGCGTCACGGCGTTTGCCGGGCCGATATCCTTTGTGGGTATCGCGGTGCCGCATTTGGTAAAACAAACGCTGGGCAGTGCAAAACCGCTGCATGTGCTGCCCGGCTGCGCTCTGGGCGGCGCGGCGTTCTGCCTGCTGTGTGACCTGATCGCCCGCAGCTTGTTTGCGCCGACAGAACTGTCGATCAGCTCGGTCACGGCGGTGTTCGGTGCGCCGGTGGTCATCTGGCTGCTGGTGCGCCGCCACAGCGGGGAGGGGGCAGCATGAGCTATTGCGAAACACAAGCCCTCGCCATCGGCTATGGCGCACCGCTGCTGCGGGACATTGCCCTGCACGCTGAGCGCGGCAAGATACTGGCCCTCATCGGCCCCAACGGCGCAGGCAAGTCCACCTTATTAAAGACGTTGGCGGCGCAGCTGCCCACACAGGGCGGTGCGGTGCTGCTGGACGGGCAAAACCTGGCCGCCTACACCCCAAACGCCCGCGCCCGCAAGCTGGCGCTGATGCTGCCCCACACGGTCCGCACCGAACTGACGACCTGCTTTGACGTGGCTGCTGCCGGGCGCTACCCCTACACCGGGCGGCTGGGTGTGCTCTCTGCCGCCGACAAACAGCAGGTGCGGGCCGCGCTGGAACTGGTGCAGGCCGCACCGCTGGCTGACCGGGATTTTACCAAAATCAGCGACGGCCAGCGCCAGCGCGTGCTGCTGGCCCGTGCCGTCTGCCAGCAACCGGAGATTTTGCTGCTGGATGAGCCTACGTCGTTTTTGGACGCAAAAGGCAAAGCGGAGCTGATGACCATACTGCAAACGCTGGCCCATGAAAAAAACGTCGCTATCATCGTGACGCTGCACGAGTTGGAACTGGCGCAAAAGCTGGCCGATGCCGTCGTCTGCGTTGCGCCGTCCGGGGTATCCGGCGTGCTGACGCCGCAGGAGGCCTTTGCCGAGCAGAACATCCGCAGACTGTTTGATTTGACTGCCGAACAGTACGCCATGCTGTTTAAAAATGGTGATACAAAGCCAAAGTTTGCGCACTATATCCGCAGCGGGCAAAAGCTGCTGCGCTGCGGTTACACCACCGGCACCTGTGCGGCGCTGGGGGCGGCGGGGGCGGCGCGGCTGCTGCTGACCGGCCATGTGCCGGAATCTGTCGGCCTGCGTACCCCCAAGGGTATTGTGGTCGAGGTCGCGCCGCAGTTCTGCCGCCCCACGGCGGACGGCGCAGAATGCGCCATTGTCAAGGACGGCGGCGACGATATTGACGCCACCACCGGCCTGCCGGTCGTTGCCGCGGTCACGCTGCTGCCGGATGCGCCGCGCACTGTCACCATCGACGGCGGCGCAGGTGTGGGCCGCGTGACAAAGTCCGGGCTGGATCAGCCGGTGGGTGCGGCAGCCATCAACCATGTGCCGCGCCAGATGATCACCGAGGCGTTGCTGCGGGAGGCTGACGCCGTGGGCTATGGCGGCGGCTTCGCGGTCACTGTCTCCATCAAGGGCGGCGCGGCTGCGGCCAAGCGCACCTTCAACCCGCATATCGGGGTCGAGGGCGGGCTATCCGTGCTGGGTACCAGCGGTATCGTCGAGCCAATGAGCCAACAGGCACTTTTAGACACGCTGCAAATCGAAATCCATCAGGCCGCGCTGAAAAGCCGCCGCCTGATCCTGGCCCCCGGCAACTATGGGCTGGATTATCTGGCCGCGCATATGCCGGAGTTGGCCAGAATTCCCGTCGTTAAAATCTCAAATTTTGTCGGTGAGGCGCTGGATATGGCGGCAACCGAACACTTTGCGGAAGTGCTGCTCGTCGGCCATGTGGGCAAGCTGGTCAAGCTGGCGGGCGGCATCATGAACACCCACTCCAAGCAGGCTGATTGCCGCACTGAGTTGTTCTGCGCCCATGCGGCGCTCTGCGGGGCGGATGCGGCCACCTGCCGCGCCTTGATGGACGCCGCGACTACCGACGCCTGCCTGGAAATTCTGGACGCTGCCAACCTGCGCGAGCCGGTCGTGGCAAGCCTACTGGATGCCATCCAAACGCATGTAGACCGCCGCGCGGCGGAGGCGTTTCGGGTGGGGGCGGTGCTGTTCTCCAACCAGGCGGGGCCGCTGGGCCAGACAAAAACCGCCGATACACTGTTGAAAACATGGAAAGGAGCCTGACATGGTATATTTTGTGGGGGCTGGCCCCGGCGCACCGGATCTCATCACCCGGCGCGGTGCGGCGCTGCTGCAAACGGCGGACTGCATCATCTACGCGGGCAGCCTAGTCAACCCGGCGCTGCTGGGGCTTGCAAAGGCGGACTGCGCCATTTGCAACAGCGCGGAAATGACGCTGGAACAGGTGCTTTCCGTGATGAAAAAGAACGAAGCAGCGCACAAAACCACAGTGCGGCTCCACACGGGCGACCCCTGCTTGTATGGCGCAATTCGTGAGCAGATGGACGCATTGGATGCCGCAGGCATTCCCTATGACGACACCCCCGGCGTGTCCAGCTTTTGCGGCGCGGCGGCGGCACTGAATGCCGAGTACACCCTGCCCGGTGTCAGCCAGACCGTCATCATCACCCGGATGGAGGGCCGCACCCCGGTCCCGGAAGGGGAGCGGCTGGCCGCACTGGCCGCCCATGGGGCCACGATGGTGATTTTCCTATCCATCGGCCTTGTGGAAAAAGTCCAGGCCGCGCTTCTGCAGGGGGCGTATACGGTACAGACCCCCGCCGCCGTCGTCTACAAGGCTACCTGGCCGGAACAAAAAATCGTACATTGCACCGTTGGAAATTTGGCGCAGAACACCCGCGAGGCCGGCATCACCAAAACCGCGCTCATCGTCGTGGGGGACTTCCTCGCCGCGCGGTACGATCGCAGCAAGCTCTACGACCCGGCGTTCACCACTGCGTTCCGCAGGGGAACCGACGCATGATTTGCGCGTATATCGCCTTCACGGCGCGGGGGCTGGCATTGGCGCAGCGGCTGGCGGCCGCGTGCCCTGGCAGTGTGGCCCGCGGCGGCGCAGACGGCGTGCCGCTGGCCGACTGGACGGCCCGGCAGTTTGCACAAAGTGATGCACTGATTTTTGTGGGGGCTGCCGGAATTGCGGTGCGGGCCATCGCGCCCCATTGCCGCAGCAAGGCCGCTGACCCTGCCGTTGTGGTACTGGACGAGGGCGGTCAGTTTGCTATCCCGCTGTTGTCTGGGCATCTGGGCGGCGCAAACGACCTGGCGCGGTGGCTGGCGGCGGTTTGCGGTGCGGTGCCGGTCATCACGACGGCCACCGATGGGCGCGGCGTTTTTGCTGTGGATGAATGGGCCAGGCACCAGAACTGCGCCGTGGCCGAGCCGGAGCGCATCAAGAAAATCAGCGGCGCACTGTTGGCGGGTGAGCCGGTGCGCTATGCCGCCGATTGGCCCATTCAGGGTACCCCGCCCGCAGGTGTGATGCCCACCGACACCGCCGACTGCGCAGATTTTGCGCTGACGCTGACGCCCCGGGGCGAAGCCTTGCACGTCGTCCCACGCATTGCGGCGCTGGGGATCGGCTGCAAGCGCGGCACATCAGCGGAAAAGCTGGAAGCCGTGTTTGCGGCGTTCTGTGCGGAACATCGTCTGGCCCTGCAGGGCATTATGCAGGCCGCCAGCATCGATTTGAAACAGGATGAGCCGGGCCTGGCGGCGTTCTGCCATGCCCACGGCTGGCCCATGGACTTTTATACCGCCGATGAACTGCGCACGGCACCGGGGAATTTTACGGCGTCCAATTTTGTGCAGAGCGTCACCGGCGTGGACAATGTCTGTGAACGCGCGGCGGTGCTGGCGTCGGGCGGTGAGTTGCTGCTCCCGAAGTGGGCGCACGACGGCGTGACCTTCGCGGTGGCATGTGCGCCCTTTGCCCCGGACTGGAGATGGAAAAATGATGAACCGTAACCTTGTGTATGTGGTGGGCCTGGGCCCCGGCAACGCGCAGTTTTTGACCGCCCAGGCCCGGGCCGCGCTGCAAAATGCCGATGTGCTCTGCGGCTACACGGTCTACATCGATCTGGTGCGGCCGCTGTTCCCTGAAAAAGAGGTCTACGCCACCGGAATGACGCGGGAAATCGACCGCTGCCGCTGGGCGTTGGAAAAAGCGCAGCGCGGTAAAACAGTGGCGCTGGTCTGCTCTGGCGACGCGGGGGTCTACGGCATGGCAAGCCCGCTGCTGGAGTTGGCAGGGAACTACCCGGACGTAGAAGTCGAAATCGTCCCCGGCCTGACCGCGGCATTGAGCGGCGGGGCCGTGCTGGGCGCACCGCTGGCGCATGATTTTTGCGTCATCTCGCTGTCCGACCGGCTGACGCCCTGGGCAGTGATTGAAAAGCGTCTGGCCTGCGCGGCGGCGGGGGACTTCTGCGTGGCGCTCTACAATCCGTCGTCCAGGGGCCGCGCCGACTACCTTGCCAAGGCCGTGCGCGTCCTGCTGGCAAACGGCAAGCACCCCGAGACGGTCTGCGGCATTGTGCGCAACATAGGCCGTGACGGCCAGACCGCAAGGCTGCTGACATTGGCCGAACTCGAAAGCACGCCGGTGGATATGTTCACGACGGTGTATATAGGAAACGATGCTACGCAGAATTTACGCGGCAGAATGGTAACGCCCAGGGGGTATCACGGCGTATGAATGTGGTGATTTTCAGCGGCACGACAGAGGGCCGCGCTCTCTCCTGCCAGGTGGCGGCGCTGGGCGCGGCGGTCACGGTCTGCGTGGCGACCGATATCGGTGCCGAGGAGCAGGGAAACACCGAGGGCATCACAGTCTGCGCTGGTCGGCTGACCGCTGACGAGATGGCGGCATTGCTGCGCGGTGCGGCGCTCTGCGTTGACGCGACCCACCCCTATGCCACGGAGGCAACGCGCAATATCCGTGCAGCGGCCCAGGCTGTGGGGGTGGAATATCGCCGCCTGTTGCGCCCGGCCAGCGCCCTGCCGGCGGGCAGTGTGACACTGCAAACCGCCGCCCAGGCCGCCGCCTACCTGGCGGACAAATCCGGAAATGTCCTGCTGACGACCGGGGCCAAGGAACTGCCCGCCTTCGCGGTGCTGGACCCGGCGCGGCTGTACCCCCGGGTGCTGCCGACGCTGGCAGGCATCACTGCGTGCGAAGCTGCGGGCATTCCGCATCGCAATATCCTTGCGATGCAGGGGCCGTTTACCCAGGAACTGAACGCCGCGCTGCTGCGCCAGTTCCGCATCTCCTATATGGTTACGAAGGACGGCGGGGTCGCAGGCGGCTTTGCCGAAAAGGCCGAAGCCGCTGCGCAGTGCGGCGTACAGCTCATCGTGCTGTGCCGCCCGGAGGAGCAGGGCGAGAGCACAGAAACGATTTTACAGCGATGCAGGGAGATTTTATGAGGATCACATTGGTGGGCATGGGTAGTGGGGCACCCGGAGGCCTGACGGTGCGCGGGCTGGCCGCACTGCAAGGCGCGGGGCTGATCATCGGGGCACGCCGCCTGCTGCAAAACCTGCCCGATGGCTGCACCGACAACCGAACCGCCCTCTACAAAACGGACGAAATTTGCGCACTGCTGCAAGAGGCCGGCTGCGAGCAGGCGGCGGTCGTTTTCAGCGGGGACACCGGGTTTTACTCCGGGGCGGGGGCGCTCTGCCGTGCATTGGACGCCGCAGGTACCCCCTATACGGTGGAGCCGGGTGTGTCCAGCGTGCAGCTGCTGGCGGCGGCACTGGGCCGCCCCTGGCAGGATTGGCAGCTCGTATCGGCCCACGGCTGCGCCTGCGATCCGGTAGCTGCGTGCCAAAAGGGCGTGCCAACGTTCTTCCTGACAGGCGGCAGTGAGACGCCCGCGACACTCTGCGCCCGGCTGGCAGCAGCCGGATACGGCGAGGTCATAGCGACCGTGGGGGAAAACCTCGGCAGCGATGCCCAGCGCCTTGTGACCGACACAGTGGCCGCGTTGGCGCAGCAGCAGTTCGCGCCGCTGAGCGTGCTGCTGGCGGAGCGCTGCCCCGCGCCGCCGCGCCGCACCCCCGGCCTGCCGGATGAAGTGTTTCTCCGCGGCAAAACGCCGATGACCAAGCAGGAGGTCCGCGCCGCCGTGCTGGCAAAGCTGGCCGTGCGCCCGAACGATACCCTGTGGGATGTGGGCGCGGGCACCGGCAGTGTCAGTGTGGAAATGGCGCTGGCTGCGCCCGAGGGCCGCGTTTATGCCGCTGAATGTGACGCCGATGCGTGTGAGCTGATTTGCCAGAACCGCGCAAAATTTGCCGTGCAAAATTTGCACCTTACCCAAGGGCTGGCGCCGGAAGCCCTGGCCGATTGGCCTGCCCCGGACGCCGTGTTCATCGGCGGGACCAAGGGCAATCTGCGTGCCATCGTGGACGCCGCGCTGGCGGCCAACCCTGCCGCGCGGCTCTGCATCAGCGCCATTGCGCTGGAAACTTTGCAGCAGGCCGTCGCCGCACTGACCGCCCATGGCCTGACCGCCCAGGTCACGCAGATCGCCGTCAGCCGCAGCAGGGCGGCGGGCAGCCTGCATCTGCTGATGGCAAATAACCCGGTGTTTTTGATCGTGAGGGAGTAATATGCTGCAACTGGTCCTGGCCGCGCCGCGCTCCGGCAGCGGAAAAACAACGGCTGCCTGTGCATTGTTGGCAGCCATGCAGGCTCGCGGGCTGGCTCCCTGCGCCTTTAAATCCGGGCCGGACTACATCGACCCGATGTTCCACCGCGCCGTGCTGGACGTGGAAAGCCACAACCTGGATCTGTTTTTCTCAAAACCGGAAACGGTGCGGGAACTCTACGCCCGGCACGCGGCGGGCCACGGCGCGGCGGTCGTCGAGGGGGCCATGGGCTACTATGACGGCCTGGGCGGTGTGGCCGACACGGCCAGCGTGTGGCACCTGGCGGATACGCTGAATCTGCCTGCCCTGCTCGTCGTGCGGCCTAAAGGGGCCAGCCTGACGCTGGCGGCCGAGCTGCGGGGGCTGATGGCGTTTCGCACACCGCACCATATCGCAGGGATTTTGCTCAACGACTGTAAGGAAAGTCTGTACAAAATGCTGCGCCCCATGCTGGAAAAAGAGACCGGCCTGCCGGTGGTGGGCTGCCTGCCGCCGCTGCCCGAGGCTGCCATTGAGAGCCGCCATTTGGGGCTGAAAACCGCCGCTGAAATTACGGACTTGCAGCGCAAGATTGCACTGCTGGCCGACGCCGCCCAGCGCGGCATCGATTGGGCGCTTTTGGAAAAGCTCTGCGGCCGCCCCGCCCCGGCCGCCATACCACAGAATTTTCCCGCCACCCGGGTGCGCATCGCCGTGGCGCAGGATGCCGCGTTCTGCTTCACCTATGCGGAAACGCTGGAAGCCTTGCGGGAAAACGGCGCGGAGCTGTGCTTTTTCAGTCCGCTGACAGATGTGGCCTTGCCGGAAAACAGCGGAGGGCTGTACCTGCCGGGCGGCTACCCCGAACTGTACGCCGCCCAGCTGGCCGCCAACGCGCCGATGCGCCGCGCCATAAAAAACGCAGTAGAGAGCGGCTTGCCCACCGTGGCCGAGTGCGGCGGCTTTCTCTATCTGGGGCAAACGCTGGAGGATGCCAACGGCACGCCCCACCCAATGGCGGGTGTGCTGCCCGGACAGGGGGTTAAAGTTGGACGGCTCATGCGGTTTGGCTACGCAACGTTGACTGCCCGCACTGACAGTATGCTGTTTGCGGCGGGAGAGCACATCCCGGCCCACGAGTTTCACCACTGGGATTCCACTGCCAACGGAGACGCGCTGACTGCCGCCAAGGCTAATGGGCGGCAATGGGCGTGTGGGTTTGCCAATGCACATATCTACGCCGGATTTCCACACCTGTACTGGGCGGGAGCGCCGCTGCCGCAGCGCTTTGTGTGCGCCGCCGAACATTATATAAAGGAACGACCATGACCGAAACGGAACTAAAAAACCTGCTTAAAACCGTGGCCCCGCCCGACGAGGCCGCCCGCGCCGCCGCACACGCCCACTGGGCCGCGCTGGCAAAACCGCTGGGCGGACTGGGCCAGTTAGAAACGATGGTCGAGGCTGCCGCCGCGCTGACCGGCGACCCCGCGCCCGATTTCACCCGCCGTGCCGTGCTGGTGCTTTGCGCCGATAACGGCGTTGTGGCGCAGGGGGTCAGCCAGACCGACGCCAGTGTGACTCGGGCGGTGCTCGAAAACCTGACCGCCCGCCGCACCAGCGTCTGCTGTATGGCGGCTGCGGCCCATTGCGAGGTCGTCCCAGTGGACATGGGCATTGCGGGTGTATCTGTACCCGGCGCGGTGGATCGCCGCGTGGCTCCGGGTACGCGGGACTTTACCCAAGGCTCGGCTATGACCCGTGAACAGGCTGTACAGGCTGTCGCGGCGGGTATTGAATTGGTGTGCACCCAGAAGCAGAACGGCGTGCGGCTGCTGGCTACTGGGGAAATGGGCATCGGCAACACGACGACGTCCAGCGCGGTGGCGGCGGTGCTGCTGGGCCGCCCGGCTGCAGAGATGACAGGGCGCGGCGCGGGCCTGTCCGACGAAGGGCTGCACCGCAAGATTCATGCGATCGAGCGCGGCATTGCGGTCAACCACCCCAATGCCGCGGACCCGCTGGGCGTGCTGGCTGCGTTGGGCGGGTTCGATATCGCCGGGTTGTGCGGCGTGTTTTTGGGCGGTGCGCTGGAAAAAATCCCTGTCATCATGGACGGCTTCATCAGCGGTGTGGCGGCGCTGTGCGCGGTGCGGCTGTGCCCGGCTGCGGCCAAGGCCGTGTTTGCCAGCCATGCTTCCAGCGAACCCGCCGCCCGGCTGGTGCTGGATGCGCTCCACAAAAAGCCGCTGATCACCGCAGATTTGCACCTGGGCGAGGGCACGGGCGCGGTGGCCAGCCTGCCGCTGTGGGATATGGCGCTGGCCGTCTACAACCACTGCTATTCCTTCACGGAGGGCGGCATTGCGCCGTACACCCCGCAATGCTGACGCTGGTCATCGGCGGTGCGGCCAGCGGCAAAAGCGCCTTTGCGGAGTCTCTCTGCCTGTGCGCCCCGCTGCCCCGCACCTACCTTGCCACGATGCAGGTGTGGGATGCTGAGTGCGCAGCCCGCGTTGCCAAACACCGCGCCATGCGGGCCGAAAAGCAGTTTGACACGGTGGAATGCCCGCTGCACCTCGACCGGCTGACCCTGCCCAGGCACGGGACCGTACTGCTGGAGGACCTGGGCAACCTGGCCGCCAACGAGCTGTACGACCCAGACGGTGCAGGGGAAAACGCGGCCGCTGCGATTTTGCGCGGTGTTGAGAATATTGCGCAGCAATGCGAAAATTTAATTCTCGTCTCCAATGAAGTATTCAGCGGCGGGGCCGATTACGCGGGCGACACCGACCGCTATCTGCGCACGCTGGCCGCCGTCAACAACGCGGCGGCTGCCCGCGCCGACGCCGTGGTGCGGGTCGTGTGCGGGATACCGGTCTATTATAAAGGAAGCGAAAGATGATGACAGCTTTGCAGACCATCGCCGTGGCGTTTGCCATGTTTTCCGCCCTGCCGATGCCGCAATTTGACTGGAACGCAAAAAATATGCGGTACGCGCTCTGCGCTTTCCCGCTGGTGGGGGCTGTGTGCGGGGCGCTGTGGTGCCTGTGCGGTATGCTGCCGCTGCCCGCGCCGGCCCGCGCGGCCGGCTTCTGCCTGGTGCCGGTCTGGGTCACGGGCGGCATCCACCTGGACGGCTACGCCGACACCTGCGACGCCCTGTCCAGCTACGGCGACACGGCCAAGAAGCTGGAAATTCTGAAAGACCCCCACTGCGGGGCGTTCGCGGTCATCCGGCTGTGCAGCTACTTTGCAGCGTATTTTGCGCTGTGCGGCTGTGTGCAGTTTACCCCGCGCGTCGGGGCGCTCTGGGCGCTGGCGCTGGTGGGGGAGCGGGCGCTGTCGGGCTTGGCTGTGGCGGCATTCCCGCTGGCGAAAAACACCGGCCTTGCCCACACCTTTGCCACAGCGGCAGACAGGGTGAATGTGCGCCGTGCGCTGGCGGTGCTGTGCGCTGCGGTGGCGGTGGCGCTGCTGGCCCTGGGCGGCTGGGCACTGGTGCTGGCGGCGGCGGGCGTGTTTGTGCGGTATTATTTCGTCGCCAAAAAGCAGTTTGGCGGCACCACAGGCGATTTGGCAGGGTGGTTTTTGCAAAAATGTGAGATCTGGATGCTGGCGGCGCTGGCTGCCTGCCAGTGGCTGGGGGTGCTGTAAATGTTGTTCATCACTGGACCGCTGCACAGCGGAAAACGTACCTACGCACAAAAATTCGGCGGGCGGCAGGTTTATGAGGTGCAGACACGCGCCGCCGATGCCGCCGACCTGGCGGTGCTGGCTGACGAACTGGCTGCCTGCGACGTGGTGACTGCCACCGAGGTGGGCGGCGGTGTTGTGCCCATTGACCCCGCAGACCGCGCCGCACGGGAGGCGGCGGGCCGCCTGGCCTGCCTGCTGGCCGCGCGGGCAGACTGCGTTGTGCAGATGTTCTGCGGCCTGCCCACGGTTCTGAAAGGAGAACTTCCCGAATGCTGATTTACTTTTTACGGCACGGCTTAACGGACTATAATGCCCAGAAGCGCTACCAGGGCCAGCGGGATATCCCGCTCTCGGCGCAAGGGCTGGCCCAGCTGCGCAAAGCGGATATCGACCCAAAGGTCGTCTATATTTCTACCTTACAGCGCACAAAACAGACGGCGGAGGTGCTGTTCCCGCATGCAAAGCTCGTGCCGGTGGACGCCCTGAAAGAGATGTGTTTCGGCAGCTTTGAGGGGCGCAATTATGTCGAGATGGAGCACGACCCTGATTACCTGGCTTGGGTCGCCGCCAACTGCGAAAGCCAATGCCCCGACGGCGAGCGCAAGGCCGAATTTTCCGACCGCATCTGCAAGGCGTTTGCCGCGCTGGTGGACAAGGCTCTGGCCGACGGCGAGGAACTGCTGGTCATCCTGGCCCACGGCGGCACCCAGATGGCCGCGCTGGAACGTTACGCCCTGCCGCACAAGGACTATTATGAGTGGTGCGGCCCCAATGCAGGCGGCTATGTGCTGGACGCCCGCGACTGGCCGACGCAGCATATTTTGCACCTGGTCAAGACCGTGCAGTACACCAAGGAGGGCACGTGTTGATTTTTTGGGCGGTGCTGGGCGGTTTTTTGCTGGATGCCGTTTTCGGCGATCCGGTGTGGCTGCTGCACCCTGTCGTGCTGATGGGGCGGTGCATCACGGCGCTGGAAAAGCGCCTGCGTGCCGCCCTGCCCAAAACGCCGCAGGGTGAGCTGGCGGGCGGCTGCATCGTGGCGGCGGTGCTGCCGCTGGGGACACTGGCCGTGACCGGGCTTTCCTGCTGGGGCGCAGCAAAAATCCATCCGCTGCTGGGGCTGGCGCTGCAAATGTTCTGGTGCGCCCAGGCGCTGGCGGCGCGTGATCTTGTGCGGGAGAGCATGAACGTGTACAGGGAACTGCAAAGAGGCGACCTGCCCGCCGCCCGCAAGGCCGTGGCGCGTATTGTGGGGCGGGACACCCAGAACCTGACTGCCGAGGGCGTGACGAAAGCTGCCGTAGAGACAGTGGCCGAGAACGCCAGCGACGGTGTGATCGCGCCGCTTTTGTATATGCTTATCGGTGGTGCACCGTTGGCGCTGACCTACAAGGCCATAAACACGATGGATAGTATGCTCGGCTACAAAAACGAGAGGTATCTCTATTTTGGGCGCTGTGCCGCCAAATTGGACGACGCTGCCAACTGGCTGCCCAGCCGCCTGGCCGCCCTCTTGTGGGTCTGCGCGGCGGCCTTGACCGGCAGCAGCGCGGCGGGGGCATGGCGCATCTGGCGGCGGGATCGCTGCAACCACGCCAGCCCCAACAGCGCCCAGACCGAGAGCGCCTGCGCCGGGGCCTTGGGCGTGCAGTTGGCAGGGCCAGCCTACTATTTTGGCGAGTATTACGATAAACCGACGATCGGCGACCCACTGCGCCCGGTGGAACCGCAGGATATTCTGCGGGCTGACCGAATGATGTACGCCGAGAGCGTGCTGGCGCTGGCCTTGGGGCTGGCCGTGCGGGCACTGCTTGGGTTTGGATTGTGAGGCAACAAAAATGAAGTTGGTACATGGCGGAGATTGGGCGGGCTACCGGGCAGAATTTGGCCGCGATGCGCTGGATTTTTCGGCCAATGTCAGCCCACTGGGTTTGCCTGCGGGCGTGGCGGCGGCCATCACGGCGGCGCTGCCAATGGCAGACCGCTACCCGGATCCGTTGTGCCGCGACCTGCGGACGGCGCTGGCAGAGGCTGAGGGCGTACCCGCCGAACAAATTTTGTGCGGCAACGGGGCAGCGGATTTGATTTTCCGCCTGGCGCTGGCCCTGCGCCCGCGCCGTGCGCTGCTGCCCGCGCCCACCTTTGCCGAGTATGCCGCCGCGCTGGATACCGTGGGCTGTACGGTGAAGCGTGTTTTTTTGCAGGAAGAAAGCGACTTTGCCGTGACGGATGACTTTGTGGATGCCGTGACCGACGATATCGACGCTGTCTTTTTGTGCCAGCCCAACAACCCTACCGGGCAGGTCACACCGCCGGAACTGGTGCAAAAACTGCTGCGCCGCTGTGCCGCCTGCGGCGCGGTGTTGGTGGTGGACGAGTGCTTTTTGGACTTTTTACCCGACCGCGATGCACTGACTGCTAAACGATTTTTACATGATGCATCGAATCTTATCATCCTAAAGGCCTTTACCAAGCTCTACGCCATGGCGGGCGTGCGGCTGGGGTACGCGCTGTGCCGGAATGCCGCGCTGATGGATAAAATGCGTGCGGCGGGGCAGCCGTGGGCGGTGTCCAGCCTTGCGCAGGCGGCAGGGCTGGCGGCGCTGGGCGAGACTGCCTACGCCGACCGTGTGCGGGACCTCATTGCCGAGGAACGCCCCAAGCTGGCAGCGGGACTGCGTGCCCTGGGGTTGTACGTGGTAGGGGGCCGGGCCAACTACCTGCTGTTCCGGGCCCCTGCCGACTTTGGCGAAACCCTGCGCCGACGCGGTGCGGTCGTGCGCAGCTGCGCCAACTATCCGGGTTTGGATGGCAGCTGGTACCGTACCGCTGTGCGTACCAATGCCGAAAATCAAAAGCTGTTGCAAATCATGGGGGAGGTGCTGGCGTGAGCAAAGCAAAATGTATCATGGTGCAGGGCACGATGAGCGGCGCAGGGAAAAGCCTGCTCTGCGCCGCACTCTGCCGCATTTTTGCCCAGGATGGCTACAAGACGGCACCGTTCAAAAGCCAGAACATGGCGTTGAACAGCTTTGTGACCCGCGACGGGCTGGAAATGGGCCGCGCCCAGGTCGTACAGGCCCAGGCCGCGGGCGTGGAGCCGGATGTGCGGATGAACCCGATTTTGCTCAAACCCAGCAGTGACATTGGCAGCCAGGTCATCGTCAACGGCGAGGTGCGCGGCGATATGCCCGCACAGGAATATTTCCGCCATAAAAAGGCGCTGATCCCCGATATTCTGCGTGCCTACGACAGTCTGGCCGAGAAATTCGATGTCGTTGTCATCGAGGGCGCGGGCAGCCCGGCCGAGATCAACCTGAAGGCCGACGACATCGTCAATATGGGGCTGGCGAAGCTGGTGAACGCCCCGGTGCTGCTGGCCGGGGATATCGACCGGGGCGGCGTGTTTGCGCAGCTGTACGGTACGGTGGAACTGCTGGAACCCGATGAGCGGGCACGGATCAAAGGACTTATCATCAATAAATTCCGCGGGGATGTGGAAATCCTGCGCCCTGGTCTGACGATGCTGGAAGAAAAGACCTGCCTGCCGGTGGTAGGCGTAGTGCCGTATCTGAAAGTGGATATCGAGGACGAGGACTCGCTCTCGACGCGGCTGGAACAAAAAAGTACCGTAAAACCGTTGGATATCGCCGCTGTGCGGCTGCCGCATATCTCAAATTTCACCGATTTTATACCGCTGGAGCAGCACCCGCTGCTGAGCGTGCGGTACGTGCAGACCGCGCGGGAGCTGGGTGCGCCTGATTTAGTCATTTTGCCCGGCACGAAAAACACGGTGGGGGACCTGCTTTGGCTGCGGCAGTCCGGACTGGAGGCCGCGCTGCTGAAACTGGCGGCAGGCGGCACGCCGGTGTTGGGCGTCTGCGGCGGCTACCAGATGTTGGGCCAAACGCTGGACGACAGCCAGGGCACCGAGAGCGGCCGCCCGCAAACGCTGCGCGGGCTGGGACTGCTGCCGACGCAGACAATTTTTACCGCTGACAAGCGCCGCGCCCAAATCGAAGCCAGCGCTGCCGCGCCCTTTGCGGGGGCCGCGCTGACCGGGTACGAAATCCACACAGGCCGTACTGCCGTGCAGGGGGCACCGTTCTGCACCCACGCCGACGGCACATCCGAGGGCTGCGTGCAGGGCACGGTGTTCGGGACCTATCTGCATGGCCTGTTTGACAGCGGTGAGCTGACCGAGCGGCTGGCGGCGTACCTCTGCGCACGCAAGGGGATCGCCCCCGAGGCCGCCGCGCCCATTCCGATGGCCGCCTACCGCGAACAGCAATTCGACCTGCTGGCCGACGGTGTGCGCCGCGCCCTGGATATGGACGCTGTCTACGCAGCCATAGGTCTTGTAAACCCGAAAGGAGACAAAAAATGACGCCGCAGCATCATCTGCCCGCTGATATTGAGCGCACGAGCATGGGCATCATCACGGCGGAACTGGCCGCGCGGGGATTGCAAATCCCGGAGGAAAGCGCCGCCGTTGTCAAGCGGGTCATCCACACCACAGCGGATTTTGACTATGCCGAAAATCTGCACTTCACCCCCGGCGCGGTGGCGGCGGGCATGGCCGCCGTGCGCAGCGGAGTGACGATCATCACCGACACAAATATGGCGCTGGCAGGCATCACCAAGCCCGGACTGGCGCGGCTGGGCGGGCAGGCGCTCTGCTTTATGGCGGACCCCGCTGTGGCCGCAGCGGCCAAGCAGGCAGGCACGACCCGCGCCGTGGCCGCCATGCACAAGGCCGCACGGGACTGCCCCGGCGCGGTGCTGGCTGTCGGCAACGCCCCCACGGCGCTGCTGACCATCGTGGAAGAAATCGAAAACGGCCTGCGCCCGGCGCTGGTCATCGGCGTGCCGGTGGGCTTTGTGAACGTGGTGGAAAGCAAGGAACGCCTTTTTGCCGTCTGCACGCAGTATGGCGTGCCCGCCATCGTGGCCATGGGCCGTAAGGGCGGCAGCAACGTGGCTGCCGCCATCTGCAACGCGCTGGTGTATTCCGCCG
>OLND01000438.1_pt1 | contig 52329 bp, 47 predicted proteins | sample 1672031 | NCBI WGS metagenome assembly OLND01 (sample SAMEA3136638, study PRJEB25190) | human gut metagenome | biome: human gut; feature: human-associated habitat; material: faeces | place: Austria | collected 2013 | reverse complement strand
TTTTTCACGAAATATTAAATTGCTGTTGCATTGATTTTCACGGTCACCGTATAAAAGACGTGTTCTGTCAGCATTTGTACGCATTATTTCGGGATACTTTTTAATCATCCAAGGCGGTTTGCCACCACTCGGAGTGGCAAGTATGACATAAATACCGTTGGCATATAAATCGTCCATAATTTTGTCGAGCCATTCAAAATGAAATTCGTTTTCTTTCGGCTCATACATACTCCACGAAAACACGCCGAGCGTAACAACATTGACGTGTGCCTTTTTCATAAGTCGTATATCCTCGGCTAAAATATCAGGGCGGTCAATCCATTGCTCGGCGTTGTAATCGCCGCCGTGTAAAAATTCGGTTATTTCATCATATCTCATTGCAATACCTCCGTTTATTCGTATTTCCACATCTGTACTTTGCGGCTTTGTTGCCTGAATTGATTAGGAGTGACTTCCTTCATATTCTTAAATACGCGGTTAAAATACTGACTGTTATCGTAACCGCACATTTTATAAATGTCGTGTATCGGAATTTTTGACTCGCATAAAAGCAGACATGCGCGTTGAATTTTGAGCGCATTTATATAGTGAGTAATCGTAATGCCTGTGTGTTCTTTGAATACACGGCAAAGATGACTTTTTGTTATGCCGAAATGCTCCGAAAGAGCGTCAAGTCCTTTGATTTCAAGGTAGTTTTTCTGTATGTAATTTCCGATTGTTGATAAATCGGAATCGAATGTGCGCTTGGCATTCGGATTGCTGAAAGGAATGTGCTTGTACAATATGTCAACTATTGCAAGCATACAGTCGTTACGCATATCAACGTTGTTGTAAGCAGTGAGCGAATATGTGCGGATAATCGGGAGTAAGTTGGGAGGGAGTGATATAAGTGGAGTTTTGAAACATTCCGTTATTTTGTCGTATTGCGATTTAGTAAAATGCTCTTTTATGTATGCGTCCGAAAATTCTATACATATTCCCGAAAAAGCACCATCCCCGAAACTTCTGTGCGGAGTTGAAGCAGAAATCATAAGTGCGTCACCTGTGCCGACTTTGTAAAGCACGTTACCTAAATACATACGCCGTTCACCGTTGCAGACAATATAAATTTCATACGCACCGTGCGATTCGTATATCGGATTGACGTTGCCATGCTCTCTGTCCTCAATCCAAAAATAAATGTTGTCGGCAGTGTTGGATTGTAATACCTCCATAAATTTTCCGCTCCTTTCAAGATGTTTTTCGATATTTTGATTGTATATTATGATAATCAAATTTTCAATAGCAATATCACATTTCAGAGCAATAAATATCAAAATTGTTTCACTTTTAAAATGAAACAATTCTTGATTTACTTTAAATAAATGGTATAATTAAATTAATTATTTATTCGGAAAGGATTATGGTATTATGAAAGCAAAATTGACAAAGCCGCCTATGGGGTGGAACAGTTGGGATTGTTACGGCGCGAGCGTTACGGAGGAGGAAGTAAGACGTAATGCGGAGTATATGGCGAAAAATTTAAAGGAGTTCGGTTGGGAGTATGTGGTTGTTGACATACAGTGGTTTGAGCCGAACGCGAAAAGTGCGGATTACAACAAAGACGCACCGCTTATAATGGACGAATATTCACGTCTTATGCCTGCGGTAAATCGTTTTCCGTCGGCAGAGGGCGGAAAGGGTTTTAAACCGCTTGCCGATTATGTGCACAGTCTTGGATTGAAATTCGGTATACATATTTTAAGAGGTATTCCTAAACAGGCGATAAGACAGAACACAAAGATTTGGGGTACAACTCATACGGCGGCGGAAATAGCCGATTTCGGAAGTGTGTGCGACTGGAACGGCGATATGTGCGGTGTTGATATGAGCCGTGACGGTGCACAGGAATATTATAATTCGATAATCAAAATGTACGCCGAATGGGGTGTTGATTTTATAAAGGTAGACGATATTGCAAGACCGTATCACAAGTCGGAAATTGAGGGTGTACAAAATGCGATACAGGCAAGCGGCCGTGATATAATTTTATCGCTTTCACCCGGTGAAGCACCGCTTAAAGAGGCGAAACACCTTAATGAATATGCACATATGTGGCGAATGACCGATGATTTTTGGGACGGTTGGGAACAGCTTAAAAAGATGTTTGACTATTGCCGTAATTGGTTTCCGTATGTGTGTGACGGCGGTTATCCCGACTGCGATATGCTGCCGCTCGGCAGAATAGGTATTCGTTCGCATGGCGGTGACAGAATGACTAATTTCACGCGTGACGAACAACGAATGATGATGACTCTTTGGAGTATGTTCCGTTCACCGTTGATGTTTGGCGGCGATATGGTGTATAACGATGAATTTACGCTGTCACTTATTACAAACAAAACGATTATCGAAATCGACCAAAACGGTTATGCCGGCAGAGAGGTTTACAGAAAAGACAATGAAATCGTTTGGGCGGCAAACGGAAAAGACGGTAAATATTACGTTGCTCAATTCAATATCGGTGAAGAAGAAATTACCGCAAAAACCGATTTGGCGTTCGTGGGTATTATGCCGAACGAGAATGTAAAAATAACCGAAGTATGGGAAAATAAAAAGGCAGAACTAAACGATAATACAATCATTTCAACTGTTCCGCCGCACGGTGTGAAATTGTTTGAAATCGTGCTATAATGAGCATACGAAGTGTGCGATAATTGTACCTAACGCAATTCCGCCGATAATATCGGACGGATAGTGAATGTATAGATATAATCTTGAAAACGCAATGACACTTGCCAACAAAAATGCGGGATACGCAAACATTATATCAGTGTGCAACAAAACGGCTGCGGCAATGAATGATGACATAGTATGGCAAGACGGAAATGAATAGTCGTACGGTATCGGAATTAAAAGCGATACCGCACGGTTTATCCAACAAGGACGAGGACGGCAGATAATGTTTTTAAGTAAACAGTTGCCGATTAACACGCCCATAATAAGACCGACAAGTATGAGAACACCTGCTTGTCGGTATTTTTTATAACAGATTAATAGAAATGATATTGCTATCCAGATTATACCTCCGTCACCGAGTGATGAGCATTTTATCATTAACGAATCTAAGAATTTACAACGTAATTTATTTTGAATTAAGTCCAAAATCAGAAAATCAACTGTCTGTATCATAAAATCACACTTCTTTCTGAAATTCATTTGTTTTATAAGATGATTTTATCATACAAATGTAAAATCTGATAGCATATAAATCTAAAGAATTTTTAAAATTTTTATAAAGTGCGTTATTCTTGACAGCAAAATTTAACTAATATATAATGAAAATAAACAGCGAAAGGAGCGAGAAAAATGGGGTTTAGGACAACAAAATTAGGCGAGCGGGTATCGGTGGATACGAGGAAAATGTCAAACGGTGAAAGTGAACTTTTTGAATTTGACGAAGATACCAAGCCGTATTTTGTTGATTACACATTAACGGATTTTATTGTGAAAATGATAAATGAAAAACGCATAACAACGGCACAGATTGCGGATTTAAGTAATTTAGAGCCTAATTACATAAACAAACTGCGTATCGGGCAGATAAAGAAACCGTCACGAGATAAACTTTTGCAACTTGCGTTCGGATTATCGTTTACCGAAGACGAAACTCAACTGCTATTACGTTTGGCAGGACTTTGTGCATTGTATCCGAGATTTAAACGGGATTATATAATTATGACGTGTATAAGAGCAAACAAGAGTATTTGGGAATGTAATGACTATTTAATTGAAAACGGTGTAGATGGAGTGGTTACAGAAGAATGAAGATATTGACTTTTTATGTCAAAACAGGTATAATATTAATTAACTAAAACTATTTGGATATTCTATGCGATTAAGGGAGGTAAAAATGGGGGGCAAAAGGTCAATCATATCATTAATAATCGTCTGTCTTATAGGTTGTATGTTATGCGGCTGCGATAAAAAGCAGGATACAGAAAAAGAAATCGGCAAAAATGCACCTAAAATTGTGGTAGGCAGCGACAATTATCCTCCTTTCAATTATATGGACGAGAACGGAAATCCGACAGGTATTGATGTTGATATTGCTACCGAGGCTTTTAAAAGATTGGGCTACCGTGTCGAATTTGTAAATATTGAATGGGAAGATAAAAAGAATTTAGTTGAAAACGGCGATATAGATTGTATTTGGGGCTGTTTTTCAATCAAAGGACGTGAGAACGATTATAAGTGGACAAAACCGTATATGGTCAGCCGACAAGTGGTGGCGGTCAATAAAAGCAGTAATATATATTCTTTGAGTGACCTTGAAGGTAAAATTATTGCGGTTCAATCCACTACAAAGCCTGAGGAAATTTTTCTAAACCGTACCGACAGTAAAATTCCCGAAGTAAAAGAGGTGTTCAGTTTAGAGGACAGGGAGCAGATATACACATACTTGGGAAAAGGGTATGTTGACGCGATTTCGGCACACGAAACGGCGATAAGACAATATATGCAGGATTATGATATGGATTACAGAATTTTAGACGAGAGCATATTTGTTACGGGAATCGGTGCGGCATTTGCTATAAATGACGATAGAGGAATTGAAGAAAAATTATCCGAAAAGTTTGATGAAATGCAGAAAGACGGCACAATGGAGATTATCGTAAGCAAATATCTTTCCAATGCCTATAAGTATTTGGAGGTGGACAGCCTTGAATGATAAAAAGTTTGAAAATGTCCGCATCGGTAAAAGTTTTTGGTATAAAGAAATTATATTCGGAATTATTTTTTTGATAATTGTATTTGTCGGTTCTGCACAGGTCGACAAAAAAGCAGCTAAATCTCAAGTCAATTCTACTATAAGCTATGTTAAAACTCAATGCTCAATATATGCAAGATACAATGACGCAACGGAAACAAAAACGCTTATGAGAGTTATAGTAAATACGCAACAGGTAAATCGAGATATAGAGTTTTGCGGTTCGGAGCTTGATGTGGAAGCGTTGAAAAAATATGCGTCTGAACAACGTCTGACAGGTATTATAGTAATGGACGAAAACGGCAAAGTCGAAGAAGAGTGCAGCAGTGACGGATTAAATTCCGAAAGCTTGAAAAAATATATACAAAAAACTGCAGTGCTTGACGTTGCAAAATATCCGAAAAAGACTTATACGGCACATATTGATTTTGCTGACGGTTCGTATGTCAACTTAGCGTCACAGGGAAGAATTGATAAAACAGGTGTGATAGTTGGATTTCATCATACTAACGCTGAGTATGCAAAAAATTATAACCTTACTGTGCAAAGCTTACTTTCGGGATATGATACATATCGTGACGGAATAATCGCAATAACAGACGGACACAAAATAGTGGCGTCTAACGATGAAAGTATGGTAGGTAAAAACGTTAAAGAAAACGAGGTTGTCAGAAAACTGAGAAATAACGGTAAAATCGGCAAATTGGTTAGAGTACAGAATAAGTTTGAAGGCTATTACGGCAGTATGGATAAGAGCAGAGATTACTATATATATGTGTATCTGCCGGAATGTACGGTTTTTGAAATTGTACCGAGAAATATACTCTATGCGCTTGCAATGTATATAACATTGCTTATTATTATCCAACTTATCAAGCAGAGTTCGGAAAGAAAGTACCTTGTTGAACAGAATAAACGTGAGAAGGAATACAAGGAAAAGCTTATGGAATCAGCGAAAAAGGCAGAACAGGCAAACACTGCAAAGACGGAATTTTTACAGCGAATGAGCCACGATATTCGCACGCCGATAAACGGTATACGCGGTATGATAGAGCTTGCGGATTATTACAGTGATGATTTGCAAAAACAGGAGGAATGTCGTAAAAAGATATGGGACGCGTCCGGATTGTTGCTTGAATTGATTAATGAAGTACTTGATATGGGTAAACTTGAATCCGGCGAAATTCTTCTTGAAGAACGTGAATTTAATTTAAAAAAGTTGCTTGGTGACATTGTTAATGTGGTCGAGAAACAGTCGAAAGAACATCAGCTTGAAATTGTTCAATGCGATTATCAGATTGAACATTGGAACTTGATCGGAAGTCCTATACATATAAAGCGTATGCTTATGAACATATTGAGCAATGCCGTTAAGTATAACAGGTACAATGGCAAGATTATACTTGATTGCCGAGAGGTGAGTTGTATCGGTAATGTGGCGCTGATTGAATTTATTTGTAAGGATACAGGTATCGGAATGAGTAAGGAATTTCAGGAACATATTTTTGAGCCGTTCGCACAGGAATTTAACAGTGCAAGAAGTTCGTTCGGCGGTACCGGTCTTGGTATGCCGATTGCGAAAAGCCTTGTTGAAACAATGGGTGGCAATATTGAATTTGAAAGTGAAAAAAATGTCGGAACTACTTTCAGATTGAAAATTCCGTTTAAGATTGATGATTGCGTTCATATCGAAGAACCGACAGAGGAAGAACATAATGTTTCCATAGAGGGAGTACGCGTGCTTGTTGCGGAAGATAATGACCTTAATATGGAGATTACGGAATTTGTGCTTTCATCAGTCGGCGCGGTGGTAATAAAAGCGTCAAACGGTCAAGAGGCAATAGAGATTTTTGAAAAATCTGAAGTCGGAGAAATTGACATTATATTGATGGACGTTATGATGCCGGGCGTTGACGGATTGGCTGCAACACGAATTATACGCTCAATGAGCAGAGAGGACGCAAAGACAATACCGATTATCGCAATGACTGCAAATGCGTTTTCGGAGGATCGTCTCAGAGCTGTTGAGGCAGGTATGAATGAACATCTTGCAAAACCGCTTGAATCGACTGTTATTATTAAAACGATTGCGAAATATTTGAAAGAAGAATAATAAAAAAGCAGATACTGTGTTGTATCTGCTTTTTTGTACATTATATGCAAATAATTCCAATAAAAACTGTATAAAAGGTAAAAATTAACAAATGAGTATTTACAAATTAAGTAATATATGCTATTATATATACAGATAACAGGTAAAGTTATCCAAAAAATACTTAAATTATTTAATTTACAAAGGAGTGTGTTTACTATGTTAAAGAAAATTGTTTCAGGAATGTTGGCAGCGGGAATGATGTTGGCGAGTGTATCGGCATTTGCCTGTGATTGCGGATCGGAGTACAAAAAAACTTATGAGTATCCATACATCGGAAATGACAAGCACCAGGTAGCATACCGCTGCAGTAATCCGAATTGCGATGATCCGTTTACATTGGTAGGAACATACGATTGTACATACGAGTGGGTTGAATATGAAAATCCGGATACATGGTCAATTTCGTGGGTTCAAATGTGTACTGTTTGCGGACATATTAAAGATTAAAACAAAATAAATGCCACATCGAAAGATGTGGCATTTTTGATTGCAGATAAAGCCATAACTGTTTTATCTACAATTTGATATATGCTTTAATGTACAAAATATGATTAAGATTTTTGCACACAATTAACAAATTTGCCGAAAGGACTTTATTTTTTGTCTAAAATGTAGTAAAATATTCCTTGTAGCGTTGTAGAACAGTAGTCTGTAAAAAACAGAACAAAATTTTTATGTAAAACGGAAGGACGGAGAAAAATGGAACAAAATTTACATCAAACGCAAACTGTTACAGTTATTGCACTTATAATCTTTGCATTAATAATGATTGCAATAGGTATATTCAGTGCAAGAAAGACGAAAACAATGGACGGATTTCTGCTTGGCGGCAGAAAAATCGGTGCATGGGTAAGTGCTTTTGCATACGGTACGTCATATTTTTCGGCAGTTATTTTTGTAGGCTATGCGGGACAGCATGGCTGGAACATCGGTTTGGGCAGTATTTGGATAGGCATAGGTAATGCGATATTCGGCTGTCTGCTTGCGTGGATGCTTTTGGCAAAACGCACACGAACGATGACACATACTTTAAAATCAAAAACTATGCCTGAATTTTTTGAAGGGCGATTTAATTCAACAAAGATGAAAGTCTTTGCCGCGATTATTATATTCGTATTCCTTGTACCGTACAGTGCGGCGGTTTATAAAGGACTCGGCTCAATGTTCACAACGATTTTCCCAACGGTATCGGTTAATACATGGATGCTTGTTATAGCAGTTTTGACGGCGATTTATCTTGTTCTCGGCGGATATGTCGCAACGGCATACACCGACTTTGTACAAGGCATAATTATGATTGTCGGAGTATTTGCAATGGTAGTTGCTATTGTTAAAAATCCGAACGTAGGCGGTTTTTCACACTTCTTCTCAAATCTTGCGTCTGTTGCCGATAACGGTGACAAGATAACGGGCGCTCAGCTTACAAGCTGGTACGGCGGAGCAAATTGGAAATTCCTATGCGTAAATATTTTGCTTACAAGTTTCGGTACATGGGGACTTCCTCAAATGGTTAGCAAATATTATGCGGTTAAAGATATTAAATCAATTCATAAAGCGACTGTTATTTCAACAGTATTTGCACTTATAATCGGTGCGGGTGCATACTTTGTCGGCTCGCTTTCAAGACTTGTTTTGAATAACCAACTGCCTGAAGGCGGAGTTGACGCGGTTATTCCGAACACATTGCTTACAGCACTCGGTGACCCTAATATCGTAACAACAATCATTCTTGCGGTAATACTTATTCTTTTGTTGTCGGCGTCAATGTCAACGCTTTCATCAATCGTTTTGTCATCTGCATCGGCTATTTCGGTTGACTTAATTCCGGCAGTGAATAAGAATTACAGCGGAAAAAATCAAATGATTTTAACAAGAGCACTCTGTCTTTTGTTCGTTGCACTTTCATACATATTCGCAACGGGCAACATTACGATTATAGTAAATATTATGTCATTCAGTTGGGGCATAGTATCGGGCTGTTTTATCGGTCCTTACATATGGGGTATTTATTCAAAGAAAACAACAAAAGCAGGTGCCTGGGCAGGTATGATTCTTGGATTTTTGACTGTTGCGGTTACAACAATCGTGCTTACATCAATGAATAACGCAAGCTGTGATACTGTATACGAAGCGTTCAAGCTTGCCGCAAAGAAAGCACCTGAAATGGGTGTTGCCGCAATGGCTGTGTCACTTTCAGCAGTGCCTGTTGTATCAATGTTTACAAAAAAATATGATGATAAATTCCTTGACGGAGTGTTTGCAAAGACAGCCGACGAGGATTAAAAAGGAGATATTATAAAAATGCCAATTACTGAACTACTTGAAAAAAACGCACAAATGTACGGTGATGAGGTAAGCCTTGTGGAGATTAATCCAAAGGCTATGGAACACGCAAAGGTTACATGGAGAGAATACTCTCTTATCGAAACAAACCCTATGGAGGCAGGTCGTACCGAGATAACTTGGAAAGAGTTTGACAAAAGGTCAAACCGATTTGCGAATTTGCTTCTAAGCCGTGGTATTAAAAAAGGCGACAAGGTTGCTATACTTCTTATGAACTGTCTTGAATGGCTGCCGATATACTTCGGTATATTGAAAGCCGGAGCAATCGCTGTGCCGTTAAATTACAGATATACGGCTGACGAGATTAAGTATTGTCTTGAACTTGCAGAGGCTGATGTGCTTGTGTTCGGTCCTGAATTTATCGGCAGAGTTGAGGAAATAAGCGACAGAATACCGGGCGTAAAGCAGACGTTTTATGTGGGTGCGGAATGTCCTACATTTGCGGAGAGCTATGACTATCTTGTTAAATTTATGCGTAGTATTAAGCCTGATGTTGAAATAACTGACGACGATAATGCCGCAATATATTTTTCATCGGGAACAACAGGTTTCCCGAAAGCGATTTTACACGCACACAGAAGCCTTGTTCATTCCGCAAATGTTGAACAAAAACATCACGGACAAACTCATGATGATGTATTTTTGTGCATACCTCCGCTTTACCATACGGGTGCAAAAATGCACTGGTTCGGAAGTCTTATTTCGGGCGGTAAAGCCGTACTTCTAAAGGGTATAAAGCCTGAATGGATTTTACAGGCTGTGTCGGAAGAAGAATGTACAATAGTATGGCTTTTAGTGCCGTGGGCACAGGATATACTTGATGCGATTGAAAGCGGTGAAGTAAAACTTGACAAATACAAACTTGACCAATGGCGATTAATGCACATAGGTGCGCAACCTGTTCCGCCGAGTCTTATCAAGAGATGGAAGAAGTATTTTCCTAATCATCAGTATGATACAAACTACGGTCTTAGCGAATCAATCGGACCCGGTTGTGTACATCTTGGCGTTGAGAATATACATAAAGTCGGTGCAATCGGTAAAGCCGGTTACGGTTGGGAAGTTAAGATTGTCGATAAAGACGGCAATACCGTTAAGCAAGGCGAAGTCGGCGAACTTTGCGTAAAAGGTCCGGGCGTAATGCGTTGCTATTATAATGATAAAAAGGCTACCGATGAAGTGTTAAAGGACGGTTGGCTTTTGACGGGTGATGTTGCGAAAGAGGACGAGGACGGATTTATTTACCTTGTTGACAGAGCGAAAGACGTTATCATTTCGGGCGGTGAAAACTTGTATCCGGTACAGATTGAGGACTTTTTAAGAAAACATGATGCAATTAAGGACGTAGCCGTTATCGGTTTGCCTGATACAAGATTGGGCGAGATTGCGGCGGCAATTATTGAATTAAAGCCTGACCACGTCTGTACGGAGGCAGAAATCGAAGATTTCTGCAAGGAATTACCGAGATATAAAAGACCGCATAAGTTTATTTTTGCAGACGTTCCGAGAAATCCTACGGGTAAAATCGAAAAACCTAAACTTCGTGAAATTTATTGCGGTGAAAGCGTTGTCGCAAAACAAATTGAAAATTAAGATTAATTAAAGGAAGGTGTCGCTATGACACCTTTTTTTGTTGCAAAATTTTTGAGTTTGTATTATACTGTCTGTAAATAATATGTGAAAAAGATGTGAGTTATAATGGTGAATTATGAAATTAAATATACAAATCGAAAAACACTTGCGATATACATAACTAAAGACGCAAGAGTGGAAGTGCGTTGTAACAGACGTGTTAGAAAAGCGGATATTGAACGATTTATCTGTGAAAAAGAAAAGTGGATAAACGAAAAACTTGAATTAATGCGTAACAGAAAGAGCATATTGCTTGGTAACGGAAGTAAGATTTTGTACTTGGGTAAAGAATACGAAATTGTTGTTTCCGAAAGTAAAGAGGGTATGTGTGATGATAAATTTTTTGTACATCCGAGCAGTGACGAAAGATACGTTTATACCGTTTTAGAGAAGTTTTATAAACAAAAAGCAAAAGAAATAATAGCCGAACGACTGCACAAATATGAGCAGATTATGGGCTTGTATTCAACCAAATTTGGTATAACGTCCGCAAATACAAGGTGGGGTTCGTGCAGCGGAAAGAACAGTATCAACTTCACTTGGAAACTTGTTATGGCGGATATTGATGTGATAGATTATGTTGTCGTGCACGAAATCGCACATATAAAAGAAAAAAATCACGGTAAGAATTTTTGGAACTTGGTCGGTAAATATTATCCGAATTATAAATCTGCAAGAGTGTATTTAAGAAATTTATCGGCAAGAATACAGCAAGATAACTGGATATAAAATTTTTTTTGAAAATGCAACGTTTTCCTTTGACCGATTGTTTTATATATGAGGACCTCAAAAAAGCAAAAAATGCCGAAAAATTTCGGCATTTTTTTGCTTTCGCAACTTATTATCCTATATATTGGACTTAGTTTGTGATATGATTTAATCAATTAAAAGTTTAAGTGGGGTGAAAAGTATGGATATATCAAGCAAAATGCAAAATGTGATAGAAGAAGAATTAAAGGAAATTGAAGAAAAAGAAAATGTGAAGATAATTTATTGTGTTGAATCGGGAAGTCGTGCGTGGGGATTTGCGTCACCGGACAGTGATTATGATGTGAGATTTATATATGTACGCAATAAAGAGGATTATTTGAAATTGAATAAAAATCGTGATGTTATAGAGTGGCGACTTGATGATGTTCTTGACATAAACGGCTGGGATATACAAAAAGCGCTTAGGCTGTTGTACAAGTCCAATCCGACTTTGTTTGAATGGAGTATGTCGCCGATAGTATACAAGACAACACCGCAATGGGAAAAAATTTCGGGAATTGTAAGTCAGTATTTTCTTGAAAAAACAGGTGTGTATCACTATTTGAGTATGGCAAAAGGGAATTACAGAGAATATTTGAAAACCGATGAAGTGAAATTAAAAAAATATTTTTATGTTATAAGACCTATTCTTGCGTGTAAGTGGATTTTGGATAAGAAAACCGCACCGCCTATGTTATTTTCGGAATTGATGAATGAGTGCCTTGACGATGAATTGAAACCGGAAATAAATCGCTTGCTTGAAATAAAAAAACAAACTTCCGAACTCGGAAAAGGAAAAAGAATTGATGTTATAAACGACTATATCGAAAAAGAACTTGCGGAAATTGAAAAGAAAGCCGATATAATTGAAAATGAATATAACGATTGGGAGATTTTAAATAAAATATTTTTAGAAATATTAGAGCAGTAGGGGTGGAAATATGGCATACAGTGAGCTTATAAAGAATTTTGAAAATATTCGTGATTATATAAGTCAATTTTATGTGTACGGATTTAAAAGACGTAAAGATTATGACAAAAAAAGCAGCAGGAGTTATGATAATGAACGTCGAAGAATTGAAAGTTGGCTTGGGGAATATATGTGTTTCACAAATGAGTCGGACGGTAAAAGTACCTTTTTGTCACTTGACAGCAGAACTGTTTTGCATAATCCGCTATACAAGGCATTTAAGGCGAAAAGCTTTACCGATAAGGATATAATGCTGCATTTTTACATACTCGATATTTTGAAAAACAAAAGTCTTTCGTCAAGTGAAATTGCCGATGAAATAGCGAATGAATGTTTCTCAATGTTTGAGAGTGTCAAGGAATGTGACGAGTCAACCATAAGAAAAAAGTTAAACGAATATGAAAAATTGGGGCTTATAAAAAGTGAAAAGCAGGGCAGAAAAAGAATATACAGTTTAAACGAATGTGATGTTGATTTGGATAAGTGGAGAGATGCACTGTCATTTTTTACGGAGGTTAATCCTATCGGAGTTATCGGCTCGTATTTGCTTGACAAATTTGACAATGAAGAAAATCCGTTCAGATTTAAACATCACTATATATTCAACGCACTTGAAAGTGAAGTGCTGTATGATTTGCTTGATATAATGAACGGCAACTGTAATGCGGAAATAAAATTATTTTCAAACAATATGCAAAAAATAAAAACATATAAAGTTTTACCGCTTAAAATTTATGTCAGTACATATTACGGAAGACGGTATGTTTTGGTGTGGAATTATATTTTTAAACGCTTTGCATTTTACAGGCTTGACAGAATAAAAGAGGTTTGTAAGTCAAATGAATGTACAAATAAAAATGAAATGATGATGAGAGCCGATACTACTGTGCAAAAATTATGGGGAGTGTCGTTCGGAAAAGAAAACTACATCGAAAAACTTGAAATGACTGTCCGCATAGCAAAGGGCGAGGAATATATTTTAAAACGGCTTGAAAGAGAAAAAAGAAACGGAACTATCCAAAAACTTGCAAACGGTGATTACAAGTTTATGACGGAAGTATATGACGCGTCGGAAATGGTACCGTGGATAAAAACATTTACAGGCAGAATAGTTGAAATAAAGTGCAGTAATGAACGTGTTGAAAAGCAAATAAAAGAAGATTTTGAAATGATGAAGAGGATATACGAGGTGCGGTAATGATATTCAGTGAAATTTACGGAGAATATTTTAATGCGGTGGCAAAAATTCTGGATACAGCAGTGCGTGGTGAGTTAAATGAAAATGATATAATCAGCATTGTCGGCAAAAGTGCATTCGGTGAAAGTATACTTAGTCTGCCGCAAAAAATAAAAAATGAGAAGTGGGGACTGTTAACGTCCGATTTGAAAACTCCGATAAAAAACAAACCGCAGATGCCGTTGACCGATACGGAAAAAAGATGGCTCAGAGCGGTTTTGAACGATTCGAGAGTGAAGTTGTTTGATGCGGACATAAAAGGCTTGGAGAATGCAGAGCCGTTATACAGTCAGGATATGTTTGTGTATTTTGACAGGTATAATGACGGTGATCCGTATAATGACGAACGATATATAAGGAATTTTAAAACTGTTTTAAAAGCTTTGCGTGAAAAACGTAAAGCAGTCGTTAAATTCAGAGGCAGAACAGGTAAAGTGCATAATAAATCGGTGATACCGTACAACATAGAATATTCACCGCAGGACGACAAATTCAGATTACAGGCATATGTAAGACATACTTTGTGGACGATTAATATTGCACGAATTGAAGATTGCAGGCTTGACGAAAAATTTGAAAAGACAGTTTCGTATAAAATAAAAAAGGAAAAATTGGTGATTGAACTCACCGATGAAAGAAATGCACTTGAAAGAGCAATGCTGCATTTTTCTCACCTGGAAAAGAAAACAGAAAAAGTTTCAAACGACAGGTATAAGATTACTTTGTATTATGATAAAGATGATGAAACGAAGCTTTTAATAAGAGTTTTGGCGTTCGGACCTGTAATGAAAGTAACGGAGCCGGAATCGTTTATTGAGCAGATAAAACAAAGACTTAGAATGCAAAATAATTTAAACAAATAGTGTTTCGCAACTTTTTTTCCGTGAAAAGAACAACTCATATGTGTATAATTAAAATCAATAAAGGTGCTAACAGCAATTTTTTAGATGCAGAATGAGCTACGATGAAAGTCGGAACTCTATTTAACAAAAAGCACCTTGCTATAAAGGCACACACAGCGATGATTTTTTGAGCGATTCATATATTCAAAATGTGCCTTGTTTTTTATTTTAATTATTAGGAGGGGTTTTCAATGCTTGAATTATTAAAAGAGGAATCTAACAAAACATATACCGAAAACGGAGCGGTTACATACAAGGGAACAAAATCATATTGCCTTGATTTGTTTTCGACAATCGGTGCGTTAAGAAGTGCCGATGAAACAGAAATTATAAAGCGATTTATCAGAGCATATAACGAAAATCCCGATATGGCAATGAAAATTTTGTTTTATGCGAGAGATGTTCGCGGCGGAATTGGCGAAAGACGTGTGTTTCGTATAATACTTAAATTTCTGGCTTTATATAACAAGCAGTCGCTTATTAAAAATATAAAATATGTCGGCGAATACGGACGGTTTGACGATTTGCTTGTACTGCTGTATACCGATTGCAAAGAATATGTTATAAAATTTATAAAAGAACAGCTTGAACAAGACATTGATTTAATGGCAGAAGGTAAGAATATATCGCTTTTGGCAAAGTGGCTGCCGTCAGTAAATGCGTCAAATAAAGCGACTAAATACAATGCCCGAAAAATAGCCAAAGCACTCGAAATGGATAACTGTGAGTATCGAAAAATGCTTTCACGTTTGAGAAACTATATTAAAATAATCGAAAATAATCTTAGAGAAAAAGACTATACATTCGATTATTCATATCAACCGTCAAAAGCATTGATGAAATATCGAAAGGCATTTATACGAAACGATAAAGACAGGTATAGCGAGTTTTTGCAAGATGTACAATCGGGAATTACGAAAATCAATACGCAAACTCTTACGCCTTACGATATTATTGCTCCTATTATCAATGAAGATACCGAAATAAGCGATGAGGAAAGAAAAAGTCTTGATGTGACGTGGGATAATCAAGCTGATTACACAAATGATGAGAATGCTGTTGTTGTAGCTGATACGTCGGGTTCAATGTATTGGTGCAGTGCAACTCCGAAACCGATTTCGGTAGCGTTTTCACTCGCAATATATTTTGCGGAAAGAAACAGCGGTGATTTTAAAAATCACTTTATTACTTTTTCGTGTAATCCTCAGCTTATTGAAATTAAGGGTAAGGATATTTATGAAAAAGTGAAGTATTGCGAAACTTTTGCGGAATGTGCCAATACTGATATTCAAGCGGTGTTCGACCTTGTTTTAAGTACGGCGGTGAAAAATAAAACATTGCCTGAAGATATGCCGTCAAAATTGTATATAATATCGGATATGGAATTTGATTATTGTGCGGAAAATTCTGATGTTACAAATTTTGAATACGCAAAGGAAAAGTTTGAACAGAGCGGATATGCTTTGCCTAAGGTGGTGTTTTGGAATGTTGCAAGCCGCAATATGCAATCACCTGTAGAAATGAATGAGCAAGGTGTGACGCTTGTTTCCGGTTGCAATCCGAGAATTTTTTCAATGGTTACGGAAGATAAGTGTACTCCGTATGAGTATATGCTTGATGTGCTTAATCAAGAGAGATATGCTGATATTAAGGCATAAAAAAGGCGAGATGGTTTTTACTGTCTCGCCTTAATTTTCGTATGGGGTGATTTGGTTGGAAATATCAGATGAACAGTGTGGTTTTAAATGTTTTAGTCGGTCATACATTCTGACGGCAGTGCCGGAATCGTTATCTTTCAGATAATCAAGAATGACGGTTGCGGCTTTGTCATAATCACCTTCAATCTCGTAAATTTGTGAATAAAGCACAATATCGGTAGAGCTTTTCTCTGTGTGAGAATCAAGTATTTTTCTTGCCCCGTCAATATTTCGGTCGGCGATAAGGTCGCATATATGCTCTTGCTCACGGTTGCTACGGACATAGCCGGTAGATTCTTGTATCGGATTAACCAGATTGTAACGTCTTATATCTGTATACATATGTATCATATTGTTAAGGTCAAAGAAAACAGTAATTATAGTCGGAAGGATAAATATTACACCAATCAGTATGTACAGATATATTTTGAAAGGGAACAGAAAATCATCAACTTTAATCATTGAAAGTTTAAATTTTAGTTTATCAACATTTTTGTATCTTGATGCTATTTCACTTTGCGTGCATTTCTTTATTATTTTGCCAAGCCTTCCGCGAATTTTTGATTTTTTATCGGTGGTATTTTTGGTAAGCATAAATTTCATAAGCATACCGATTGCGTAAATATCCGTTCGATTGTCGGATTGAGTTCCGACTCCGCCTTGTTCGGGCGCCATAAAAATCGGCGTACCGGCAAAAAAAGTATCTTTTGGTGTGTTGATTTTGTTCAATCTCGAATTGCCGAAGTCAATAAGATAAAATTTGTCCTCTATTTGCGAATACATCACGTTATTCGGAGAAATATCCCTGTGAATTAAGTTATCGTTGTGAATCGGTTTTAAGATGTTGCATAGTGCGGTTGCCATTTTGATAACAAACTTTTTGCTGAATTGAGTGCCTTTTTTAAACAGCTCATCTATCGTGTAACCCGGTACACATTCTTCATATAATATGTATTTATCGTTTTCGGGACTGTAAAACAATTCTTTGATTTTAGGTACACCGTCATAATCCTTTTCTTGAATTATTTTGTATATTTCAAATTGTGGTCTGTCAAGTATTTTCTTAATGTATAGTTTGTCATCTTCTGTACATTTTACTCTGAATGTAGTAAGATTGTCGTTTAACGGACATATAATTCTGTATTTTATCATAAATATTCCCCCTATATACTAAGTATACCATTAATTTCTTCATATATCAACAAGATATTTGTACAAAACACACAAACAAATTAACCCTGCCAGGAACTGCAAAAGCGATTGCAAGAGATTATAATGAAATTATCAAATTGATACGGGGAGTGTCAGACTCTAAGATTAACACTGACAGTCCGATACATTTGTGTCGCATTTTGATAAAATATAGAATAATATAATCTGGTAGGAGTGTGAAAAGTGTGGCAAAAAAAATGTCAGAATTGAAAACAGAAGAGCTGACTGAAATATTAAAACAAGCAACAGATATAGATGTTTTTTTAGATGACAATGAGTTACTTCCGAATGTATCTTTAGCCGAATATATTAATGAACTTGTGGAAGAAAAAAAGACTAAAATTGCGGATGTTGCAAGAAAGGCACATATGAGTTCGTCATATTTGTATAAACTGGGTGAGGGAAAACGTAAGTCACCGACGCGAAATAAAGCCTTGCAGATTTGTTTCGGACTTGGACTGGATATAGATGAAAGCAATGAATTTTTAAAGACAGCCGGTGTGGGGATTCTTTATCCTAAACTTGGTCGTGACAGTATTATTATGTTTTGTCTGGAAAAGGGGTGGGGGATTATTGAGTGTGAAGAATTGCTCGAAAAATACAATGAGTTATCAATTATAAATGAAAAGTAAAAATTAATGATGTATGGAGGAGTTTATGTTATGAAAAAAATAATTACATTAATTTTAGTGGGTTGTATGGCACTGTCGATAGGCGGTTGTTCAGCAGATGGCATAGGAGATTCAGCTATAAAATTTATTCAGGAAAATAACCCTGACTTTTCCGATAATTTTATTATGAAAGTTAAAAACGGATATATTCCGACAATTTCAAATGATGTTACATTAGGGACTGCACTTGACGGATATTTGAGCAACACATCTTGGCAGTTTAATGTTGTAGATAATGATAGAATTGTGGAGTGTGACGGTAATGGTACATTGTATGATAAAGATGTTGATGTGAAAGTAAAGTTTATTTTAAACGGTGATGGCACATTTATATTATATTCTGTATCGGCTGATGAAGAAGAACAGGATTATATGTTGGCGATGGCACTTATAAGAAATGCGTTTGAAAGTGCGGGAGTTACAGATGCTTGGGACGATGATAAATTAGATCAGAATGTGGATAACGATATGGAAAATGGATTGAGTGGCATATTGGCGGAAACATCTAATCAATCGGACAGTCAGCAATAATACAGATAATTAAATTGGAGGGATTTATTATGAGTAATTTAACAGGTGGAACAATGATAGCATTGTGGGTAGTATATGCGGTTATATGTATGGTTTTATACTGGAAATCTATTGTTATTACATTTGATTTTGGACGAACTTTAGTATCAAGTATAGTATTTACATTGGTGGCAAGTTTGCTTTTGATGTTAGGAACAATATATTTTTGGAAAATAGCCATTGTTGTTATAATTTTAATCGGATTGGGATTTACGACAAAAGCGAGTTCCGGAGGCGGAAAGATTGGAATTATTATTGGAGCGGTAATATTAGCCGTAATTATAGGTGTGGTAGGTAGCCATTCAAGAGCTAAATATAGCAATGAAACATCAGATGTTGTAACAAGCAGTTCATCATATACAACAAATACCACAAAGCCGGCAAGCAAAAATACTGGAATATCACAAAGTTCAAGTGTATCTTCTCAATCAGACAGTGTGAACAGTATATCGGATAATACATCAACAAATATATCTACAAACAGTTCAAGCAATGCCAAAATAGATCTGGATAATTATAACTTGGGTACATATCGAATTACAGAAAGTGACTTGGATAATTTATCCCAAGAAGAAGTAAGAACCGTTTTAAATGCTTTGTACGCTTATCATGGTTATCAATTTACTACAGACAAATATAAAAAATATTTTAGCAGTAAACAATGGTATAATCCTGATAACAGCGATATGGAAGTTTGTGAAGTGCAATTTAATGCAGTAGAAAGTGACAATAAAACTACATTAGTAAATTATGAAACACAAAAAGGCTGGAGATAAATAACACCGTAGAGTCAACCGTATAGGTTGGCTCTTTTTTGTATGCAATGGCAATATAGCTTATCCTTATTTATATACTGTATAAATGAGGTGGTTTAAGTGAAAGGGAAAATTAAAATCAATGATGAATTAAAATCAAGTTACAGACGTGGGATTGTAAAGGGACTGTATTCAAGAAAAATGATAACGGAGCAACAGTATAAGAGATTGCTTATGAAATAAGTGACAGCGGGGAGGTGTCGGTGGTGCTTAAAGTGGCGGCATATGCACGTGTTTCGACAGACAAGGAGGATCAAATCAATTCTCTGACAAATCAACGTGAATATTTTGAAAGCTACATAAAGTCAAATGGCGATTGGGAGTTTGTTGAAGTATATTTTGATGAGGGTATCACAGGCACTCAAACCAAGAAACGAAAAGGTTTTAACCGTATGATTAACGACTGTAAAAACGGAAAAATAGACTTGATTTTAACAAAGGAAGTCAGCCGTTTTGCAAGAAATACTGTTGACACGTTGAATTACACCCGTATGTTAAAGGAATATGATGTAGGTGTATTTTTCATCAACGATAATATTGATACACGTCAAAATGACGGTGAGTTTCGTTTGGCGATTATGGCATCTGTTGCACAGGAAGAAAGCCGAAAAATTTCAGAACGTGTGAAATGGGGACAAAGACGTGCTATGGAAAACGGTGTTGTGTTCGGAAATAACAGTATTGTCGGATTTGATATTAATGACGGTGTATTGTCTGTTAATGACAGTGAGGCAGAAGTTGTCAAATTAATTTTTCATAAGTACGTAAATGAGGGTAAAGGTACGCATATTGTTGCACGGGAACTTTACGAAGATGGCATAAAACCGCCTAAATCAAGTAAAGATTTTTGGAGCAGTACGATGATTTTAAATATCTTACGTAATGAAAAGTATGTAGGTGATTTACTGCAAAAAAAGTATGTCACGAAAGATTATCTTACACATCATAAGGTCATAAATGAAAGTGAGGACAAAATATATATTGAAAATCATCATGAGGGGATAATCAGCCGTAAAATGTGGAATATGGCACAGGCTGAACTGCAAAGACGAAGTGTGGATAAAAGCACTAAGAAAAAGTATTCCAACAGATATTGGTGCAGCGGTAAGATAATTTGTTCCGAATGTGGTTCAAGGTTTGTGATACGGAAATCAAAAAAGAAAAGCGGTATCTACATAACGTGGGCTTGTCATGAAAGAACGGCTCATGGAAATAAAAAACTTGATAAAAATAATAATCAAGTCGGCTGCAATATGCGTACCGTAAATAACAAGTCGCTTTTGACTTGTATGAAGTTTATAACCGAACAACTTGACATAGATATTAATAATATTGCCGACGATATATTGAATGAGATTAATAATTCGGCTGATACGTCGGAAGATAATACGCAAAATCTGACGTTACAGATACAGGATATACAAAATAAAAAAATGTGTATGCTGGACAGTTATTATAGCGGTGACATAAACAAAGACGAAATGACTGCTCTTAAAGATAAGTATGATAAAGAGATTGAGAAAATCAATGCTATTTTGCAGAAACAACAGAACAACCAAACTGCTATACAGGAAAGACAGAACAATACAGATGAGTTGCGTAATATAATAATCAATGCAGTTTGCTCCGAAAATGTGTACGGAGAGATTGTCGATAAAATTATTGTGTATGATGATTATATGCTTGTGAAACTGAAATATATAGATTTTGCTTTTAAAATTAAATACTCAACTCACGGTTATATGGAAAAGTATACGACTGTTATTGAAAGTTGTGAGATTGTTTCTTTTTGAGGAGGCAGATGATGTTTATTGATTATAATAATATTAATGAGTTAATTGAATATATGACCTGTTTTTATATCCCCAAAATCAATACCCATATCACCAATGCCGTAGGGACGGCATTTTTTATTGAAAGTTCTTCGCGTTTAAGGTAGTCGCGATATGCGATATGGTTATCTTCGAGTGCTTTTTGAAAATTAGGTTGTATTTGTCCGCCAAACACCAAAGCGGACGGGTTTATTTCACTCAAAAAATCATCAATAATCATCGGTTCTTTTGCGTAAGGCGAGTTAATTGTATTGCCGTCAAAGGTTACGGGTACAGGCAAAATTACTATATCTGCACTCAAAACCAAATCTTTATCCGTTTCACATTCAAGTGTTTCAAGCTGTATATCTTTATCAAAGCCGTATAGAAAAACGTGATACCCTTCAGCTTTCAAAAGCTTTGCAACAGTAAGCTGTCTTAAATCACCGCCTATAACAGAAACATTTTCAAACATAGTGTATCCTCCTTATATAGTTTTCTCTGCTGTATATAATATGTAAGTTGAAGTTGTTTTGTTATTAACGCGTGCTATTTAAAAATTATCTTACACATTTAAGTTGGATTTTACAAACCGACTTTTTATTTTACATTTATTTAAGTATATTCAGATAGTGGATTTTACATAAGAGGTCTATAATAAAGTCATAAAGTAAAAAGGAGATAAGAAAAATGAAGAAAAGAAATTTATTGGCAGGAATATTAGTAGGCGTTATGGCTATGACAGCCCTTGCAGGTTGCGGAGAAACAACACAATCACCGCAGTCATCAACTTCGACAACATCATCGTCATCTGATTTTAAAGCAGACAGTGACATCACAGTTGTATCGAGAGAAAACGGCAGTGGTACAAGAGGCGCATTCATAGAGCTTATGGGAATAGAGGAAAAAGGTGCAGACGGCACAAAGACTGACAAGACAACAAATGAGGCAGTAATCGCAAACAAGACTGACGTTATGCTTACAAACGTTGCCGGTGACGAATACGGTATCGGTTATGTATCGCTTGGCTCACTTTCATCAAGCGTCAAGGCAGTTAAAGTTGACGGAGTAGAGGCAACCGCCGAAAATGTAAAGAACGGTACATACAAGGTTGCAAGACCTTTTAATATAGCAACAAAATCTGATATTTCAGATGTTGCACAAGACTTTATTGACTATATCCTATCAAATGAGGGACAGGAAATAGTTTCAGACGGATATATTAAAATCAACGATGATGCTCAACCATATGCAGGTTCAAAGCCGGCAGGCAAAATCGTTGTAGCAGGTTCATCTTCTGTATCACCTGTAATGGAAAAGCTTAAAGAGGCTTATCTAAAAGTCAATACAAATGCAGAAATCGAACTTCAAACAAGTGACTCAACTGCCGGTATGACAGGTGCAATAGAAGGTACTTGCGACATCGGTATGGCGTCAAGAGAATTAAAAGACAGTGAAAGTGCTACATTGACAGCAACACCGATTGCACTTGACGGTATTGCAGTAATCGTAAACCCTCAAAATCCGACAGACGATATGTCAACAGAGGATATAAAGGACATCTTTACAGGTACAAAGACAATGTGGAGTGAAATAGCATGAGAAAATACAAAGAGAAGATAATGGGCGGCGTATTTTTCGCCGCCGCCCTTACTTCAATACTTGCCGTATTGCTGATATGCGTATTCCTTTTTGCAAACGGAATACCTGCAATGGGTAAGGTAGGACTTTTCAAATTCCTTGCGGGTACTAACTGGGCTCCGACAGATAGTCCTGCGTCATTCGGAATCTTCCCGATGATTTTGGGAAGTATATATGTGACCGCCGGTGCAATCGTCATTGGTGTACCGGTAGGTATCCTGACATCAATATTTATGTCGAGATATTGTCCAAAACCCTTATATAAAATCCTCAAACCTGCTACGGAGCTTTTAGCAGGTATTCCTTCGATAGTATACGGCTTTTTCGGACTTGTGGTGCTTGTTCCGTTCGTAAAAACGGTTTTCGGCGGAAACGGAAACAGTATGCTTACAGCCTCGATTTTGCTTGGAATAATGATTTTGCCGACAATTATCGGTGTATCGGAAAGTGCGATAAGAAGTGTACCCGAAAGCTATTATGAGGGTGCGTTGGCACTCGGTGCAACAAAGGAAAGAAGTATATTTACAGTTATATTACCTGCGGCAAAATCGGGAATACTTGCAGGAGTTATTCTTGGTATAGGCCGTGCGATTGGTGAAACAATGGCGGTAATTATGGTTGCCGGTAATCAGGCGAGAATTCCGTCAAGCATTTTAAAAGGTGTCAGAACTTTGACTTCAAATATCGTAATCGAAATGGGTTATGCGGCAGAGTTACACCGTGAAGTGCTTATTGCAACTGGTGTTGTGTTGTTTGTGTTTATACTTCTTATCAACATATCATTTAGTATCATAAAGGGAAGGAACAAAGCTTGAAAAATTGCCCACAGCACCACTTTTTGTTCGGAGCGGTACACTCGTACAGCACCACGAACTGCAAAGCATCACTGTGAACAATTTTGCTGACGCTTTGAATTTGGAGAGGAGTTAAGAAGTATAACAATGAAACATTTAGGCTCAAAAATATTAAAAGGAACAGTAATCCTTGCAAGCTGTTTGACGTTTGGTGTATTACTGTTTTTGATTGCGTACATATTGATAAAGGGTTTGCCTAATTTAAGCCCTAAATTGTTCAGCTTACATTACACAACCGAAAACGTATCAATGTTACCGGCAATAGTAAACACGATTGAAATGACGCTCTGTTCGCTTATAGTTGCAGTACCGCTCGGAATATGTACTGCTATATACCTTGTCGAATATGCGAAAAAGGGCAACAAGGTTGTAGGTATTATAAGGCTTACAGCCGAAACGCTTTCGGGAATACCGTCGATCGTATATGGTTTGTTCGGAATGTTGTTCTTTGTAACATATTTAAAGTGGGGATATTCAATACTTGCCGGTGCGGCAACGTTGGCAATAATGGTACTTCCGCTTATTATGAGAACAACAGAAGAGGCACTTCTTGCAGTATCCGATTCATATCGCGAGGCAAGCTTCGGAGTCGGTGCAGGCAAGCTTAGAACTGTGTTTAAAATTGTTCTTCCGGCGGCAATGCCGGGTATATTGTCAGGCGTTATCCTTGCAATAGGAAGAATTGTCGGTGAAACGGCGGCGCTTATTTATACGGCAGGTACCGTTGCGGAGGTTTCAAAAGGACTTCTGTCATCGGGACGTACACTTGCAATACATATGTATGTACTGTCAAGCGAGGGCTTGTACACAAATCAAGCATATGCAACGGCGGTTGTACTGTTGATATTTGTGTTGATAATTAACTTTATGTCATCACTTGTTGCAAAGAAGTTTGCGGCAAAGGATTGATGATATAGAAAGGAATGGAATTTTAAAGTGAAATTTGATATAAAGAATTTACATTTGCATTACGGTGATTTCCACGCTTTAAAAGGGATAGATATGCAGATTCCCGAAAATAAAGTTACGGCATTTATAGGCCCGTCGGGGTGTGGTAAGTCTACGTTTTTAAAAACGCTAAACAGAATGAATGACCTTGTAGAGGGTTGTAAGATTGACGGAACGGTTTTGCTTGACGGTAAAAATGTTTACGGCGATATTGAAGTGAATGAACTTCGCAGACGTGTAGGTATGGTGTTTCAAAAGCCTAATCCGTTTCCTATGAGTATATATGATAATATCGCATACGGTCCGAGAACGCACGGAATTAAGGCGAAAAGCAAGCTTGACGAAATAGTTGAGCGTTCGTTAAAACAGGCGGCTATATGGAACGAAACAAAGGATAGATTAAAGAAAAGTGCACTTGGTATGTCGGGAGGTCAGCAACAAAGACTTTGTATTGCAAGAGCACTTGCGGTAGAACCGGAAGTATTGCTTATGGATGAACCGACTTCGGCACTTGACCCTATATCCACATCTAAAATTGAGGACTTGGTGTGGGAGCTTAAGGATAAGTACACTATAATTATGGTTACGCACAATATGCAGCAAGCCGCAAGAGTTTCGGATAAAACAGCATTTTTCTTGCTTGGCGAGGCAGTGGAATTTGACGATACACAAAAGATTTTCTCAAAACCAAAAGATAAAAGAACCGAAGATTACATAACAGGGAGGTTTGGATAATGAGAGATGAATTTGAAAGACAGTTGGCACTTCTCAATGAAGAACTTACTACAATGGGCGGACTTATTGAAAGTGCAATCGCAAATGCGGTAAAGGCACTTGACGGTGACGAACATTCGATAAATAAAGCGTATGACTATGAAAAGTCGATAGATAATAAAGAACGTGAGATTGAAAGTCTTTCTTTGAAATTGCTTTTGACTCAACAGCCTGTTGCAAGTGATTTAAGACTTATTTCAGCCGCACTTAAAATGATAACCGATATGGAACGTATCGGCGATCAGGCGGAGGATATAGTGGAAATTGCGGCAACCGCAAAAAAGAAGATGTTGAAAAAATCAAAGCATATTCAACGTATGGCGGCGGCAACTATTGATATGGTCAATAAGAGCGTTGAGGCGTTTATTAAAAAGGATTTGCTTATCGCAGAAGAAGTTTCTCATAATGATGATGTTGTTGACGCATTGTTTGAAGAAATCGTCAATGACCTTGTGGATATTATTAAAAAAGATGAGGGGACTTCCGAAGTGCTTGATATGCTTATGGTTGCAAAGTATTTTGAAAGAATCGGCGACCATGCGGTTAATATCGCCGAGTGGGTGCAGTTCTCTATTACAGGCGAACATAAAAGATTATAATCTGTTTTCGGTTTTCCCATTCTCGCCGATTACAGTTTATATATAAAGTCGGGTAACCGACTTTTTTTCTTGTGCGGAAATATTAAAAGTGATATAATAGTATAATAATGCTAAAGGGTGGAATGTATGCACGAAGTAAACGTTAAAGGGATTTTATCGGCGAAAAACGGAATGAATATATACAGAGGTTGCTTGCATGGGTGTATTTATTGTGATTCAAGAAGTTTGTGTTATCAGATGAATCATAAATTTGAAGATATTGAAGTTAAGGCTAATGCGGTGGGATTGTTGGAAAATACACTCAGAAGAAAGAGAAACAAGTGTATGATTGGAACAGGTGCAATGTCTGACCCGTATATGCCAATAGAAGAAAAACTCGGTAATATGCGAAAGTGTCTTGAAGTGATTGAAAGGTATGGTTTCGGTGTGACAATGATTACTAAATCGACAAAAGTTCTTCGTGATCTTGATTTGTTAAAGAAGATAAATGAAAAATCAAAATGTGTCGTACAGATGACGCTTACCACATATGATGAGGATTTGTGCCGCATTGTTGAGCCGAATGTTGAGACTACATATGAGAGATTTCGTGCACTTGAAATATTGTGTGATAACGGTATACCGACTGTTGTGTGGCTTTGCCCGATATTGCCTTTTATAAATGATACCGAAGAAAATATTAGGGGAATACTTGATTATTGTGTCAGAGCAAAAGTGAAGGGGATTATTAATTTTGATATGGGTGTTACGTTGCGTGACGGTAATAGAGAGTATTTCTATAAAAAACTCGATGAACATTTTCCGGGACTTAAAGAAAAATATATCAGAATGTACGGAAACAGCTATCAGCTTTCATCTCCGAACAGCAGACAACTTAATATGATTTATAAAAGCGAATGTATTAAAAACGGTATTATGTGTGACGTGAATGAATGCTTTGAGTATTTGAATAAGTATGAAGATAAATATGGTGGCGAACAAATCAGCTTGATATAAAGTTGTTTGTAGTGTTGACAAAATGAATGAATAGATATATAATAAATATAGAAAAAAGGTAAGACCTCAAACGGTTATACCCTGAAATTAGTTATTACAATAACCGCAATCTTGGTAGGAGGGCGGTTATTGTGCTTTTATAGAGAAAATTATCAAAAATATGATAATTTCTAAAATTGCTGTGAGCAATTTCTTCGCCATATGCAGCAATATGCTTACTTTTCATAAGCATTCCCCCTTTCATAAACTCAGCATAACAGCCTGTGAATATAAAAGAGAGTATAACCGCCGGTGAAAACACCGTTAAGAGGTCTTACCTATATCGGAATGATCCGACAGTGATATTATATAACAAAGAAATACAAAATTCAACAAAGTATACAAAACGAAATACAAATGTAAATGAGCGCACAAAAAAACGGCATTATTGAATGCCGTTTTTTGTATACTTAAAAACTTATCTTTGTACACGACCTGAGCCGTCGCCGCCTGCAAGAGTTTCAACTTCTTCTCTTGTAACAAGGTTAAAGTCACCAGGGATTGTGTGCTTAAGAGCTGATGCCGCAACACCGAATTCAAGAGCGTCCTTGAAGTTCTTACCGTCAACAAAACCACAGATTGTACCGCCGGCAAAGCTATCGCCGCCGCCTACACGGTCAACGATTGGACGAATTCTGTATTCTCTTGAATGATAGAATTCATCATCTTCACTTGAGTAAATGCAAGCTGACCAACCGTTATCAGAAGCTGACTTAGAAACTCTAAGTGATGAAATAACATACTTAAATCCGAACTTAGCAACCATCTGCTTGAAAATGCTTTCGTAACCTGCAAGGTTAAGTTCACCGCTTGTTACGTCTGTGTTTTCAGGCTTGAAACCAAGAACTTTATCTGCATCTTCTTCGTTACCGATACAAACATCAACATATTGCATAAGGTTTGACATAACCTTTTGAGCCTTTTCGCTTGTCCAAAGCTTCTTTCTGAAGTTAAGGTCACAAGAAACTGTTACACCGTGAGCCTTGGCAGCTTTACAAGCAGCCTCTGTAAGTTCAGCGGCAGCGTCTGAAACAGCAGGAGTAATACCTGTGAAGTGGAACCAGTCAGCACCTTCAAAGATTTCGTCAAAATCGAAATCAGAAATGCTTGCTGTTGCGATTGATGAGTTAGCTCTGTCATATGTAACGTTTGAAGGTCTCATTGACGCACCTGTTTCAAGGAAGTAGATACCAAGTCTGTCGCCGCCCTTAGCGATGTGCTTTGTTTCAACACCGTATTTTCTTAGTGCCGCAACTGCGCAAGCACCGATTGGGTTTTCAGGAACTTTTGTAACAAATTCAGCGTCGTGACCGTAGTTTGCAAGTGAAACTGCAACGTTTGCTTCGCCGCCGCCGTAGTTTATGTCAAACTGTGTAGCTTGAATATATTTTTGATTTCCAGGGGTTGAAAGTCTAAGCATGATTTCACCCATTGTAACAACTTTTGCCATTATATAAATCTCCTTTAATTATAAATTACTTGTTAAGTTCTGCTCTTGCAGCCTTGATATTTGCAATAAATTCTTTAGCTGTTTCGGTAATTGCGTTGTAGTCGCCTGTCTTAGCACCCTTTGTAAGTGATGAACCTGCACCTACTGCAACAACGCCTGCCTTAATCCAATCAGCAACGTTATCCTTGTCAACGCCGCCTGTAGGCATCATTTGAGCCTGAGGAAGAGGACCCTTAATATCCTTTATAATCTTAGGACCGTATAGATCTGCAGGGAATATCTTAACGATGTCAGCACCTGCCTCCATAGCTGTGATAACTTCTGTAATTGTAGCACAACCAGGCATATAAGGTACTCTGTAACGGTTACAAAGCTTAGCTGTTTCTGCATTGAAAGCAGGGCTTACGATAAAGTTTGCACCTGCCAAGATAGCCATTCTTGCTGTTTCAGGATCAAGAACAGTACCTGCACCAAGCATCATTTCGCCGTTTGAATATTTTTCAGCCAAAGCAGCAATAACCTTGTCGGCACCCGGAACTGTAAATGTAAGTTCGATACCTGTACAACCGCCTGCAAGGCAAGCGTCTGAAATTTTAATTGCTTCTTCAGCATTGTTAGCTCTTACAACTGCAACAAGACCGCAGTCAGTTAGCTTTTTAAGCACATCTTCTTTTAACATTGGAAAAAACCTCCTAAAATATTTTACTGTATATAATTTTATCACAAACCTTTACGATTTGCAATATCTCAACATAAAAAAATACACTGTAACGGATAATTTTGCCGATACAGTGCAAATTGATTTAGACTTTTTGACTTTGAGTCGATTTTTCTTACATATTCCACAGCATGGTGTACATCACTTCTCCGTTATGTTCGTGGCGAAGTGCACCGTCAATGATAAAGCCGGTACGGGTTGCGAATGCAAGAGCCTTTCTGTTTCTTGCGTAAATAGGTATGTGGAGCATATTGTACTCCGATTTCAGAAAATTTATAAGTGCCGTTCCGATACCTTTGTTTTGATATTCTGGATCGACGAAAAGCCCCGTTATTCTGTTATCCTCCGTCACACCGGTAAAAGCGACAATCTTGCCGTCAATGATGTAAACAAAATTTTCTTTGCCGTTTATGTATTTTTCTTTTACAAAATCGTAATGTGTTTCCCAAAAGTTTTCTTCAACAAATGAATTTGAATGAATTGTTGTTCGCAGCCATAAATCCATTACTTCATACGTTTGAGAAGGTTTCATTCGTTCTATATTTTCCATATTATTAAGTCCTAAATATTATAAGTAAATTCTTCAGGCGTTACAGTGCCTTTTGCGATTGCCTCAGCTTTTAAATCAAAGTAAAGCTGAGTAAATGATGCCGATATATACGGCTCAAGGAACAAAAATCCTATACCGAATGTGATAAAGCTTAGAATTATCCAACCGAAAAACGAAAGTGAGAATAAAAATATTCTGCCTTTGTTTCCGTCGGTAAGAGATTTTGTGACTTCAAATGCTCTGCGTCTGTCCATAGCCGGATTTTCGGCAAGAATATAAGGAATCATTGAGTATTGGAATGATTTGATAATTCCCGGTATGATGAACAACAGCGACCACAAAAATGTATAAATCGCAACAAACACATTAATACCGATTACGTTGCCGAGATTGTTTTTATAAGGGAAAAACAAATCGTATACATTAGGTGCGTTGACGGTTGCCTTTATGAAAAATCTGCACGATCCCACGCTTAGAGGGAATGTGACAAAAAGAGTGATTAATATTTGAAGTACGGCTGATATTGATGTACCTGCCGAACCGGCGTCCGAATTAACCATATTAGTCACCGTAGCAACCGAAGTTCCGAGTGATGTGATAAGTGAAACCAATATACATACTCCGAATGAATACCAGTAGTTTGACTTTAAAACGTCTTTAGCTCTTGTTTTTAGTTCTGCAAAAGTAGTTTTATACATATTGCCAAGACCTCCTTTATATTTAAGATATATCGCATAAAGTATATCATATGTAAAATATTTTTTGTAGTAGGAAATTCATAATGTAAAGTAAACTTAATAAAATATACTTGTTTATACAAAGAAAATGTTATATAATAAAGGCGTATATATATTATTGTAATTTACAAAGGAGATATAACGATGAGTAAGAGTGTCAATTTGTATGTAGTGGTACCGTGCTATAATGAAGAAGCTGTTTTGCACGAAACATCAAAGCAAATGCTTGAATTATTCGGTGAAATGAAAAATGACGGACTTATAAATGACAACAGCAGAATCGTTTTTGTAGATGACGGTTCTAAAGATAAAACATGGAGCATAATAGATGAACTGACTAAGGCTCATACAGAAATATCTGGAATAAAGCTTGCCAAGAATGCTGGACATCAAAACGCACTTTTCGGCGGTCTTATGACAGTTAAAGACGACTGCGACTGTGCAATATCCATTGATGCGGACTTGCAGGACGATATACACGTAATACCTGATATGGTGAGAAACTTCATTGACGGATATGACGTTGTTTACGGTGTAAGAAACAAACGTGATACCGATACATTCTTTAAACGCACAACGGCGGTAGGATTTTATAAATTAATGCAGTTTATGGGCGTTAATATTGTATTCAATCACGCAGATTACAGATTGATGAGCAAACGTGCGCTTGACGGATTGGCACAATTTCCTGAGAGAAATCTGTTCCTAAGAGGAATGGTGCCTCTTGTCGGCTATCGCTCAACAAATGTGTATTACGACAGAAACGAACGCTTTGCGGGCGAGTCAAAATATCCGTTAAAGAAAATGCTTTCATTTGCGTTTGACGGTATAACTTCATTCAGCATAAGCCCAATCAGAATGATTTCGGCATTCGGTGCGATTGTGTGCGTGTTTGCGTTCGTTATGGCGATATACGCACTTGTGCAGAAAATTATAGGTCACACAGGTGCAGGCTGGGCGTCACTTATGGTTTCGATATGGTTTATAGGCGGTGTACAGCTTTTGTCTGTCGGACTTATAGGCGAGTATATCGGTAAATTGTATAAAGAAGTTAAACGCCGTCCAAGATATATTATTGAAGCATATGTAAATGAAAAAGAGAAAGAGGACGATAAATAATGATATATGATGTTGCAATAATCGGCGGAGGTCCTGCCGGAATGTCAGCTGCCATATATGCCGCAAGAGGCGGTATGAAAACGCTTGTAATCGAAAAAATCGCATACGGCGGTCAAGCAATAAAAACATATGAAATAGACAATTATCCGGGATTTGCAAACAATCCGACAGGTGAAGAACTTTCAAAAGCAATCGAAGAACACGCAAGAAAATTCGGCGCAACATTTGTTTCAGAAAATGTTAAGTCAATCGAAAATGCCGAATACGGCATAAAGGTTATTCACACAAGAAGAAATACTTATATGGTAAAGTCAATAATTTTTGCAACAGGTGCAGTACCAAAAACGCTCGGTGCAGACGGTGAAGAACAGTTTGCCGGTGCAGGTGTTTCGTATTGTGCGACTTGTGACGGTGCGTTTTTTAAGGATAAGGAAGTGTGCGTTGTAGGCGGTGGAAATACGGCTATGGAGGACGCATTGTATCTTGCGGGATTTTGCCGTAGAGTTTATGTCCTAAACAGAAGCAAGAAGTTCAGAGCGGCGGCTACAATGGTTGAAAACGTAAAAAGAAACGGCAAAATAACCGTGCTTACAGATACCGTAGTTGATAAATTCGTAGGCTCAAATATGCTTGAGGGTGTTGATATTAGAAACACGGTAACAGGCGAAAAGAGTATTTTGAACGTATCGGGCGCTATCGTCGCAATAGGCGTAAAGCCGTCGTCCGATCTTGCAAAAGATTGCGGGGTTGAATGTTGTCAGCATGGATTTGTCAAGACGGATATGTACCTTGCGACTAACATAACAGGTATATTTGCGGCAGGTGATGTAAGAGTATCACCGTTAAGACAGGTTATAACAGCGGCGGCAGACGGTGCAATCGCCGCGACAAGTGCGGTTAATTATGTGAATGAACTCGGAATTAAAAGCATATAAAAGGTAAAAGGATAAAACTATGAAGACACTTATAAAAAATGCCGAAATAGTAACAATGACAGGCGAAAAGTACAAGAACGGCTGTATATTGTTTGATGAAAAGATACAGTATGTAGGTGAAGATAAAGTATTTGAGGCGGATAAGATTATTGACGCAGAGGGTAAAATCGTTATGCCCGGACTGATTGACGCACATTGTCATGTCGGAATGTTTGAAGATTCGCTTGGATTTGAGGGGGATGACGGTAACGAGGACAGCGACCCAATAATGCCGCACCTTCGTGCGATTGACGGAATAAATCCGTTTGACCGTGGGTTTAAAGACGCGTATAACGCAGGTGTTACAACCGTTGTAACAGGACCGGGCAGTGCAAACCCTGTGGGCGGACAGTTTGCGGCGGTTAAGACGTACGGAATATGCGTAGATGATATGATTATTAAAACACCTGTCGCAATGAAGTTTGCACTCGGTGAAAACCCAAAATGCGTGTACAACGAAAAGGACGAGGCACCTGTTACGCGTATGGGAACAATGGCATTGATACGCGAATTGCTTATAAAATCAAGAGATTATATGAATCAGCTTGACGCATATAATGAAAACAGCGAAGAACACGACAAGCCTGAATTCGACATAAAGCTTGACGCAATGATACCTGTACTCAAAAAACAGATACCTGTTAAAATTCACGCACACAGGGCAGACGATATTTGCAGTGCAATCAGATTGGGCAAAGAATTTGATATTTGCGTTACGCTTGAGCATTGCTCGGACGGTGACAGAATAGCACCGATTTTGGAACGTGAAAAATTACCTGTAATGCTTGGTCCGACACTTTCGGACAGAAGTAAACCGGAGCTTAAAAACTTAACCTTTGATACATATAAAAATCTTTCGGACAGAGGTATTGACGTTGCGATAATAACAGACCACCCCGAAATTACGATTGAAAATCTGTCGCTTTGTGCGGTTATGGCGGTTAAGCACGGTATGGATGAAGAGAAAGCACTGAAAGCGATAACCTCCACAGCGGCAAAAAACTGTTGGATTGACGACAGAGTTGGTACGCTTGAAGTCGGTAAAGACGCCGATATTGCAGTGTTTACAGATTTGCCGACAAGATTTGAGTCTGAATGTGTTATGACGTTTATAGACGGAAAATGTGTAACAGACATAAAGTAAGAATGGGACGATAAAACGTCCTTTTTCTTTTATACAAAAACATTGTTTTAAATTAATTTGTTTTGGGCAAAGTGACAAAATTTGTAGAAATAGATACAAAATAACTTACAAGTGTCGGAAAATAAACACCGATATGAAAATTGACTGTTGACGTACAAAGTGACGGAATTTATAATATGTATTGATGAGATTAATGTTTTCGGAGATGTAAATATATGAAGAAAAATGATGTGAAAAATGATAGTCGAAAAGACAATAATTTAATGGTAAAAATAGCAACTTTTATTGTTGATAAAAGACGTGCATTCTATTTAATATTTGCACTTGCACTTGTATTGTGCGTAATATCAATACCGAAAGTGCAGGTAAACAACGACATAAGTTCATATCTTCCCGAAGAAACGGAAACAAGACGCGGACTTACTCTAATGGACGATGAGTTTATTACATACGATACGGAAAAAATAATGGTTACGACCATAACGACCGAAACAGCGGAAAAGCTGAAAGATAAACTCGAAAAGGTTGACGGAGTAAAAGAGGTTGAGTTTGAGAATGACGATGACCACTATAAAGATTCTGCGGCATTGTTTACAGTTACGCTTAGCGTGCGTGACGATTTGGACAGAGAACTTGAAATTGTCGATGATTTGAAAGCACAGCTTGACGGATATGACTTCTATGCTTATTCAGACAGTATAGATGACAGTTCTAAACAGCTTGAAAAAGAAATGACAGTTATTTTGGGTATAGCGCTTGTGATAATTATAGCGGTTTTGCTGTTCACGTCACAGAGCTTTATGGAAGTGCCGATATTCCTTATAGTATTCGGCGTGGCGGCACTTTTGAATATGGGTACGAACTATCTGCTCGGTGAAATTTCGTTTATTACAAAGTCGGTTGCGGTGGTGTTGCAGTTGGCTCTGGCGATTGACTATGCGATTATCCTTTCGCACAGATTTGCGGAGGAAAAGCAGACAAAGAATGCGTATGACGCGATAGTAACCGCACTTTCAAAGGCTATCCTTGAAATCAGTTCATCAAGTCTTACAACACTTGCAGGTCTTGCCGCACTTATGGTAATGCAGCTTAGAATCGGTATGGATATGGGTTTGGTACTTTGTAAAGGTATCATATGCAGTCTTGTTACGGTGTTCTTTATTATGCCCGGCTTGCTTTTGGCATTTTCGGATAAGATTGATAAAACAACTCACCGTTCTTTTGTGCCGAGTATCGAGAAATGGTGTAAGGTTGTTATTAAATTAAAGAACATTGTACCTTACATATTTATTGCGATTATAGCAGTCGGTGCGGTGCTTTCGTCAATGAGTAACTATGCTTTTGACGCCACAGCCGAACAGCTTAAAAAGCCGACCGAAAACTCAATCGCAAAACGAAAGGTTGACGAAATTTTCGGTACGGACCATCAGCTTGCTGTAATTGTTCCGTCCGGTGACTATGACAGAGAGGCGAAAGTTATATCGCTTGTCGAGGAAAATCCGAGCATAAATTCGGCTTTGGGGCTTGCAAATACGGAGCTTGACGACGACCACATACTTACCGAAAAAATCAACGCAAGAGAAACTTCAAAGCTTATGAATATTGATTATGATTTGTGTTGCCTTTTGTTCCAGGCATACGGCGCGGAACACGATGAATACAGTGCAATATTCGGTGATGTAAATGATTACGAAGTGCCTATAATCGACTTGTTTATGTATGTACACGAGAAGATGGATTTGGGTGTAATCAATCTTGACGAAGATCAAACGAATGATATTAACGACCTTTACGACAAGCTGACAGACGCGAAAGACCAGCTTGAAAGCGATAATTATTCAAGAATAATCTTTACATATAAATGTGACATTGAAAGTGACGAGGCATATCAAATGCTTAAAGACGTCAGAAGTGACGTTGAAAAGTATTATGACGAATGTTTGCTTGTCAGCGACAGCGTAAACAGCCGTGACTTGGGTGATTCGTTCGGCGGAGACAATAATAAGATTAATCTTATAACAATCTTGGCATTGCTTTTGATATTGATGTTCACATTCCGTTCGGCAGGTGTTCCGGTGCTTTTGGTACTTGCGATACAGGGAAGTGTGTGGATTAACTTCTCAATTCCGTTCCTTACAGGGCAGAGATTGTACTTCCTTGCATACTTGGTTGTAAGTTCAATTCAGATGGGTGCTACGATTGACTATGCTATCGTATTTACGAACAGATACCTTGAATTAAAGGAAACAATGGATAATAAACAGGCGGCGTCAACCGCACTTAACCAATCGTTCCCGACAATTCTTACATCAGGTTCAATCCTTACACTTGCGGGATTTTTAATAGGTATGATTTCGACAAATGCTATTATATCGGCACTCGGTACGGCACTTGGACGCGGAACGTTAATATCAATAGTTATAGTAATGATGGTACTTCCGCAAATTGTACTGTTGTGCGATAAGTTTATTGAAAAGACCGCATTCGGTAAAAAGGCAACAGATGGCGACAAAGCGGCGAAGAGAGAAATGTCCGGAATTATGTTCGTCAACGGTCATGTCAGAGGTCACGTTTCAGGCTTTATGGACGGTGTATTCTACGGCTTGGTAAAGGGTGATATAGACGCGAAAGTCGAACTTGGAAATCAACAGGATTTGTTGCTTACAGAGAGTAAGGAAGATAATATAAAAATAGATGAAAAGCAGGAGGATGAGGATAATGAGAACAACGAAGAAGAACAATAAAATCATATCTTTTCTGACTGCACTTGTTATAATGCTAAACATATTACCTATGTGCATTGTACAGGCAGACGACACTGTTGCAATATCGACAGTGAACGACCTTAAAGAGTTTTTTGAAAAGTGCGTATATGACGAGTATTCAAAAAATAAGAAGTTCGTATTACAAAATGATATTGATTTAAACGGTGTGGAAATAAAAAGTGCGGAGGTATTCTGCGGAACTTTCGAGGGAGGCGGTCACAGTATAAAGAATGTCAAGCTTTCATTTGAGGGTTCAAATAAAGGACTTTTCTGTTCAGTGACAAAAGAAGGTCAAATCAGAGATTTGAACATAACAGGAGATATAAAGGTTACAGTCGGAACAGATACGGAATCGGTTTTTAGACAAAAAGCCACCTCGATTTTGAGTAAGACTGATATAAATACTCAAAATTTTGATAAAGGCTCAAAAGGCGCAGGCGGACTTGTCGGCTATAACGAGGGTAAAATCGTAAACTGTTCATACGGCGGAAATGTCAAAGGTCAGAAACAGGTCGGAGGACTTGTCGGCTACAATGCAATGACAGGTGTTGTTGATTCTTCCGCAAATTCGGCTACAGTTGTTGGTGACAGTGAAACAGGCGGTATAGTCGGTTACAATGAGGGCAGAATAAAGCTAAGTCGAAATGACGGAAAGGTATGCCCGGATGCAAACGAAAATACGGTAAACGCCGGAGGTATCTGCGGTAATAACGAGGGTGCGGTTGTTATTTGTACAAATAACGGCATTGTCGGCGGCGAAAGCTTCGGCGACAATATCGGCGGTATAGTCGGTACACAAAGCGGTGAAGTAAGAGAATGTATCAATAATGCAGCTGTTCAGGGAAGAAGAAGTGTCGGCGGTGTAGTCGGTCGATTTGAACCGTATACAGATATTGACTTGTCTTATCAGAGTGCAAAAGCGGCGATAGAAAAAGATATAGATACATTCCAAAACGATATTTCAAGTGCAAGAACAAAGTTGATTGAATACGGTTTGAAACTGTTGACAGGTTCAAATGATGTGTCGGGACTTATGTCGCTTTTAGGCTTGGGTGACGCAAAAAATAATACACGTTCAAGGCTTGACGTTCTTACGGATTCAGCCGTCCATATGATGGACAGTATAACAAATGCGGTAAATTCGGCGTCTGACAGTAATGTGACAGGTTCGCTGAAAGATACGCTTGACCAAGCAAGAGGAGATATATCTTCGTTTACAGACGAATCAAAGCAGTCAATCAGAGATGTAAGTGATTCGCTTAATACTTCTCTTGAATCGCTTGATGATTTCCTTGACGAATTTGACGGCAAGGGTGATGAATTGTCAGACCTTATCGACAATTTGAACGATTCGCTTGATAAGGGCAAAGATGATGTTGATGATTCAAAAGATAAACTTTCAAATCGTCTTGACAAGATGGAAAAAGATATTGATGATGTAATTGATAATCTTGACGATACAAATGAAGAATTGAAGAAACTTTTAAGACAGCTTAAATATGTATCGGGTGATGTCGGTGATTCGGTCAGTGATACAATGGAGGATCTTGACAACCTTGTTTTGAATATAAGCAAGGAATTGAAAGGCTTAAAAGATACAATTAAATCATTTAAAGACTTACTTGATAAGTTGGGTTCAACACTTCCTACATTAAAGCCGTTGCCTACATTAGGTCCTATGACAAGACCTACGGCAACGCCGAGCAATGGCGGTAGTGACAGCAGCGGCGGTAACGGCGGTGGAAGTGACAGCAATAATGATACTTCTTCGGAAAGTGTAAAAAATGAGGACGATATTGATCCGGGCTACAACGTAACACCTGACGGTGAGCTTGACAGCAGTTATGACGTTGAACCGTCTGTTGTCGGTATGCTAAAGGATATGTTGTTCACAACGGCTAAAGCGGCAGAAACAGATGATGAAAAAACTGCAATAAGTGATTTGAAGAGTACGGATATTTCATTGCCAAGACTTATCGGTGATGAAAATGCCGATACGGCACTTGTGAAATATTGTATAAATAACGGTACCGTAGACGGAACAGAATCGACAGGCGGTGTAGTCGGATGTGTCGGCTTTGAGTCGATAGTTCGTTCCGGCGAAAACTTTACTTTGCCTGACGGCACTAAAGTAAATTCCGATTCTGTTTTGAAAGCTGTAATTGATTCTTGTATAAGTTTTGGTAATGTAACCGCAGAATCGAAATATGCGGGCGGTATTTGCGGTAAGAGTGATATAGGCGATATAAAAAATTCGCTTACAACAGGCGAAATTACTGTAAATGACGGCAGTTACAGCGGTGGTACGGCAGGATATACAAGCGGAAATATAGATAATTGTATTGCGATAAATGATGTTGACGGTAACGACCATATCGGCGGTATTGCCGGCTCGGCTAAAAATATTAATACGTCATATTCGCTTCCAAGATTGGACGGTAAAAAAGATGATGCCGGTGCGATAGTGGGATTTGTTGACGGTGACGTTACGGGTTGTTATTTTATTGATGAGGGACTTTCAGGTATAAGCGGAATGAATCTTGAGGGCAGAGCAGAGGCTGTCAAGCCTGACGATATGACAACGTCTGACGGCAGTTTCCCGAGCCGTATGCCACTTTTGGATAACGGTAATTTCTATATGGCGGACGGAGATAAATTCCTTCCGCAAATAAAGAGTTTGGCTCAAAATGACGCCGAGAGTATAGGTGCGATTTTGCAGTCAAAGTCAACAGAACTTTCAAGATTTCATTTCAATGTTATATTCAAGGATAAAGATAAAGAATTGAAGTCAATGACCGTTGATTACGGTACTGTATTAAATGACAGCGATATACCGAAGCTTACCGCTGACGGCAGCGAAGTGCCGATGTGGGATAAGGACGTGAAAAGTCCTATCATACGTCACACTACATTTTCGGCAGAATACAACAAGGCAACAACGACTATTTCATCAGGCGAAGAGCCGCCGTTAATGCTTGCCGAAAGCGTATTTGCGGATAATACAACATTGTCGCTCAAAGAGGAAGATGTTGACCACGTTTTTGACGGCTACAAAAACGGTAAGGCATACTCATTTACATTAAGTAAAGATGCTTATGATGTTATAAAAGTACATATTCGTGATGATAAGAAAAAGGCTGCAAAGATTGCAGTACAGATTGACGGTAAATGGAGTATGGTTGATTGTACGATTGACGGCAGTTATGCGGTTTTTGAAACGGCAAAACCTTGTAAATATGTATTGCTTTATAAGAAAATATCGCCGATTGTACCGATTGCGATTTGTGGGGGAACGGCTGTTTTGCTGATGGCTGTGTTCATTGTACTTAGGAGGATAAAAAAACATGGAAGAAGTAAAGAAAAAGAAAACGTATAGGAATTTTACACGTTCTGAAAAAGCGATTGTCCATGCGTATGTCGAACTTATGCAAAAGAATAAGAAGATAACCGTTACCGATATTGTCAATACGGCTGATCTTAACAGAAGTACATTTTACGCACATTTCAAAACGGCTGACGATGTTCGCGAAAAAATTCAGACGGACGTTATAAATGAACTGTTCGGTTCGATAAATAAAAACGCAATTAAGAGTGTTCTTGAAGATCCGTATGATATTATGAATCACGTTCGTGAATTTATTGAGGACGACGAGGAAATGTATAAAATGCTCTTGAATACAGACGGTGCGGATAAGTTCCTTAAAAGACTTCGCGATATAGTTATTGAAAAGTGTATGAGTGATGCGTCAGAAGCTTCGTATATCAGCGATAAAGAATCGTTTGAAATGAATTTGAGATTGTTTATCGGCGGTTATGTTTCGGTTATTGAGGATTGGGCAGCAGGCAGTATTGGTATGTCACTTAAAAAGTGTACCGAAATTATGAGCGAATCAATTAAAATTTGCATTCAAAAATATGTTAAAAGATAGCCACCCCTCCGGCACTATGTGCCACCTCTCCTCAAGGAGAGACTTTCGGCTCCCATAGAGGGGAGCTGTCGGCGTAGCCGACTGAGGGGTGGCAAATATAAAACACACGATATAACTTAAAATATCGGTATGGAAAAAATCATACCGATATTTTTTATTTATAATATTAAAATTTTTTGAATTTTTCACCAAAAGGGTATACTAAAAACGATTTTTTTGTTATACTGAATATATAGAAACAAAAAGCGAGGTAAATATGGAGTATAACGAGCAAAAACAGGAACGTGTAATTTTAGCGGGTGTACATCGCGGTATGCGTGACGCACTTTGGGATACAACTGAAGAATCAATACATGAGCTTGGCGAATTGGTAAAAACGGCAGGCGGTATTGTTGTGGGTGAAATGATTCAAAACAAGGCTGATTTGGAAAGTGCAACGTATATGGGCGAGGGTAAACTTGATGAACTCAAAATTGCCATAGAAACGCTTAATGCCGATATGGTTGTGTTTGATGATGAGCTTTCGCCTGTACAAATGAGAAATATAAGTGATTTTCTTGAAATAAAAGTGCTTGACCGTTCTATGCTTATACTTGATATTTTCGCAATGCGTGCAAAAAGCGGCGAGGGTAAACTTCAAGTTGAACTTGCACAGCTTAAATACCGCTTGCCGCGACTTCGCGGTTTCGGTGTGGAAATGAGCCGTACAGGTGCGGGAATAGGCACAAGAGGTCCGGGTGAAACGCGTCTTGAAAGTGACAGACGTCATATAAGACGAAGAATTTCGGCACTTGAAGAAGAAATCAAGGAACTGAAAAAACATCGTGGACTTATTCGGGACAGACGCAAGAAAGACGGTGTTATAACTGCGGCACTTGTGGGTTACACGAACGCAGGCAAATCAACGCTTTTAAACACGCTTACAGACGCACAGGTGTTTGCGGAAGATAAACTTTTCGCAACGCTTGACCCTACATCAAGAGCGATAACACTTGACGATAACAGAAAAATATTACTTGTCGATACTGTTGGTTTTATAAGAAAACTTCCGCACCATCTTATTGAGGCTTTTAAATCAACACTTGAAGAAGCGGTTGTGGCAGATGTGCTTTTACACGTCATTGATGCGTCGGGGGAAGAAATGGACAATCAAATCACAGTCGTGGAACAAGTTTTGTCTGACATCGGTGCGGTCGGTAAGCCGGTTGTGGCGGTGTTTAATAAGTGTGACAGGCTTGAAGATTATCCGATAACTAATTTAAAGAGTGACAAGTGCGTATATATAAGTGCCAAGCACAGAACAAATATTGATAAATTGATTGAAGCGATAGCCGACACCGCACCGGGTAAAAAGCAGAAAGTTAAGGCTTGCATACCGTACAGTGCAGGTTCGCTTGTGAATGAACTTCATGAAAATCAAAAAGTAATATCAGAAGAATACGGCGAAAACGGCACTGTAATGGAGCTTATGGTAGACGCTCAAATGTATGATAAAATAAGGGAGTATATTTTGTAAAATGTCAAAAAAAGACGTATACAAAACGGTAAAAAAGCAGTCGCAGTCACTGCTTATAGAGAAAAAATCAAAATTTATTGCAAATGTAAAACCTGTTGACAATGAAGATGACGCACTTGCGTTTTTGAATGAAATGCGTTCAAAGTATTCGGATGCAACGCATAATGTTTACGCATATGTGATTGACGAAAATAATATTTTTCGTTACAGTGATGACGGCGAACCGTCGGGGACGGCAGGAATGCCCGTTCTTGACGCAATCCGTAAATCCGGGATAGTTGATGTGGTTGTGGTGGTTACGCGTTATTTCGGCGGTACACTTCTCGGAACGGGCGGACTTGTACATACTTACGGAGCATCGGCAAAACAGGGACTGATTGAGTCGGAAATAGTTATAAGAAAGCTTTGCGATATAGTTTCTGTAAAAGTTGATTATTCTTTGCTCGGAAAAATGCAACATGAGATTATGACTAAGGGATATTTGCTTGAGGACACTATTTACGAAGATGAGGTTACTTTTATCATATCGTGTCCGATTGATACGACCGATAAAGTTATTGCGGAAATAATCAATATGACGAATGCAGGAGCGGTTTGTGAAAAGATTGATAAAAAATATGTTGATATTAAGGAGGAAGAGGGATGAAGAAAGTAATTAAAGCGATATGCTGTATATTGGCTGCCGTTATACTTGTCGGCGGCGGATATGTGGCAGGGCAGAGAGCAAAACAAAGCAGTATCGTATCGGCACTGCCTAAAAATATTCTCGATATGCCGAAAGAGAGCAATGAGCCTTCAGAAAGTGCTGAACCTGAGAGTAAGCCGTCGGAAGATGTGCCTGAACCGAAAGAGGATGTAAGAATAATAAATAAATCGAATGAGTCAGCAGTTGATTCAACGTGGAGTACAGTTGAATCATCGAGCAACACAACCGATAACGGTGCACTTACATTATACACTTCCGCACAAAAAGACGGTGATGAATTTATTTGGGACGACAGTCAAAAGTGGGTGCTTGAAGTATCGGACGGTAACGGCGGATATTATACATTGTTTGACCAAAATGTAAGTAACGGAAGTGTTTATTACGATGTTGCCGAAAACGACAACGGTACGAAAAATATAAATGTATATGTTTTCACCGGTGCGGGAACAACAATAAAGCAATATACACACACAGAAACGGGATTTTCCGAAAAGAGCGTGTATGAATCCGGTGCTGTAAACAGAGTGTTTACAACAATCCCGTCATATAAATAACACAGTTCATAGAGGAGGAAATACAAATGGAAATCGAATTGACAAAGGAAAACTATGATGGTGAAGTTATAAAGTCAAATATGCCTGTGCTTGTTGACTTTTGGGCTTCTTGGTGCGGACCTTGCAAAATGGTTGCGCCTATAATCTCTCAAATTGCAGAGGAATACAACGGTAAAGTCAAGGTGTGCAAGGTTAATGTTGACGATCAAGGCGAGCTTGCCGCTCAAAATGCTATTGTTTCAATACCGACTGTAATTTTATTTATAGACGGCAAACCTGTTAAGAAGATTGTCGGCGCACATTCTCTTGACGATTACGAGGACGCAATAGATGAATTTATATGATTAAAACTGATTAATTATTCAGTACAGTGCATAAATATTCATACGCAATGAATATTTATGCACTGTTTTTATATGATTTAAACTTTTTTGTCAAAAAGACTTGCATTTTTATTCAAAAAGGAGTATAATCATAAACGTATTTGAAATTTTGGAGGGTTAGTAATGCTTGATGAAGTTATACAATTAGATAAAAAATATTATTTGAATACTTTCGGCGACAGACTTCCTGTATGCTTTGAAAAGGGTGAGGGAATGAAACTGTTTGACGACAAGGGTAATACATATTACGATTTTCTTGGCGGAATTGCCGTAAATGCGTTGGGTCACGGACACAAAGATTTTATAAACGCACTTAAAAATCAACTTGATAAAGTAGTGCATACATCAAGTCTTTATTATATAGAAAATCAAGCAAAGCTTGCACAAAAGCTTGTTGAAAATACTTGTGCGGAAAAAGCGTTTTTCGCAAACAGCGGTGCAGAGGCCAATGAGGGTGCATTCAAACTTGCAAAGATTTATTATTATAAAAAAGGTTTGGATAAGTATGAGATAATCACGCTTGATAAGTCATTCCACGGCAGAACTCTTGCAACCGTTGCAGCTACAGGTCAGGAAAAATATCAAAAGCCGTACAGACCATTGACACCGGGTTTCAAGCAGGTTGAGCCTAATAATTTTAAAGCGATTGAGGACGCGGTTACTGATAAAACTGCGGCAATTATGATTGAACTTATTCAAGGTGAAAGCGGAGTTCATCCGATGGATAAGGAATACGTTGAAAAGCTTAGAAAGCTATGCGACGAGAAAGATATTATTCTTATTTTTGACGAAGTACAGACCGGTATGGGCAGAACAGGTTATCTTTTTGCACATCAAATGTACGGCGTTGAACCGGATATTTTCACTTCGGCAAAGGCACTTGGCGGCGGTATTCCGATTGGCGCGGTATGTGCGGGCAAAAAGGTTGCGTCTGCATTTGAACCGGGTGACCACGGAACAACATTCGGCGGTAATCCGTTCGCAACGGCAGCTGGATTGGCTGTGTTTGATATTTTTGAAAAGGAACATCTTGTTGAAAATGCAGGTAAGATGGGTAAGTATTTTAAAGAAAAACTTACAGAACTTCAAAATAAATATTCGGATAAAATTACAGATGTCAGAAATGCAGGTCTTTTGATTGGTATTCAGTTGGAGGACAGCATAGCCAAGACTGTATTTAATAAGTTGTTTGAAAATAAAATGCTTACAAGCCTTTGCGGCGGCAACACAATCAGAATTGCACCGCCGTTAATTATAAAAGAAACAGACATCGACTTGTTTATTAATACATTAAGCAGTATATTGGAGGAATTATAAAATGAAAGATTTAATCAGTTTACACGATTTAACTTCAGAAGAAGTAAAAGGACTTTTGGAGCTTGGTTTAAAATTAAAAAAGGAACAGAAAAGCGGAATTGAACATCATATTTTAAAGGGTAAAACACTTGGTATGATATTCACAAAATCATCAACAAGAACAAGAGTATCATTTGAAGTGGGTATGACTCAACTTGGCGGTTATCCGTTGTTCTTATCGTCAAACGACATTCAGCTTGGACGCGGCGAATCAATTTACGATACTGCAAAGGTTTTGGAAAGAATGCTTGACGGTATTATGATTCGTACTTACGCACATCAAGATGTTTTGGACCTTGCAGAATATGCAAATATTCCTGTAATCAACGCACTTACAGACTTGCTTCACCCATGTCAGGTGCTTGCAGACCTTATGACAACATATGAGCATAAGGGCAAGCTTGAAGGCTTGAAACTTGCATATATCGGTGACGGTAATAATATGGCACATTCGCTTATGTACGGCTGTGCAAAGGCAGGTATGGACTGTGCGATCGCAACACCTGAAAATTATCAGTGTGACGCGGAAGTGGTTGCAAACGCAAAGGACGACTTCAAGAAGTCGGGAAAAGAATTAATTTTGACAACAGATCCGGTTGAGGCAATCAAAAATGCAGATGTAGTTTATACAGATACATGGGTATCAATGGGACAAGAGGCTGAAAAGGCAGAAAGACAAAAGATATTTATGCCGTATCAAGTAAACGGTGAATTGTTCAAGAATGCCGCAGATGACGCTGTATTTATGCACTGCTTGCCTGCATATCGCGGTTTTGAAGTTACAGAAGAAGTTATAGACGGACCTCAATCTGTTATTTTTGACGAGGCTGAAAACAGACTTCATGCTCAAAAAGCAGTTATGGCAACATTGATGGGATAATCGGAGGTTATAGTAATGGAAAGTGATTATCAGTCATTATTTCAAGTGCGTTTGGCTAATTATGATGATATACCTGCAATTATGAATATCACGCGTGAGGCATTTGTTAAATATCAGCAGATGTCAGGCGTTGAAAAGCTTGCGGCACTTGAAGAATCGTATAATGATGTGAAAAAAGATATAGATACAAAAGTTGTATTGCTTGCATTGTCTGACGGCGAACCTGTCGGCAGTGTGAGAGTAGAGGTATTTCCCGATAAAACCGCATATTTGTCACGTTTTGCGGTAAAGGTTACAAGTCAAAATAACGGTATCGGTAAATCAATAATGAATCTTGTTGATAAAATTATGGTTAAAAAGGGTGTAACTCAAATTCAGTTGCATACAGGCTCAAAGATTACATCGCTTATTCGTTTTTATTACGGCAGAGGATTTTATATTGATTCGACAGATAAGTCGCGAGGTTATGTTCGTGCATTGTTGATTAAGGAATATCAAAAGAAAGATTGTTAGGTAAAAGGGACACTAAAATTTAGTGTCCCTTTTGATATGCGGTAAATATAAATAAACCTTGTGAGCGGCCAATGACCGCTCCTACAAATATTTAGTCGATAATTATTGAAATTCGTAGGGGCGATCATTGGTCGCCTTGATTTTATGGGGACACTAAACATTCTCTTGACAAAATCACTTATAAAATGTATACTAAACAAAAACACTTATGGAGATATTATATGAAATTATTGGCGGACTTAATATTAAACGGTGCAGAAACGATGAAAATGTCGGAGAACATAAAAAAGAATTTCGACAATCCCGAAAGAAACAACGGTGAATTGAGGGCAGATAAATTTAAAGGGTTTATAACAGATGAATGGAATGTGGACGGCTTTAATGTTATAACAGTAAGCGGCAAAAAAACAAACGGGGGACACGTTATATTTTTGCATGGCGGAGGATATGTCGCAGAGGCGACAGCATCTCACAGAAGAATTATTGAAGAACTTGTGAAAATGTACGGATTAAAAGTGACTTTTATAGACTATCCGCTTGCACCCGAGCATACATATGAAAAAACACACGAAATCGTAATGAAAGCATACAGAGAGATTACAATTAAAAATTACGGTGATGAATTTTATTTGTTCGGTGACAGTGCAGGCGGTGGATTGGCTTTGGCAGTTTTGCAGATATTGCGTGATGAAAAAATAATACCGTTTCCGAAAAAGACAGTTTTAATGTCACCATGGGTTGACTTGACTATGAGCAATCCGAAAATAGGGGAGGCGGCGGAACGCGATCCGCTTTTGACGATGGATTGCCTGTACCATGCGGCGGAGAGATATATTGGAAACGGTGACGCTAAAAATCCTGTGCTTTCACCTATATTCGGAAGAATGGATAATCTCGGTAAAATATTTCTTTTGACAGGAACTCATGAAATTTTAAATCCCGATTGCAGAAAGTTAAAAACAAAGTTGATGGCGGCATACGGTACGGAGCTGGAATTTTATGAGGGTGAAAAAATGGTTCACGACTGGATTTTGGCAACACCGTTTTATCTTGAGGCATTTAAAGCGATTGAAATGGTCGGAGAATTTTATGTGAACGGCTAATAAAAAAGCAAGCTGATTTCAGCTTGCTTTTTTGATATTATTCTGTAATATAAATTCTTGTATAGAACGGAATTGTATTTGCAATCCAGTTAATATCGCTTGGGTGAAGACGTACACAACCGTGAGAAATATTTACGCCGACACGTCCGTCATATTCTGTACCGTTATAGTAAAGCAATGTTGAATGAAGTGCATAACCGTTATAGAAACGAAGTACAGGACCTACATAGTAGCTTGGATAATCCCATTCTGTGCGTTCGATATATTCAAATTGACCTGTGATTGTAGGCGTATTCCATGCACCTAATGCACAAGGAAATTCTTTTTGAAGTTCCCAATTATATTGTGAGCCTTGATATACTCTTACCTTATATTCGTGCTTTGAAACCCATACAAGATAATTTGTACGGCTTGTAATACCGTTCTTGTTTACAGGTGTTCTGTTGCGATATTCTTTAACTATAGGAGATTCACCAATGATAATATCAAGGTGGTCGTCGAAATCAAGAACATCAAGACTTGAATTAAACGATTCGGCAAGCGTTCTTACAGGAACAAATAGAGAACCCTCGATATAAACCGTTGCGTGAGGTGCGTATGTATCGTTTCCGAAAATCGTTGTATATGCACTGTTTGCGTTAAAAATAACTTGGTCTGAACCGACGCTGCAAACTACGCTGTCATATTTAGGATCGTATGTAACCTTTAATCCCATTGCCTCACCGATTGCACGAACAGGCATCATTGCGACACCGTCAACTATTCTTGCACGCGGTGAAACGTCTTGAAGAAAGTTACCGCTTACATACATACAAAGTTCTTTATCGTAATTCGGATTACCGTTCATTGCACAACCGTTATTTTGTACATATTCGCCGTTTTCGTTCAAATATCCGTACGTCTGAACTTCAAGAATGCCGTCAGGCTCAATCTTTTTATCGTAATATTTCAATGAACGAAGTCCCGAAACGAGCTTTACCTTGAATTTTTCGCCCATACGATATTGCGGAACGTTGAATATAAGATTTAGCGAAGAAGTATCCTGAGATACGTTTTCGGTAATTGAACCGAGTAATTCATCGGAACTGCTGTAAAGTTCGACAGTTACGTCATTAGGTATTATGTACTTATGCGATGTGATGTCAATATTAAGAACAAATTGTGTTGATAATTCGTTCTCCGATATTGTCGGCGTTGAAGTCGGCTTAACTGTCGGCTCTGCGGCCGGTGTTGTTGCTGCTGTTTCTGTCGGCTCAACCGTTGTTCCCGGTGAAACGGTAGGCTCTGCTGTTACTTGCGGTGTTTCTGTCGGTGCAGGTGACGCTGTTTCGGCGAATGCGCCTATTCCGCTCAAAACGATTGATACGGCAAGAAACATTCCTAAAATTTTTTTCATACTTATCTCCCCCTTAAACTATTATAAAATAATCATATCACACCGAATTATCAAAGTCAATAAACAATAAAAGCTAAACATAAATTCGGATTAATCACTAAAAAAACACATCAAATTTTAACTAAAATGATGTGCTTTTTTTACTTGACTTATTTTTCGCGAATAAAAATTCTTTCAATGTCCGTACACAAACCGCTTTGTTCGTCAATGTCAAAAATACAACCGCAAAATTGTCCTTTTCCGTTCGCAATTTCAAACTTTTGAGGCATACCTGTAATAAATTTTTTTATTATCGCATTATTCTCTCTGCCGAGTATCGATATTTGAGGGCCTGTCATTCCGAGGTCGGTTATATTTCCCGTACCTTTCGGAAGAATGACTTCATCGGCTGTTTGAACGTGTGTGTGCGTTCCGAATACGGCTGAAACTTTGCCGTCAAGGAAATATGCCATAGCAAGTTTTTCGCTTGTTGCCTCTGCATGAAAATCTACTATTATAATATTGGTTGATTTCTTTAATTTTGCAACCTCGCGTTCGGCAGCGTCGAAAGGGGAGTCGGCGGGGTCAAGATATGTTCTGCCGATAAGATTTACAACTCCGACTTTAACACCGTTTTTTGCGGTAAAAACGATACTTCCCTCACCCGGACACTTTTTATTGTAATTCGCCGGACGGATTACATTTCCCTCGTTACGCATAATATCAACAACTTCTTTTGCGTCCCAAGTGTGATTACCCATAGTGATAACGTCAATTCCTGCACGAATAAGCTCGTCATATGCGTTGCGGGCAAGACCTCTGCCGTGGGTGGCATTTTCACCGTTTGCGATAACTAAGTCAATACCTTTCTGATATTTCATATCGTCAACATATTTAAAGAGCATATCGCGTCCTATACGGCTGACAATATCTCCGATACATAGAATTTTCATAATAAAATCCATAGCCTTTCTGCCCGCAGATTTATTTATAACACTGTCTTATCGTGGGCGGACAGGACGTGTAAAACTGTATAATATATCTAAAATTAAAATAAATTTTCGTTCAAAATAAATAAAAAAAGGAGTATTACAGAACGGGTAGAAGCTAAACATAAACGGCTTATACAGTGCCTTTATCGCAAAGTATCAAAGTCATAAATATTTACGCTCTGTAATAACCCCAAATTTTTCAAAGTAATGCAAGCTTATTTAGCGTAATCAACCGCTCTTGTTTCACGAATCATACTAACTTTAATCTGACCCGGATATTCAAGCTCGCTTTCAATACGTTTAACAATTTCTTTTGCTACAAGAATCATACCTTCGTCGTTGACCTTTTCAGGTTTGACCATAATTCTGATTTCACGACCGGCTTGAATAGCAAATGACTTTTCAACGCTGTCGAAACTGTTTGCAATTTCTTCAAGGTTTTGTAAACGCTTGATGTAGGTCTCAAGATTTTCACGTCTTGCTCCCGGACGTGCTGCGGATATTGCATCGGCTGCCTGTACTAAAGAGGCAACGATTGTCTGTGCCTCGACGTCACCGTGGTGAGCCATAATAGCGTGTACAACATCCTTGTTTTCACGATACTTCTTTGCAATATCTGCGCCGATAGTAACGTGTGAGCCTTCGACTTCATGGTCAACTGCTTTACCGATGTCGTGAAGTAAACCTGCACGTTTTGCAAGTGCGACATCGACGCCCAGTTCACCTGCCATAACGCCCGCAAGATGCGAAACCTCAATGCTATGCTTTAGGACGTTCTGACCGTAACTTGTTCTGAATTTAAGTTTACCAAGCAATTTGATAAGTTCAGGGTGAAGACCGTGTACACCTGTTTCAAATGTAGCACTTTCGCCCTCTTGCTTGATGATTGATTCAACCTCTTTACGAGATTTTTCAACTGTTTCCTCAATGCGTGCCGGATGAATACGTCCGTCCACGATAAGCTTCTCAAGTGCAAGACGTGCAACTTCACGTCTGATAGGATCGAAACTTGAAACAATAACTGCCTCAGGAGTATCGTCGATGATTAAATCAACGCCTGTAAGAGTTTCAATGGTTCTGATGTTTCGTCCTTCACGACCGATTATACGGCCTTTCATTTCATCACTTGGAAGATTAACAACAGAAACGGTGGTTTCGGCAACGTGATCGGCGGCAACTTTTTGAATAGCTAAAGAAACTATGTTCTTTGCTTTCTTTTCCGCGTTCTCCTTTGCCTCTTGCTCAATTTCTTTAACCATCATGGCTGCCTCATGCTTTGTTTGATTTTCAACATCTTTTAATAAGATAGTCTTAGCCTCTTCGGCGGTAAGACCTGAAATCTTTTCAATAAGAGCCATTTGTTGTTCTTTGATTTCTGCTATTTCTTTTTCTTTAGATTCAAGTGACTTTAGTTTTTGACTTAAAGTCTGTTCTTTTTTCTCTAAATTATCTGTTTTCTTGTCTAAGTTTTCTTCTTTTTGGTTAATTCTGCGTTCCTGACGATTAAGTTCATTTCTGCGTTCCTTAACCTCTGCGTCAAAGTCTGCGCGAAGTTTTTGATTTTCTTCTTTAGCCTCAAGCAACAGTTCACGCTTTTTGGCGTCGGCAGCCTTTTCGGCATCCTTTACAATAGACTTGGCTTTTTCTTCGGCACTGCCGAATTCGGCCTCAGCAATTTTCTTTCTGTGTGCAACGCCTAAGTTGAAACCAACAATGACGCTTATAACACATAATACGATTGCAACGATTATCATTACAATTAAAAATACTGTATTAATCAGTAACACCCCCATAAAAAGTTTACCAATGCTTAATAATGGGGGACTTCTTAAAATGACTGCGTCCTATACAACTGAATACTTCATAAACCTCTATGAAACAGATGCAGGTAAAGTACCATAGTGATTTGTAATCATACAAGAGCAGTCTACCTTAAGACGGCTCCATTTTAAGTATTGGGATTACATATAAAAGTATAGTATACAGAAAAATTTTATTTTTAAAGAATATTAAGCAATTATATTTTATACTATTTTGTGCATTCTGTCAAGGTGTATTATTAATATGAAAGTATTTTTTTCTGTAAAATAAGACTGGAAATTGCGTAAAAACGTCGTAAACGTAAATTTTATGTAAAATAGCACAAAAAAATTTAAAAAATTTATTCACTTATGGTCTTTACTAACAAAAATAAGTGTG
>OLND01000429.1_pt1 | contig 52744 bp, 42 predicted proteins | sample 1672031 | NCBI WGS metagenome assembly OLND01 (sample SAMEA3136638, study PRJEB25190) | human gut metagenome | biome: human gut; feature: human-associated habitat; material: faeces | place: Austria | collected 2013 | reverse complement strand
CGTCGCGCTCCTCGAACTCGCTGTACTCGCCGGTCTCCTCGTCGGGCTCGCCCACGGGCACGAGCTCGTAGACGTAGATCTTGCCGGTCTGGCGGTCGATGGTCACGCGCGCGTCCCATTCCAGATCGAGGATGCGCTCGTAGCTCTTCGCCAGGGACTGTTCCAAGCGCTCGATGAGGTAGAACTCGTCGATCTTGCGCTCGTGGGCCAGTGCCTGCAAGGCCTCGATCAGTTCTGAAGTTGCCACGTATCTAATCCTTTCCCTAGGCGCTGAAGTCGATGGTGCCCTTAACGCGGGCCTTTTTGATGTTGTCGTACGGAATGCGGAAGGTGTCGGCGCCGTCTGCGGCCACGATGACGCAGCCGTCCTCGAAGCCGAGAAGCTCGCCGGTAAACGAGCTGCGGCCGTCGATGGGGCCGGTCGTCTTCACCGTCACCGTCTCGCCGGCAAAGCGCGCGAAGTGCTCCGGCGTGCGCAGCGGCCGGTCGATGCCCGGAGAGGACACCTCCAGCATGTAGGCCCCGGGGAACGGGTCCAGCTCGTCCATGACGTCCCCGACCCAGGCCTGAGTGCGGGCCAGCTCGTCGAAGCTGATGCCGCCGGCCGCATCGATGTAGACGCGGATGGTCGGCGCCTTCTTCGAGCCGACGATCTCCAGCGTGACGATCTCGACGCCCTCGGAGGCCGCTCGGGGCTCCAGGGCGGAAAGAAGCGATTTCTCCTTGGCCGTCAGCACCTCGTCTGCCTCCTTTTCCGTTGCCTACGCTCCCACACTTTCCGGGCCACAAAAGGCCCCTACAACAAAAGAAAGCGGGAAAAGTCCCACTTTCTCCAGAAGCGAAAGTATGTCCGTGCAGTCGATCTGCACAGCAGGCGTATTTATACCACAACGGGTCGCGCTTTGCCAGCCTCCCGCAACAAGTGGCCGCATACGGCGCAAAATGACCACAGACGGCAGTCAGACAGCCTGGAGGATCGGACGGGCTGGGCAGTCGAACGACCAGACACCCAAACGTCCGCCGCACGTCCGTCTCGGCCGATCGGGCCCGGCGCCCCTACTCGGCCGGCGCTGTCGGCAGCACCTGGCCGACGAGGTCGTTGCCCGGATAGGCCTTCACGAAGTCGATGAAGTCGGCCACGGCCCGGGAGTGCACGTGCTTCTTGTGGTAGGCCATATGCACCGTGTAGAAGTGCTCCGGGATGCCCTCGACGCGCACCTGGTGCAGGTTGCTGAACAGCTGGGCGCCCAGCGAGTCCAGCATAAGCGCTCCGGCGTTGCCGCCGTTGTAGGAGAGAAACGACCCCATGGACACATCGTCGTCGTAGCCCAGAGACACGCCGCGCACGTCGGCCTCCTCGAGCATCTTCGCCACGCGCTCGCCGATGGGGGTGCCCCGGCGGTAGGTGTGCAGATCCACCTCGTTCAGCTCGGCGAAGGTGATCGTGTCGGCAGACGCCAGCGGATGGTCGTCGCGCACGTAGAGGGCCAGTTCGCAGTGCTTACCGGGAAATACGCGATATCGGGCTCGTTGTCGCGCTTGCCGCAGAAGGCCACATCCAGCGTGCCCCGATGCAGCTGCTCGGTGAGGTAGTTGGTGAATCCCTGGGACACCTTCACGATGACCCGCTTGTCGAAGGCCTCCTCGAAGTCGCGGATGAGGCTCGGCAGGTAGTGGTCCTGGGTGGTGAAGGTAGTGCCGAGGTTCACGGTGCCGAAGGAGGCCGAGGAGCGCGCGCTCACGGCCGCCACGCCGTCGTCGATGGCGCGCAGGGCCAGGCACACGTGCTCGTAGAACACCTCGCCGTAGGGCGTGAGGAGCACCGAGCGCCCGTTACGCTCGAACAAGGGAGCGCCCAGCTCCTTCTCCAGAGACGAGATGGCCCCGGAGAGGGTCGGCTGGGTGATGAACAGCTCCTGCGCCGCTCGCGTGTAGTGAAGCACCTCGGCGAGCTTCTTGAAGTAGTTCAGCTGAGAGAGGTTCATGGTTCCCCCTAAGGCAACGGTAAGGCTGGTCGGCCCGTTCTCAGATTGCGCGATTCTACCTTGATCGTAGTTTATCAAACTCATCTTGGCTCATAAAGATTTCCTATAAGTGCGAAAAGCGGGGAGTCTCCACTCCCCGCTTTCCCGTTTAAGGCCGCCAGCGGTTCAAGGGATCGGACTACTCGGTCGTCCAGTCCTTCTTGTAGCCGGCGGCGGCCTTGAAGATGTACAGGCCGAGCAGCAGGATGACCACAAGCATGGCCAGCGCCACGACGAACTCGACGGTGAAGCCGAACGACGAGCCGAGCCACGCCCAAATCATAGCGGCGAAGGCGGCGATGAGATTGAACACCGTGGAGACGCGGGAGTAGATGACCGAGTACTCGCGGGTGCCGAAGGACTGGCGGCAGATGACCGGCACGAGCACCACGGCGGTGGCGTAGCAGCCACCGAAGATGAAGGCGCCCACGTACATCACGTACTCGGAGAAGGTGCCGAACCAGCACAGCAGGATGCCCGCCACGCCAGCGGCGAAGGCGAAGATGAGGGCGCCCTTGGCGTTCTTGTCGGCCGCCGCTCCCAGGACCACCTTGAAGATGGCCTGGCCCACCATCATGACCGAGGTCATGACGCCGCCGACGACGGCCACATCGAAGGCTACGTCGGTGAGCGACTTGGTGTAGGTGGGGAACTGCATGGCGATGAGGATGGCGATGTTGATGAGGCCGGCGAAGATGCAGATGGCGTAGAACATCGGGGTCTTCATGACGAAGCCGGCGGACAGGCCGGAGGGCTTGGCGGCCACCTCAGCGCCCGAGGCCGCCTTCTGCATGGAGGCGCCGTAGGGGGCCAGCCCGCAGTCCTCGGGCGAGTTGCGCACGCAGAACAGCGTGAAGGGCAGGCTCGTGACGAGCGCGATGACGCCCCAGATGAGGTAGATGGTGTGGAAGTCGACGCCCGAGGCGGTCAGCGCGGTGAACACGGCGGACCAGATGGCGCCGCCGATGCCGGTGAAGGCCATGCACAACCCGATGAAGAAGCCGGCGCGCTCCACGAACCAGCGGTTGATGAGCGTGGGGATGGCCAGCCACAGGATGGTGATCTCGCCCAGGCCCAGCATGACGGCGGCCACGTAGAACAGCACGATGGTGTTCGAGAAGCTCATCAGCAAAAAGGCGCAGCCCACGAGGGCGGCGGAGGCGGACAAAAGGATGCGGATGTCCATGGTCTGCAGCAGCTTGCCCGCAAACGGCGAGGCGATGGTCATGGTCAGGTACATAACGGTGACGTACATGGCGAACGCGGTGACCTCAACGCCCAGGCCCTCAGCCACGACCGGCTGGAACAGGCCCCAGGTGGAGAAGCATAGAGCCGAGCATCCGAACGTGATCATGATGCCCGTCAGAACGACGAGAAGGTGACGCACGGTCAGCTTCTCTTTGGTAGCGGTCCCACTCAAGGTAAACCTCCTCTATCGATTTTTTCTACTCTTGCGCAAACGTCGAACCCCTGTTGGCGTGAGCCGTGGACGGCGATCTTTCGCCGCTATCGTATTTGTACCGTAGAACGATTCCCTTGAGGATGGTCAAAAAGGGATGCTTTGTCCCATATTCTTTGCAAAAATAGGACAGATTTAGTTAATTTGTCCTAATATCGAAAGGATTTATGATTGATAGGTTTCACAAATAGAAGAAACTGGGAGAATATTTCCCCCAGTTTCTTGTGATCGTTCTCTTAATAAGAATGCTCGCAGCCCTTCTAGAAAGATCGGTAGTGCTCCATGATCAAGGGCGCGGCGATGTAGACCATCACCTGATCCGTTCCCTCGGCGATCTGGTTGCCTCGGCAGTCCTCCCAGATGCGGCTCACGCGCGAGCCCTCGGTATAGCCAAGACCCCCCAGAATCTGCATGGCGTCCGAGGCCACCTGCACCGAGGCCTCCGGCACGTAGCGCTTCATGAGGGCCACGTCGAGCCGCTCGGTCTCGTCGGCGGCGTCGATGGACCACGCCGCCCGGTACACCATGGAGCGCATGTTGCGCAGGCGCACTTCCATATCGGTGAGAAGGGTCTCTATCTGCTGGAAGCGCCCCACCTGCACGCCGAAGGCCTTGCGCGAGCGCGCGTGGGCCACCGCGTCGTCCATGGCCGCCTGGGCCATGCCCAAACTGGAGGCGCACAAAAGCACACGTCCGTATTCCAGCAGATGAAACAGCTGCTGGAACCCTCCCTCACTCGCATCGAGGCGCCACTCCGGCGACAGCTCCACATCGTCGAAGGAGATGAGCGCGAAGGGCAGCATGGACTGACCGATCTTGCTGATGGGCACGGCGTTGATGCCGGGCACGCTGCGGGGCACGAGCCAGAAGGACAGCGACGGGTAGCGACCCGTATCCCCCGCGTCCTTGTCGATGGCGGCCACCAATATATAGGGGGCGTACTCGCCGTTGTTCACATAGGACTTGCGCCCGTTCAGAAGCAGTCGGCCGTCCACGGTCTGGCACGAGGTCTTCATGGCCATGGTGTCGGATCCGCCGTCGGGCTCGGAGATGGCCAGGGCGAACATGAGGCGGCCGTCGGCGCGATAGTCCTCGGCGATGGAGGCGGCCTCGGCGGCCCCGGCGAACCCGCTCATGATCTGCAGGTTGAACAAGTCGTTCTGGAACGGCAGCGTCGTGCCGGCGCAGCGGGAGAGCTCCTCCACGATGAGCACCTGCGAGAGCAGGCTGTGGGCCAGATCGGGCGCGATGTCCGGCTCGGCGGTCTCGTAGTACAGATCGACGAACTCCTTCATCACCGTATCGGGCAGGCCCTGGTCGCGGCACCACTTGGCCACGCGCTCCGGCGTGAAGGTGTCGGCCCCGAACGTGCGAAAGGCGCTGACGAGCTTCTTCTGCCCGTCGGTCAGCGTGAAGTCCATCTTATGGCTCCCTTCTCTTTACTATAGTGTGCATTCTACACGATGACCCTAGCACACCACTCCTTTGATTTGTTGAAACAGAATATCTTTGTTGTCCTGTTTGCATAGGGATAACTTTCCCATCTAGTGGTATTTTCTACTCAATTTCGAGTCTGTTTTACACACATATTTCATTTTGTCCGTAGATAGGGGTTCTTTCCCCTGCGATGATAGGGATGCAAACAAACGAACCGCCCGACCAACCACTTGCATGAAAGGAGAGATGCTCCGATGACAGTCACCGAGAAGCTCAACGGTTACGGCCCGCTCGCCGGCATCAAGGTCGTCGAGATGTGCACCTACGTGGCCGCCCCGGCCACCGTCCGCGTCCTGTCCGAGATGGGCGCCGAGGTCATCAAGATCGAGTCCTTCGCCGGCGATACCCAGCGCACCCAGGGCCCCGGCTTCGGCTGCGAGCTGACCGATACGGAAGATCCCACCATCGATTTGAACAACACCAACAAGAACTGGGTGTCGCTCAACCTGAAGGATCCCGAGGGCCTGGCCATCGCGAAGAAGATGATCGGCGAGGCCGACATCTTCATGAACAACATGCGCACCGCCGCCCTGAAGAAGCTCGGACTCGACTACGAGACCCTGCACGAGGAGTTCCCGGGGCTGATCTGGGGCCAGATGCGCGGCTACGGCGAGTTCGGCGAGTTCGCCCATGCCCCCGGCTACGATGCCGTGTGCTGGGCCGCCCGCGGCGGCGTGGCCGGTACCTTCCCCGAGAAGGACACCTCCCCCGCCATCCCCCCGCAGGCCTTCGGTGACTACAACACCGCCATCATGATGGCCGCCGGCTTGCTCGGCGCGCTCGTGAACAAGCTGCGCACCGGCCAAGGCGACAAGGTGGTCGTGAACCTGTACCACTCCGCCATCTGGGGCGGCTCCATCGGCCTTTGCGCCCAGCAGTTCGGCGCCGACTACCCGAAGTCCCGCACCGACGTGCCCAACCCCTTCAACAACACCTACAAGACCGCCGACGATAAGTGGCTCTACATCTGCCAGCCGCAGCACAACCGCTATTACAACGACATGATGAAAATCATCGGCCGCGACGACTTGGTGGACGATCCGCGCTACGCGACCATCGAGAACGTGAAGGCGAACCACCTGCAGCCGGAGCTCATCACCATCCTGGACGAGGGCTTCTCGAAGAAGGATCTGGAGGAGTGGCTGAAGATCCTGGCCGAGTGGGACGTGCCGAGTCAGAAGGTCTTCCGCTTCACCGACATCCTGAAGGACGACGAGGCCTACGCCAACGACGCCATCCGCAAGGTGAAGTACAACGCCTTCGGCGAGCATGCGCTGCCCACCACGCCCATCCGCTTCGGCGGCTACGGCGACCCGCCGATCATCCTCTCCAAGCCCATCGGCTACCACACCGCCGAGTACCTGGAGCACTACGGCTACACGCCCGAGCAGATCGCCGAGCTGGAGGAGAAGGGCGCCGTGAAGTGCTACCACGGCGAGGAGGTGCCGGATGTGATCTTCAAGTCCGAGCGCCAGGAGAAGGGCGAGGCCCCCTGCAACTGGTAGGCCCTCCCCCGCCAAACACGCTTCCTATCTCGAGAAGGAGCCCCTCATCGCGAGGGGCTCCTTCTTTCTATTCCCGCTCGGGGGAAGGAGGCTGTTATAGCGCGACTAGGCCAGGGCGTACTTTGCGGCGTTGGTGCCGGCGTTGCGGCCGAAGGTCATGCAGTCGGCGATGGCGTTGCCGCCCAGGCGGTTCTCGCCGTGGATGCCGCCAGTGCACTCGCCTGCGGCGTACAAGCCGGGAATCGGCTCGCCGTCGGCGTTGCAGGCCTCGGATTCCACATTCACGCGGATGCCGCCCATGGTGTGGTGCACGGTGGGCACCTTGCGGCAGGCGTACCAGGGGCCCTCGGTCATGGCCGCATCGGCGGTGTTGTCGGCCACGAAGCCGAACTCGTCGGTGCCGCCTTCCACCACGGCGTTGTAGGCGTCGATGGAAGCCTGCAGGTTCGCGGCGTCCACGCCCATCTCGCCGGCCAGGGCCTCCACGGTATCGCCAGCGACGATGTGGCCCAGAGCCAGCATGTTGTTGATGGTGGCGCCGTTGGCGTCCGGCTCGTCGGGATCGGGGTAGCGCAGGGTGTTCACGACGATCCAGTAGGTGCCGTCGGGCTGGGCGAAGATGTTCTTGCACAGCACGTCGCGCTCGGCGCCTGCGCCCAGGGCAAGCGCCATGCCCTCGCCCTGGGCGCAGGGCTTGATATTGGTGCAGCCGATGGCGTCGTCGGTGAACGTGACCGTCATGGCGTAGGGGGCGTTGCGGCCCGTCACCTCTGCCGTGTAGGTGCCCGCCTTCCAGGGAGCGGAGCTCGCGAGCCGCTCGGCGCGGGTGCGGGGGGCGCAGCCGGCCAGGCCGAAGCTGGCGAGTCCTCCCCAAATGCCGAGCACGGCCGCCCCTTTGCAGAAGGTTCGACGAGAGATGCCATTGAGCGGAACAAAGTCAGACGCGCGCGTCATGATAAGCCTCCTTCTAACGCACTACCGAAAAGGAACCGGGAGTCGCTTGAAGAACCATCCTTCCGAGTTGCTGGATCGTCCAAGTGGCTCGAACGATTACCGGACAAGTAGACTTTAGCGCGCCGTGCGGGAGCAACAGCAAGTCAACAAGGTGCTGCAATCTCTATGCGCGAGCGATGTAAGAAGTTTGAAACCCTGTCGTCATTCCGTCAATTTGACCACCGTTTTGTCAGCTCTCGCCGAGTGAAGGAATGCTATGCCAGCCGCACGGCCAGGCACGCGGCCTCGCGCCCCAGCTGCCGGGCCAGGGCGAACCCGATCTCGTCGGCCTTCACCGAGCGCCAGCGGGGCTGCCCGGTCTCGTCGAGCCCCGCGAAGCCCGTGGCCACCACGCCGCCGGACAAGGGCGCGCCCGCGGTGCGCGGGTGCACGGAGAGCATTCCCTGAGTGGCGAACCAGCTGTCCAGAGCAGCGAGCGTTCCCTCTCCCCCGCAGTTGTTGAGCCCGGCCGTGGACATGGCGCCGCCCACCTTGCCGGTCAGCACGTTCTCCACCATATGGAAGGGGCGCGTGCGGTCCATGAAGTTCTTCATCCGGGCGCTCACCGTGCCGAAGTAGTCCGGCGAGGCGAGCAGAACCACGTCGGCGTCCCGTAGCTTCTCGTAGAGATCGTTCATGTCGTCTTCGAGCGTGCAGCTCGTCTGGGCGAGGCAGCGGTTGCAGCCGACGCAGAACCCGATATCGAGCTTCGAGAGCTCCACCAGCTCGCAGCTTACCGGCACCTCCAGCGCCGATGCCTGCTCGGCCGCCCCGTCGAGGGCCGCCTGCAGAAGCGCCGCCGTCCCCTTCCCGGCCCGATGGCTCCCATTGATTCCCAGCACTTTCATAGCGTCCTCCTCGTCTCAACAACGTTCGATTCGAGAGGAGACGCGGGGTGCCTTGACCGAGCGAGTTCCGCAGCGACTGAAACAGGACTAAATGTCCTGTTTCACCAAGCGAGGACTGTCTGAGCGAATCAAGGCACCGCGCGGCTCCCCCGCGGCGATTTTCTACCTAGAAAGAGAAAAGGGAGCCCCGGCCTTGTGGGCTGCGGGGCTCCAGATAGCAGGTTCGGTTTTGCCGACCCTCTCTTACATATTGTGGAAGGCGTACTTCTCCGGGTTTTCCTTCACGTCGGCGCGGTTCTTCGGATTCATCTTCAGCGTGCCCATGATGCCGTCGTTAGTGTTGGAGGCCAGCACCTGGTTGCGGTTCTCCATCTTGATGCAGTTCTCGAAGCTGGTGCCGTCCAGCGAGCACTGCAGGGCCTCCTTGGTGAGGCGCAGACCGAAGGGCGCGGTCTCGCGGCACATCTCCTCGGCCATGGCCACGGCGGTCTCCAGCACGTCGTCGTCGGCCACCACGCGGTTGGCGAAGCCCCACTCGTAAAGCTTCTGGGCGTCGAAGCGGGCCGGGTTCATGAGGATCTCGCAGGCGCGGGCATAGCCGACGATCTTCGGGAGGAAGAAGGAGCCGCCCATGTCGGTGCCGGTGTAGCCGATGGACAGGTAGCCGGCGTTCATCTTGTAGGACTCGCCGAGCACGCGCATGTCGCAGGCGCAGGAGATGGACAGGCCACCGCCCACGGCAAAGCCCTTCAGGGCGCCGATGATGGGCTGCTCGCAGCGGCGCATGTTGATGATCTGGTCGGAGCACATGCGCTGCATGATGTAGAAGTCGCGCTGGATGCGGCCCATGTCCTCAGGCGGATCGAGGGCGAGGTCGTTCAGGTTGAAGCCGGCGCAGAAGGAGCGGCCCTCGCCGGTCAGCACGATGACGCGGCAGTCCTTGTCCATGCGCACCTTGATGAGGAAGTCGTTGAACTCGGCCATCTGGGCGTAGGACATGGCGTTCAGGTTGTCCGCGTCGTTGAAGGAGCAGATGTAGACCGAGCCGCGCTGCTCGATCTTCAGCTTCTCGTAGTCGTAGGTGAACTCGGGCAGATGGTAGGCCTCCTGGTAGACACTCATGGATGAACCCCTTTCGCACTTAATTACTCAAGTTTTACTTTTTAGCCCATTGGAATTTTGTTCCGCCTGACTTGCTTCTGATTCTTAAGGATGGAATGGCAGTTTTCCACGGACAAAATTTAAATATTGTTTCTTTTATTACCCAATTTCTCAACATTGTTGGTCTGCAATCAATTTCGCATCGCTTAGACCTATTGAATCATCAATTATTCCGATTATCTTTTCTCAATTCTGGCTTCCTGTCCGAGAAATACCTTTGTATGCTGAAAGCATGAATTTCTTCTGGGTATCGACGGAAGCACTCGATTACCGGGGTGCCGCCAGCGGGCGGCCGGGCGCTTCCGTGGCAAAAGGGTTTTAGGTTCTTTAGAAAGGAAGGCCTATGATCACCGATCTCAAGATCAACGAGGAGAAGAAGAAAGAGTATTACGAGAAGGGGTACTGGACGCGCGAAACCATCCGTGACGTCTGGGAGCGCCAGGCGCGGGCGCACGCCGGCGAAGAGTACGTCGCCGACGACCAGGGCTGTCGCATGACCTACGGCGAGGTGGACGACGCGGCGGCCCGCCTGGCGGCGTGGCTCGTGGATGCGGGCATCGAGCCGGGCGATGTGGTCACCCTGCAGTTTCCCAACTGGGCCGAGTTCACCATCGCGTACGTGGCCTGCTTCAAGGCCGGCGCCGTCATCCAGTCGCTCGCCCGCAACTTCAACGGGGCCGACCTCACCTACGCCATGAACCTGGTGGAGAGCCGCGCCTACATCGGGCCCACCTCCTTCCACGGCGTCGATTACGAGCAGCAGATCCTCGATATCGCCGGCGACATCCCCACGCTCAAGGTCATCGCGCTCGTCGACAAGAAGGCCCCCAAGCACTCGGATCTGCCCACCGTGGCCGAGATCGTCAAGACCACCGAGCCCTTGGCCGAGAAGGTGCCCGTCGAATCCGACCAGGTGGCGTGCCTGCTCTCCACCTCCGGCACCACGGGCAAGCCCAAGGAGGTCATGCTCACCCACAACAACATCCTGTTCTCCGAGCGCGTCTTCGTCGAGGGCCTCGAGCGCACCTCCGACGACGTCATGTGGATGCCCGCGCCCCTGAACCACGCCGTCGGCTTCTTCCACGGCCTCATCGCGCCGATGCTGCTCGGCGGCCGCTCCGTGCTCATGCAGGACTTCGCCGTGAAGGACGCCGTCGACCTCATCAACGCCGAGGGCGCCACCTGGTCCATGTGCTCCACCCCGTTCATCTACGACATCGTGAAGTACCTGGATGCCCACCCTGACGAATCGCTGCCCACCTACGTGCTGCACTCCTGCGGCGGCGCGCCGGTGCCCGGGGCGCTCATCGAGCGCGCCCACAACCACGGCATCCTGCTCTGCGAGATCTTCGGCTCTACGGAGAGCTGCCCGCACGTCTTCGTGCCGCCGAGCAAGTGCGTGGAGTGGAACGGCGACTGGTCCGGCATCCCCTTCCCCGGCATCGAGGTGCGCTACATCGACGAGCAGGGAAAAGATGTCGCCCCGGGCGTCCAGGGAGAGCACATCTCCCGCGGCCCGCACCAGTTCGTCGGCTACCTGAACGAGCCGGAGCGCACCGACCGCGCGCTCACCGACGACGGCTGGTGGTTCTCGGGCGATTTGGGCTACATGGACGAGGACGGCCGTATCCGCATCAACGGGCGGCGCAAGGAGATCATCATCCGCGGCGGCGAGAACCTGTCGGCCCGCGAGATCGACGACAACCTGGTGGGCTGCCCGGGCGTGGGCGAGTCGGCCACCATCGGCATGCCCGACGATCGGCTCGGCGAGCGCATCTGCACCTTCGTGGCGCCGCTCGGCAACGCACTGCCGACCCTGGAGTCGGTCACGGCCTACCTGGAGGGCGCGGGCGTGCCCAAGCGCCTGTGGCCCGAGCGCATCGAGATCATCGACGAGATTCCCAAGACCCTCATGGGCAAGGTGCGCCGCAACGTGCTCACCGACGAGCTCGCCTGCCGCATGGCCTAGGGCCTCGATGATAAGCTGATGCGATATCAATAGGGCATTCCTATGAATGCCCTATTCGTTACTATGGCAATTTCGGCGCCATCATTTGTATGATGGTAGCCATAAGGTTAGGCCGCCTGGGGACTGATAGCGGCCGATCAGGGAGCAGAAGGGGCTGACATGATCGACGACCTGAAAATCAACGATGAGCTGAAAGGGCGCTGGTACGCCGAGGGGTATTGGACACCAGACACCATCGCCGACATCTGGCAGCGCGCAGCCGTTGCGCATCCCGACCGCGAGTACGTCTGCGACGACACGGGTAGCCGCCTCACCTACGGGGAGGTTGACGACAAGTCCGGGCGAATCGCCGCGTGGTTCATCGCGAAGGGCGTGGGCCCCGGAGATGTGGTCACGCTGCAATTTCCCACCTGGGCCGAGTTCTGCATCGCCTATGTGGCCGTACTGAAGGTCGGCGGCGTGGTGCACCCGGTGCCGCGCAACTACAACGACGTGGATCTGGAGTACGCCATGAACCTCGTCGGCACGCGCGCCTTCATCTCCCCCACCTTCTCCCATAACACCGACTACGAGGCGCAGATCCTCTCCGTGCGCGACGCCGTGCCCACGCTTGCCGCCATCGCCGTGCTGGACAAGCAGGCGCCGAGCCATTCCGACCTGCCCACCTTCGACGATATCTACCGTCGCTTCGAGCCCGTGCTCGAGCCCGTCGCGGTGTCCGCCGACTCGGTGGCCTGCATCCTGCCCACCTCGGGCACCACGGGCAAGCCGAAGCAATCGATGCTCACCCACAACAACATCCTGTTCTCCGAGCGCGCCTTCACCGGCGAGCTCGGCCGCACCGAAGCCGACGTCATGTTCATGCCGTCGCCCTTGAACCACGCCACCGGCTTCTTCCACGGGCTCATCTCCCCGCTTCTGCTCGGCGGCCGCGCGGTGCTGCAGCAGGACTTTCGTCCACGGGAGGCCATCGCGCTCATGAACGCCGAGGGCGTCACCTGGTCCATGTCGGCCACCCCGTTCATCTACGACATGCTGAACGTGCTGGACGCCGAGGAAGGCCTGGCCTTCGACACGCTTCGCCTGTTCTGCTGCGGCGGCGCGCCTCTGCCCCCGGCGCTCATCGAGCGCGCGGCCCGCTACGACGTGCTGCTCTGCGAGATCTACGGCTCCACGGAAAGCTGCCCGCATGTGTTCGTGCCGCCGGAGAAGTGCGCCGAATGGGACGGCGCCTGGTCCGGCGTGCCCTTCGCGGGCATCGAGGTCAAGGTCATCGACGAGAACGGCCAGGAGGTGCCCCGGGGCGCCCAAGGCGAGGAGATCTCACGCGGGCCCCACATGTTCGTCGGCTACCTGAACGAGCGCGACCGCACCGACCGCGCCCTCACCGACGACGGCTGGTTTTTCAGCGGCGACCTGTGCTATATGGACGAGGAGGGCCGCATCCGCATCAACGGGCGCAAGAAGGAGGTCATCATCCGCGGCGGCGAGAATATCTCGGCCCGCGAGATCGATGACGACCTCATAGGCGCCCCCGGCCTGGCGAATTCCGCCACCATCGGCATGCCCGACGCGCGCCTCGGCGAGCGCATCTGCACCTTCGTCGTGCCCGCCGATCCCGCAGCGCCTCCCACCCAGGACGAGCTCATCGCCTACCTGAAAGAGCGCCACGTGGCCAAGCGCCTGTGGCCCGAACGCATCGAGCTCATCGATGAGATCCCCGTCACCGCTACCGGCAAGGTGAAGCGCTTCATCCTCGCGCAGATTCTGAAGGAGCGAATGGAAGCGGAATGAGTCTTCCTTTTTCGTTCGAGTAGGGCGCTGATGGAAGGTGTGCCTCCACGCGCAGTTCCGCAGCGAACGAAAGTGCCCAGTGGGCGCTTTCGCCGAGCGAGGACTGTTTGAGCATGGAGGTATACCTTCCATCAGCGCCCGGACAAGCATCAAAAAAGCCCGAGCGCCCCTGATCGCGCTCGGGCTTTCTCATAGAATTTTCTTCTAATCTACCGATACTCCCGGTCGAGCTCCTTGGCGATGGTCATGCGCTGGATCTGGTTCGATCCCTCGAAAATCTGGAAGATCTTGGCGTCGCGCATGAGCTTCTCCACCGGGTACTCCTCGGAGTAGCCGTAGCCGCCGAGCACCTGCACGGCGTTGCTCACCACCTCCTGCATGGCGTCGGTGACAAAGGTCTTCACGATGGCGCCGTCCTTGCGCACCATCTCGCCGGCGTCCATCTGGCGCATGCAGTTGTTCACGAGAACGCGCGCCGCCTCGGTCTTGATGGCCATGTCGGCCAGCATCTGCTGCACCATCTCGAAATCGATGAGGCGCTTCCCGAACTGCTTGCGCTGCTTGGCGTAGGCCACGGCCTCGTCGAGGGCGCGCTGCATGATGCCCACGGCGAGCGTCGAGATGAAGGCGCGGGAGAGGTTCAGCGCGTTCAGCGCGATGGACATGCCGCACCCGACTTCCCCGATGACGGCGCTTCTCGGTACGCGCACGTTCTCGAGGACGACCTCGGTGGTGTCCGACAGGCGGAAGCCCATCTTGTGCTCCTTGGCGCCAGCAGTAAGGCCCGGGGTGTCGCCGTCTACGAGAAAGCCCGTGATGCCGTGGGCGCTGGCCTCCGGGTCGGTTTTGGCGAACACCACGTAGATATCGGAGATAGAGCCGTTGGTGATGAAGGTCTTCGTGCCGTTCAGAACGTACTCGTCGCCGTCGAGCACCGCCGTGGTGCGCATGGCGGCCACATCAGATCCGGCATTGGCCTCGGTGAGGCAGAAGGCGGCGAACCCGCCCGCCTCGGTCTTTTCCACGAAATGGCGCGCCTGCTCCTCGGTGCCGTTCAGAAGGATGTTGCGGAAGGCGACGAAGTTCGTGACGAAGGTGTCGGCGTAGGCGGCGTCCACCCAGGCCAGCTCCTCGAACATCATGGCGCAGGTCTCGTAGGTGAGGCCCATGCCGCCGAACTGCTCGGGGATCTCCACCATGTGCAGCCCCAGATCGAAGCCCCACTGGTACAGCTCGCGGGGGCACTCCCCCGCCTTGTCGGCGGCGGCCACGTGAGGCATGACCTCGTTGCGGGCGACGTCGCGCACGAGCTGCACCAGCTCGCGCTGCTCCTCGGTGTAAGTGATGGCCATAGGTTTCCTCTCTACTCAAGCCCCGCGGGGCGCTTGCATTCGGCTTCTATCGCGTATCCGGCGGCGCGGCGCCGGGCCTAGCGGTTCTCCTGCAGGATGCCCTCGTCGAAGGCATAGCGCAGCTGGGCGTTCACCGAGCGAACGGCACCGTCGTGCAGCTCGGGCCGCACGTCGTTGTACACAGCCTCCACTAAGGCCTCGGCATCGGCGGGGATGCCGCTGCGAACCGCGGACACCACCTGCTGCAGCCGCTGGAGGCGGTGACGGTGCGCCTGCTCGATGCGCTCGGAGGGGTTCTCGATCACCGGCCCGTGGCCCGTCAGCAGGCGCTCCACGCCGCGCTCGGCCACCAGGCGCCCGAGCACGTCCAAACTCGCCAGATAGTCGCCCATGCGCCCGTCGGGCCAGCAGACCATCGTGGGGCTCTGGGCGAACACCACATCCCCCGTCACCACGAGCGCGCCCTCTTCCACAAGAAAGCCCACCGAATCGCTGGAGTGGCCGGGCAGCGGCACGACCTCGATGGCCAGCGACACTCCGGGCAATTCAAGGGGCCCAGGGCCCAGCGTGCCCGACGCCACGCCCAGCACCGGCGCGCCGAAGACCCGACCCGCCTCCTCGGCGCACTCGGCGTGGTCGAAATGATCGTGGGTTACCGCCACGGCGGCCACGGTGAGGCCGCGCCGAGCGCAGGCCTCGGCGATGCGCCCGATGCAGGCGGCGTCGTCGGGACCCGGATCCACTACCACGCAGGCCCCGTCGTTCGGAGCGGCGAGAATCCAGCTGTTGGTGCCGTGATAGGTGAGCGGCGTGGCGTTGGGATGTCGCACGCACTGGGCGAAAGGCCCCACCATGGCCTCGTTGTCCGGAGGCGTGAAGCGCGCACTCATGTCTCGCTCACCTCGCAGCCGAGCACCACCTCGCCGCACGCCCGCGCCACCGGATGCGGCCGCACGTGCCCGTCGAAGGGAGTGTTCCACGCCTCGTCCACCGAGGTCGCTGCCACGATGGAGGTGAGATTGGAGATAGTCGGGGGCACGAGCTTGAGCAGCCCTGCATCGAAACGCATGAGCGCCTCGCCCGGGGCGATCCAGGCCGCCTCCACGGCCTCGCTCGTGCGGCCGTCGGCGTGCTGCCCCTCGGGCAGCCGCGCCAGGAAGAAATAGGTATCGTAACGCCGTGCCTCGCTTTCGGGAGTGACCCAATGGCTGCGCAGGCGCATCAGATCACTGCGCAGCACGAGCCCCCGCTCGCGAAGGAATTCCCCGAAGGAGACGCGCCGCGTGGCCACGGCTTCACGTTCGGCAGCCCAATGGTCTTCGAGCTCGTCGACGGGCGCGCCTCCGTCGGGAGCAGAGGCCAGAAGCACGCCGCTCTCCTCGAAGACCTCCCGGGCCGCCGCCGTAATGACGCCTTTTGCCACGGACACGGGACAGCTCATGAGACAGGCCCACTGCTCCGAAGAAGGCCCGGCCCAGGGCACGGCACATTCCACATCCCGCACGTCCATGCCGCCGCCGGGAAACACCACGGCGTCCGGCGTGAAGGCCATGGTGGAGGCGCGGCGCAGCATGAAGACATCCACCGGAGCCGCATCCACGGTCTCCTCGATGGGCGCTCCCCCCGCCAGCGGGCTCTCGAAACGACGATAATGGGGCTTGCCCTCGCTCACCAGCATAACCGTGGCGGCCATGCGCGGGGCCACCGGCTCGCCGGGCGCTCCTGCGAGGAAGGCCCGGGCGCGTTCCACCACACCAGGCTGATCGTCCACCGAGTACTCCACGTAGGCGCCGGGGGAGAGCGGCTCTCGGATGCTCTGGACACGCCGTCCCTCCGCCGCGCCCGCAGCCGTCGCGCCCACCGCCTTCGCCGTCTTCTCGGCTCCGTGCCTCATCTTGCCCGCGCTCTCGCTCATTTTTCCGCTCCTGCCAACAGCTCGGCGATGTCCCTCACGGGCACATCAGAATCTGCCGATACCATACCATCGGCGAGCATGGTCAGACAGAACGGGCACGAAGTCGCCACGAGATCGGGGTCGGTGTCAAGCGCCTGGGCGCAGCGCGCCTCGTTGATGCGCGCACCGGCGCTCTCCTCGAGCCACATGCGACCGCCGCCGGCTCCGCAGCAGAAGCTCGTCTTGCGGGCGCGCTCCATCTCCGCCACGCTTCCGCCGGCGGCACGGACCACCTCGCGCGGTGCCTCATAGATGTCCTGATAGCGGCCCAGATAGCACGAGTCGTGGAAGCACACGCGCCCGAGCGCCTCTCTCGCGCGGGACAGGCGCCCCTCGCGCACGAGCCGTGCCAAAAGCTCGCTGTGGTGGATCACCTCGAAATGCCCGCCCAGCTGCGGGTAGTCCCGGGCCAGGGCCTGGTAGCAATGGGGGCACTGCACGATGATCTTCTTGACCCCGTAGGCCTGAAGCGTGGCGATGTTCTCGCTGGCCAGCATGAAGTAGACGAACTCGTTGCCCATTCTCCGCGCCGCGTCCCCGCAGCACTTCTCCTCGTTGCCCAAGATGGCGAAGCTCACACCCGCCTCCGCGAGCAGCGACACCAAGGCCGCGGACACCTTGCGATTGCGTGCGTCGAAGGCCCCGGAGCAGCCGGGCCAGTAGAGGTACTCGGCATCGGGGGCCTCGGCGATGGTGGGCACATCCAGCCCCTCGGCCCACTTGGCGCGGGTCTGCCAGCCCAGCCCCCACGGGTTGCCGTTGTTCTCCATGTTGCGGAAGGTGGCCTGGGCCTCCGGCGGGAACGCGCTTTCCATGGACACCTGGTAGGTGCGCATCTTCACCACCTTCGGCACGTGCTCCACGAAGGCCGGGCACGCCTCCATGCAGGCGCCGCAGGTGGTGCAGGCCCACAGGGTCTCGGGCGCGATGACCGCACCCACGAGCGGGCGATCGACGATGGCGCGCTCGGCGTCGGCGAGATCGGCGTTCTCAAGGAGCGCCTCGGACGCCGGCAGCTCGGGAACCGCCTTCGACCCCTTCCCGCCCTCGTCGGCGGCCGCTCCGTTCTTCTCCAGGGCCGCCTCCTTCTGCAAGCGGTAGATTATGGGCCCCCGCTGCTCTAGCTCGGCGCCCAAATCCTGGATGAAAGACTTGGGGCTTAGGGGCTTGCCCGTGGCAAAGGCCGGGCAGAGGTCCTGGCAGCGGTTGCAGCGCACGCAGGCCTGGGTGTCGAACAGATCCTTCCACGTGAGCTCCTCCAAGCGGCCGCAACCGAAGGAGAGCAGGCCCTCGTCCTCCATGTCGATGAAGGGCAGCTCGCCTTTGGGTTTCAGATCGCGCCAGTAGACGCCGGCCGGTACGAGCAGCACGTGAACGAGCTTGGAATAGGTCCAGTAGGCGATGAGCGCGAAGGCGAGCGCCATGTGGAACCACCACAGCACGCGGTGGGCAAGCTCGATCTGACCCTGGTCCCAGCTGACGAAGAGCCCTGCGAAGAGGCTCCCCACCGGCGACCAGGCGCTCCAGGGATCGCCCGTGCCGGCGATGCGCAGGCCCTCCAGCACGAATCCCGTGACGCCGATGGCCAGCAGCAGGCCCAAAACGACGATGTCGCCGGGCTTGGTGTCAAGCGCGCGGTTCGCGATGCGACGCACGATGCAAGCCACCATGGCGATGCAAAAGGCGGCGCCGGCGATGTCGACGGTGAGCGAGAGGAAGTACAGGTAGAAGTCGCCTTGGACGAGAGGGAGCCCCAAATCGGCCTGGGCGGCCACGGTGGCGGTGGCGATAAGCAGGATGATCATGGCGACGTACATGGCCACGTGCACGAGCCCGGGCCCGCGCCGCTCGGCCACCTTCACCTGCAGAAGGGCGTCGCGCACCGCGCCGCGCAGACGCTCGCCGCGCCTATCGGAGCGATTCTCGGGCTCGCCGATCTTCCACAGGCGCCAGCGCCGCACGAAGAAGACGACGGCTACGGCCAGCGCCGCGATGAAGCAGGGGTAGATCAGCCAGTGACCCGTGATGTTCCACAGAACCTCGCGTGCCGGCACCTCGCCCATGACGCACCTCCCCTATTTGCGCTCGCGGACGGCGGCCTCCAGCAGCGGCACCGCCTCGAAGAGATCCGCGACGATGCCGTAGTCGGCGCCGGCGAAGATCTCCGCCTCGGGATCCTTGTTGATGGCCACGACGCACTTCGAGGCGCCCATGCCGGCCATGTGCTGGATGGAGCCGGAAATGCCGCAGGCGATGTACAGCGAGGGCGCCACGGTCTTGCCCGTCTGGCCCACCTGGTACTGGATGTCGACCCAGCCCTCGTCCACGGCCGGGCGCGAGGCGCCCACGGCGGCCCCCAGGGCATCGGCCAGAGACTCGATGACCGCGAAGCCCTCAGGCCCCTTGCAGCCGCGGCCGCCGGCCACGACGATGTCCGCCTCGGCCAGATCGACACGCTCGGAGGCGGCACGGGCCACGGACTGCACGATGCGGGCGAGGTCGGCTGCGTCGGCCGGGGTCGCGACGACCTCGACGGTGCGGGAGGCGTCGGCCTCGGGCACCGGAAGCGCCTTCGGGCGCACCGTGGCCACCACGGTGGGGGCGGCTGCGGTTGCGCGCTCGATCACCTTGGCGGTGTAGGGCAGGCGCGTGAAGACGACCTCGTCGCCGGCCTCGATATCCACCACGTCCGAGAACAGCGGCGCATCCAGGGCCTCGGCCAGAAGAGGGGCCGCCACGCGAGATTCGGCGCCGTCGGCGAGCAATACCACGGCCGGGGCGCTCTCGGCGGCCAGCCGGGCCAGCGTGCGGGCCACGGCCTCGGGGGCCGGTGCGGCCTCGCTTTCCACAATCACAACGCGGTCGGCGCCCCACGAGGCGAGCGCCTTGGCGTGGCCTGCGGCGGACGCGCCCCACACGATGGCGACAACCGTCGCGCCCGCCTGGTCGGCCAGCGCCCGGGCACCGCCCAGCATCTCGGCATTTACCTGGCGCAGCGCCTCATCGGCACCGTTGACCCCTACCCATATATCAGCCATGAGAAAACCTTTCTCTTAAAACCTGCGCGAACGTTGGAAGCAAATGAGCGGCGACCTAGAGGACCTTCGCCTCCTCGGCCAGAAGGCGCACCGTCTCGGCCACGGCCTCGGGCGCCTCTCCCGCCACGATGCGGCCGCCGGAGCGACCCGGCTTCAGCTCCCGGGAGACGACGGTCACCGTTGTCGGCTCGGCCGCCGCGGCAAGGTCGGCCACAGGACGCACCTCGGCGCCACGTCGCCGCGCCTGCATGACGTCGCGCACCGAGGGGTAGCGCGGCTCGGCCAGCCCCTGCTGGGCGGCCACGGCAGCGGGCAGAGGAAGCCGCGCGGTCTCCACGCCGTCGTCCACCTCGCATTCCGCGACGATAGTGCCGCCTTCCACGGAAAGACCCGTGGCCATGTTCGCCAAAGGGAGCCTCATGATGGCCGCCATGCGCCCCATGACCTGGGCCGCCGCCGTATCTCCCGACTTCCAGCCGCCCATGACGAGGTCGGCGCCCATCGTGGAGGCCGCCTCGGCGAGCAGGGCCGCGGCCTGGGCGGCGTCGCGGGCCGTCCACTGCTCGTCCTCGATGAGCACGGCCGCATCGGCGCCCATGGCCAGCCCGTGGCGCACGGCGGCCAGGCAATCCTGAGAGCCAAGCGTCAGCAAGGTAACGGTGCCACCCAACTCTTCTTTCAGCTGCACAGCGCGCTCCACGGCGAACTCGCTGTAGGGATCGATGACCATGGTCTGGCCCATTAGCTCCACCTCTCCGGCCCCGTCAAGCGCTATGACGGCCTCGGTGTCCACCACCTGCTTCACGCAAACGACGATGTTCATCTCATCCCTTTCACCCGTATACGGTCTCTTAAGGGTAATTTTACGGAAGGTCCTTTACGCGCAACACCACTACTCCCCCGCTTTTGTCCGCACCATACGGACGTATCTTTCTATCTGTCCCAAAATGCACAAAGCCCCGATCGTCCGCAATGGGACAGATCAGGGCTTTCTGGGAGTTATTGGAAGTTCTTATGCCCTTATAAGGGACGTTCTGTCCCTGGGGGCGCGGCTTGCGCCCGCAACCAATGGCCGCCAGAGCGCGGCTCGGCCGAGCGACCGGATCTACTGGGCCGCGTGCAGCTCGGCGTAGCGCTTGACGAGGGCCTCGTTCACGCAGGGCGGCACGAACTGGGACACATCCCCGCCGAGAGAGGCGATCTCGCGCACGATGGAAGACGACAGGTACATGTGCTGCGGCGTCGACATGATGAAAAGCGTCTCCAGCTCCTTGTCCAGCTGATAGTTGAGCGCCGTCATCTGGAACTCGTACTCGAAGTCGGTGATGGCGCGCAATCCCTTCACCACGGCCTGGGCGCCCATGCGATGGGCGAAGTCGACGAGCAGCTCGTCGAAAGGCTCGACGCGCACGTTGGGCAAATCACGCGTGACCTCCTTCACAAGGGCCACTCGCTCCTCGAGGGAGAAGAGCGGCTTTTTCTTTGCGGAGACAGCCACGGCAACGATGACCTCGTCGACAAGCTGGGCGGCACGGCTGATAACGTCGAGATGTCCGGCGGTGATGGGGTCGAAGGTGCCGGGGGTAAGCGCACGTTTCACGGCGGCTCCCTTTCTCTTAACGGCGGCCGCGCAAGGCGGCTCGAACGACTTGGCTCCGACGCGCGTGGACATCGGATGGTAGCGGCTCCGACGCGCGGGCGCGCCAGATGCTCCTTGGAAGTTTACACGATGCGCAGCGCCTCTTCTCCCAGGATTCGAAAAAGGGCCGGCGCACCGCTCGAGAGCCATTGTAGAAAAGACCGCTGTGGCATTATATAGACATATTCGAAAATCTGTCCCATTAATTCGTCTAAAATACGATCAATCTTACCAATACTTGTCTAATAGCATCCCAATTCATCGGATTCATTGATAGAATAGTCCCAGAGAATAGATACCACTTGAATCATTGAAAGAATAGAGGCGGCCATGCAAGTACACGTCATCCATGAAATCGACTGCTCCGTCGAGCGGATCGATCCCGCCGTCGTCGAGGCCTTCCTCGACACCGAGCTCTCCGACGATCCCATGCTCGCCGACTCCATCTGCGCCATGGCCGACGCCATGAGCGCCGAGCTGCATCCGCGCGGGGTCTACAAGCTGTTCAACCCCGCCATCTGCACCCTGCCGCCGAAGTACACCGAACCGGCCATCAAGCTCGTGGGCACGCTCGCGGTGCTCTACGGCAGCGCCGCCTACGAGCGCATGAGCGAGGCGGAGCACACGGCCATGGCGGTCTCCACCATCGGCACCGACGAGGAGATCGCCTGCCTTCGCGAGCGCCTCGTGAAAAGCGACATGGACGCTCTGCTCTTCGACGCCTGCCTGGAAGCCATGGCCTCCTTGGCCGCGGACAAGCTCGCCGAGGCCGTCGCCGACGACGCCCACGAGCGCGGCCTGCACCGCGGCAGCACCTTGGAGACCGGCGTCGAGGACTTCCCCCTCACCATGAACACGACGCTCGCCTTCTTCACCCAGACCGAGAAGCGCCTGGGGCTCACCGCCGCCGAGGACGGCACGCCGTCGGATCGCTGGAGCACCTGGGGCGTCATCGGCCTGTACAACGAGACCCAGAAGAAGCGCCGCGGCTGCGCCTACTGCCACAACGTGCGCACCTGCACCATCCGCAAGATCGGCATGACCTGCCACGGCCGCCGCACTAGAAAGAAGGCAAAGCCCACCCCTTCCGCTGACCAGCAGTAATCGACCTCACGAACCTTAAAGGGCACCGACAGGTGCCCTTTTTCTGCATCTCATTTCACTGGTTCAAAGCACTCGGGATGCTGCTCGCCGCCCTCTGCGCGCGCTCCGGAAGGTGCTGATCGACGACCTCTGCGCGCCCTCCGGAGAACGCGGCCGTTAAGAAATAGCTTCCACTTCAGCAGCAACGATGCCGGGACGGTACCGACTGATGTGCGTCATCTTCGCTATTTCTTTTGCCGCGTTCGCAGGAGGAAAAAGCGCGCAGCGGGCGGCGAGCAGCACCTTCCGGAGCGCTTCCCCCAGGTCGATTCCAAGCACAAGAAAAGGGACCCGCTTGCGCAGGCCCCTTCCATCAAAGCTGTATCGCCGTCGCGATTTAGATGGTCCAGAGGTAATCCGGATCCTCGGCAGCCTTGGCGTACTCCTTGAGGATGCCGCGGCCGGAGATGTGCACCATAATCTCGACGGTGCCGCCGCCGATCTGGAAGCCGCGGCAGTCGAGCATGAGGCGGGAGACGCGGGTCTCGTCGGTGAAGCCGAGGCCGCCCATGAGCTGCAGGGCGCGGGAGCAGCAGTCGGTGAGCGCCGGGGCGCCGTAGCGCTTCAGCATGGCGGCGTCGTTGTTCACCGGAATGCCGTTGTCCATCTTCCAGCAGGTGCGGTACAGGAAGTTACGAGTGTTGGTGAGCTCGATCTGCATCTCGACGATGTGCTCCTGCACGAGCTGGAAGGTCTTGATGCCCTTGCCGAACTGCTGGCGCTCGTTGGTCCAGGCGCAGGCGTCGTCCATGGCGGCCTGGGCCTCGCCGAGCAGCTCCGCCAGAAGCACGCAGCGCTCCCACTCGAAGTTCTTCATGAGCTGCAGGAAGCCCTTGCCCTCGATGCCGAGCAGCGCCGACTCGTCAACCACGACGTCGTCGAAGATGACCTTGGAGAAGGGCATGATCTGCATGCCGATCTTGTTCAACGGCTCGATGGTCACGCCTTTGGCGTTGGCCGGCACGAGGTACATGGACATCTGCTTGTTCTCGGGAGAGGGATCCTCGTTCTTGCAGACCACGATGAAGCCGTCGGAGTTCTCACCGGAGGTCACCCAGGTCTTGGTACCGTTGATGTGGATCTTGCCGTCGTTCTTGGTGGCCGTCGTCGTCATGTACTGGTTGGCGGAGCCGGCCTCGGGCTCGGAGATGGCCAGGCAGTACGGCGGGTAGCCGTTCTCCTTGTAGTAGTCGACGGCGTACTGGATCTGCTCGGGGGTGCCGAACTCGACCATGTCGAACATGATGAGCAGGTTGGGAGCCATGGGGATGTTGCCGCCGCAGTGGTTCAGCTCTTCGATGATCATGGCCATGGTCTGATGGTCGACGGGCTTTCCACCGTACTCCTCGGGCAGGCCGTACATTCCCCAACCGTCGTCGACCCACGCCTTGGCGATCTCGGGGGCGATGCCGCGGTTCTTATAGCCGGCGGCGATGGCCTCCTCGGTCAGGTGCTTCTTGCCCCACTCGCGGATGCCGCGCTTGATCTCGAGCTGCTGCTGGGAATAGCTGAAATCCATTTCTTCCTCCTTTAAGGAACGTTGCCTTTATTCAAAACGCCTGCGCGTTTGAACCAAATTGAGAGAGCGGGCGCCGCGCCGTTTCAACCCAGCGCCCGTAACCGGGGATAAGCCCGTTTAGATGGCCATGGAGGCCTGGTAGCCGCCCTTGACGGCCTCGAGGGTGCGGTACACCTTGCCGTCGGGGGTGGTAGCGTCGCCGATGAGCTTCGCGTGCGGCCACACCTTCACGATCTCGTCGTACAGGTCGGTGTTCTGCTCCACGCCGAGGGAGGTCAGCACGGTGTCGCACTCGATGAGCTGCTCCTCGCCGGTCTCGACGTTCTTCACCTTGGCGCCCTTCTTGGTCACCTCGATGAGCTCGGTCAAGGGCATCAGGTGCACGCCCTTCTTCTTGAGCAGGTTGATGGTGGGGTTCTTGTCGATGATGCCGATGCCGTTGCCGAGCTTCTTGGCCGGATCGATCACCCAGATCTCGCGGCCGTCGCACATGGCCTCGGCCACTTCCAGGCCGGCGAAGCCGCCGCCCACAACCACCACGCGCTTGCCCACGATGGCGGTCGGGCCGCTCTTCATGTTCAGGCCCATGCGCATGAACCCGACGGTGCCGCCCTGGGCCTTGATGGCCGCCACGGCCGCCTTCCAGATCATGCCCTTGCCCTCGGGGACGATGCCGTTGCACATGGCCTTGATGTCCTCGGACTTCACGACGTTCTTGCCGTCGATGCCGGGCACGTCGATGGGGATGATGCCGCCGCCGGGCGAGACGATGACCTGGTCGGGGTTCAGGGCGCGCAGAGTGTCCACGTCGACCTTGGTGTTCAGCTTGATCTCGATGTTGGGATGAAGCTTCATCTCCTCGTTCCAGTAGGAGACCAAAGGCTCAATGTTGGCATTGAGCACCTGGGCCATGGTCAGCAGGCCGGCGAGCTTGTCGGACTTCTCAAGCACGGTCACCTTGTGCCCGCGCTCGGCCGCCACGCGGGCCGCCTCCAGGCCGCCCGGGCCCGCGCCCACGACGGCGATGTGCTGCTTCTCGGTGGCGGGCTTGTCCTGGGGCAGGCCCACTTCCACGCCCTCCCACACGTTCGCGTTCACCGAGCACTGGCAGGGCTTGCCGATGAAGATGTTGTCCAGGCAGCGGGAGCACACGATGCAGGGACGCACCTGCTCCGGACGGCCCTCCTCCACCTTGCGGGCGGTGTCGGGATCGGCGATGAACTGGCGCGCCATGCCGACCGCGTCGCCGTAGCCCTCGGTGACGACCTTCTCGCACATATCGAGCGTGTTGATGCGGGTGCCGGGGAAGACAGGCTTGCTGGTCACGGTCTTCACCTGCTTCGCGAGGTCGATGAACTCGCCCTCGGGCACGATCTGATTGGCCACGGGACGGGGCGCCTCGTGGAAGCCGGCCTGCACGGACCAGGCGTCAACGCCGTGGGCCTCGATGATCGGGATGAGCTCGAGGGTGTCGGCGATGCGGTTGCCGTCGGGCATGAGGTCGTCGGCGGAGATGCGCACGAGAATCGGCATGTCGTCGCCGCAGGTCTTGTGAATCTCGTCGATGATCTCGCAGAGGAAGCGGGCGCGGTTCTCGGCCGATCCGCCGTACTCGTCGGTGCGGTGGTTGGAGTACTTGGAAAGGAAGCGCATCACCATGTAGCCGATGCCCGCGTGGATCTCGATGATGTCGATGCCGGCATCCTTGCAGCGGCGGGCGGCCTGGCCGTACTGCTTGACGACCTCGGCGATCTCCTCTTTGGTGTACTCGCGCTCGGGCATGCCCACGAACGGGCCGGAGGGCACGTCCTTGGAAGGAGCGTAGGACAAAAGCGGATCATCGCCAGAGGCGCGCCACTCGTAGCACAGCTGCAGCTGGGCGGCCACCTTGGATCCGTGCTTGTGGCACACCTCGGCGATGCGCTGGAAGCCGGGGATGAACTCATCGTCCCAGCATCCGCAGGCGCCGGTGGTCGTGTGGTACTTCGGCTCGGTGCCGAAGCAGTCGCACACATAGCACGACCCGATCTCGATCAGGCCGGCATGGCCCTTTGCGCGCTGCTCGTAAAAGTCCACCAAGTCATCGGTCACGTGGTAGTTGTCCACCTTCTCGATGGTCATCGGCAGCATCACGAAACGGTTGCGCAGCTCGACATTGCCGATCTTAAACGGCTCCACCAGTTTCTGGTACTTCGCCACGGCTAAACTCCTTTCAATTACTTCCCCACAGGTTTCAAAGGTATTAGGTATGATTTCAAGCTTTTGACCATGTTGCCTTCTCATGATCCTCGCATTTGGAAATCTCTACCCAATTTGACTTGCTTTGTCCGCCTTTCAAAGCGCCGACCGAGCTGAAGTCTCCTCGTGACTCTTATTCTACGGAGATTGCTTTGCTTTACGATGGACAGATTTATCTATCTGTGTAGTACTTCATAGGCAAATCTTCATCATCCATAGGCATTTGCCGCATAAGTAGCCGTTTTGACCCCGTTAAATAGGCGCAACTAACCGAACCATCGGCATTTACATTGCACATTTCGATTTATCTGTCCCATATTTCTTCGAAAGATCCTATAATGGGCGCAACGGAAGAGAACTGAAGGAGGAACCCATGAACGCGCTTTCCACCATGCTGCTCATCTCCGACGCCTTCGTGGAGCTGTGTGACGAGATGCCCTTGCGCAAGGTGTCTATCAGCGACATCGTCGAGCGCACGGGGAAGAACCGCAAGACCTTCTACTACCACTTCGAGAACAAGGACCGCCTCATCATCTGGATCTTCCGCTACGACATGGGCCAGTGCTTAAAGCAGCATTTCTCCGAGTCGGTGCTCCTCTACGACGACGATCCGGAGGATCCCACCTCGCGATTCCCCTACTATATTACTCAGAAGTCCGGCGTGCGCTCGCTCGATCACGCGGAGTTCTTCCAGTGCTTCGCCGAGGTGTTGGAGGGCCGGCGCAACTTCTACCGCCAGGCGCTCGTGGACAACGGCCCCTACTCGCTGCGCAACTACCTGTACGCGCTGTACCTTGAGGCCATGAAGCGGGACATCGACATCATTTTGTCCAACCGCTACCTGCCGAAGGACAACATCGACTTTCTGGCCGAGTTCTACACCTGCGCCTTCCTCTACTATTACATCCGCCGCTGCGACGCCCGCGGGGTGGAGCACATCGGCGGCCAGGCCGGCCCCTTCGCCAACATCATCCACAGCTCCCTTGAAAACGAGATCAAGGAAGCCCAGATGCGGAGGAATTTGTAGCTCGCCGGAGCACCCTCGAAGGCGTGCTGCCCTTTCACAATCCCTTCCATAGCTTTTGCCTATTTTCCATTGGAAATTTTCGGGCGGTTTCTATTGGACGAACCTCAAGACGGGCTGTCAAACTGTTCACCAGGGTATACGCGCCCGCGCGATGGCGCGGACATACGATCATGAGGAGGCTCTATGGGCAAGTTGACCGACGAGGAGTTCCGCGATTTCCTGAAGACCTGCCGCGAGCTGGCGGAAGGCCCCTTCGAGGAGATGCAGCGCGAGGTGGAGGTCACCAACAAGTTCCCCCAGGAGTTCATCGACCTGGCCCGCGAGAACAACCTGTACCGCTACGCGCTGCCCGAACAGTACGGCGGGTGGGGCTTCACCGAGAAGGAGATCCTGCAGGTGCAGGAGGAGTTCTCCCGGGGCCCTGGCGGCATGCGCATGCACCTGCACTACGCCGCCGACCTGAACTGGCGCATCTTAGACGACTATGGATGCGACGAGCTGAAGGCCGCCTACATGGACAAGTTCGCCGACAAGACCATCTTCACCTGCTTCGCGCTCACCGAGCAGACTGGCGGCACCGGCGCCGACGTGCACACCACCGCCGTGAAGGATGCCGAGGGCAATTACATCTTGAACGGCGAGAAGTGGCTCATCTCCCATACCGACGTGGCCCAGTTCGCCTACGTCATCGCCGTGACCGACCCCGACAAGGAGGGCGACGAGCGCTTGAGCGCGTTCTTCGTGCCCATGGACGCCGAGGGCTTCGAGCTGGTGGACATGCCGCACATGATGGGCTGCCGCGGCGCGGGGCACGCCGGCTTCAAGATGACCAACGTGAAACTCGAGCCGAAGTATTTGCTCGGCCGCGAGGGGCAGGGCATGGAAGTGGCCATGCACTCGCTGGCCATCTCCCGCGTGCACATCGCCGACTCGAACCTCGGCATGTGCCAGCGCATGCTGGAGATGTCGCTCGCCCGCGCGCGCGACCGCGTGACCTTCGGCAAGACCATCAACACGCGCCAGGCCATCAAGATGAAGCTGGCCGACATGGCCACGGCCACCCACGCCCTGCGCTGCATGATCATCGATTTCGCCGAGGACTACGACCGCGACCCGCACAACCCCTACATCGCCGAGAAGGCGGCCATGTGCAAGCTGTTCTCCATCGAGGCGGTGAAGAAGGTCTCCGACGAGATGCTGGAGATTTTCGGCGGCGACGGCTACTTCGAGGACTCCCCCTACGGCCCCACCGAGCGCCTCTATCGCGACTGCCGAGCGCTGTGGCTGGAGGAGGGCTCCCCCACCATCCAGCGCATCACCATCGCCCGCGAGCTGGAGCGCCACGATGGCGTCGTGGAATACCCCTCCCTCGACTGGATCGCCGGCACCGACCTGTAGAAGACACCCCCTTCCAACGAACAGGGCCTCCTGCGGCGCGAACCGCAGGAGGCCTTTTTACGTGCGGACGATTCCCGCTTTCGAGTCCTATCCGTAGGGGCTGACCTCGGTCAGCCCTTTGCTGGCGAGTCAACCTCGCAAGAAGAGGGGCGACCAAGGTCGTCCCCTACGGATTCTATCCGAAATCGCTAGCAAAGAAGGCTGGCTGGGGGCGATTCCTTACTGCCCGGATTTCACCAGTTCTTCGGCCATTTCGCGGAGCCTGAACTTCTGCACCTTCATGGAAGGGGTCATGGGGAAGTCGTCCACGAAGAAGACGCGCTTGGGAACCTTGTAGCGGGCGATGCGCGGAATGGCGTAGGCGCGCACGTCGTCCTCGGTCATGGCCTCGTACCCCGGGCGCGTGCGGATGAAGGCGCCCACGATCTCGCCGAGACGCGCATCGGGAATGCCCACCACCTGGGCGTCCAGCACGCCGGGCATGGTGAGCAGGAAGTTCTCCACTTCCAGCGGGTAGATGTTCTCGCCGCCGCGGATGATCATGTCCTTGATGCGGCCCGTGACGCGGAAGTACCCGTCCTCGTCCACGGTGCCCATGTCGCCGGAATGCAGAAAGCCGTTCGCGTCGATGGCCTTGGCCGTCTCCTCGGGCATCTTGTAATAGCCCTTCATGACGTTGTAGCCCTTGCAGCACAGCTCCCCATGCTCCCCCGGCCCGCAGATGTGGCCGTCATTCACATCGAGCACGCGCACCTCTACGGGCGGATGGGCCCGACCCACGGTCTCGCACTTGTGGGGGATGTCGTCGTCCACGGAGGTCTGGGTGAACACCGGGCTCGTCTCGGTAAGGCCGTAGCAGATGGTCACGTCCCGCATGTTCATGCGCTCCATGACCTCGCGCATGGTCTCCGGCGGGCAGGGGCTGCCGGCCATGATGCCCGTGCGCAGGTGCGACAGGTCGAAGGAGTCGAAGTCCGGATGGTTCAGCTCGGCGATGAACATGGTGGGCACGCCGTAGACCGCCGTCGCCTTCTCCTTGTGCAGGGCCTGCAGCACGAGCTCCGCGTTGAAGTCCTCCACGATGAGCATGGTGCAGCGGTGGGTGAGGCAGGCCATGACGCCCAGCACGCAGCCGAAGCAGTGGAAGAACGGCACGGGCAGGCACACACGGTCCTCGGCGCCGAGTTTCTGGCCCTCGCCGATGTAGAAGCCGTTGTTCAGGATGTTGCGGTGCGTGAGCATGACGCCCTTGGGGAAGCCCGTGGTGCCGCTCGTGTACTGCATCATGACCACGTCGTTGTTGTCGAACTGGCCCTGGGCCCATTCCAGCGAGCTGTCGGGCTTGTGCTGGCCGAGCAGCAGAAGCTCGGGCACGCTGTAGAAGCCGCGGTGCTTCTCGGGACCCATGTAGATGAGATTCTCGAGGAAGGGGTACTCCTCGGAATGGAGGAAGCCGCGCTGCACGTTCAGCGACTCGGGCACCAAATCGCGAATGATCTTGAGGTAGTCCACGTCGCGGTAGGCATCAATCACGCAGAGCGCCTTCATGTCCGACTGCTTCAGCACGTAGTCGAGCTCGTGGGACTTGTACACCGGGTTCACCGTGACCATGACCACGCCGATCTTGGCGCTCGCGTACATGAAGGTGAGCCAGTCGGGGATGTTGCGGGCCCACACGCCCAAGTGGTCACCGGGCTTCATGCCGATGGCGAGCAGCCCCTTGGCCAGGGCGTCGGTGCGCTCGTCGAAGTCCTTGTAGGTCCAGCGCAGGTCGCGATCCGGGTACACGACGAACTCGTGGTCGGGGTCAATCGCCACCTGCTGCTTCAGGTAGGCCCCGATGGTCAGCTCCGAGTGCAACGGATAATCGGGAGACCCGGGAACGGGAGCGTCGGTCGTCTTGTTCTCTTCCGTCATAGAACCCTCCCCGGCTTAGAACGGCGTGTAAACACAGGCCAAGAATTTAGCATTTTGTCCATTGTGCGCTCTTACCTGGTGGGGCACGATGGAATCGTAGTAGATGGACTCGCCGGGGCCGAGCACGTAGGTCTCGTTGCCGTACTCGATCTCGATCTCCCCCTCCATGCCGTAGAGCCACTCCTCCCCCTCATGGGAATCCAGCTTGTGCGTTGCCTCGCCGGTGGGGCTCACGGTGATGATGAACGGATCCATATGACGGGAGGGACGGCCCGCCGCCAGGCTGAAGTAGGACAAGTCGCCGGCGTCCTTAGCGGTCTGGAGCGATTTCACGCGCTCCACTTCCTCCATCTGGTCGGTGCTGATGTAGGCGGGCCCGTAGGTCTCGTCGTCATCCATGAGGGTGCCCAGGCGCACGCCGAGGGCGCGGGTAAGCTTGATCAGCGGCGCCAGGGACGGCGGCACCTCGCCGGCCTCCAGCTTCTCGATGACCGTCACGTCGCAACCGCAACGGTCGGCCAGATCCTGGCAGGTCAGATGATGCGCCTCGCGCAGCGTGGTGATCTTGCGCCCGAGCTTGTTGTCCTCAGCCATAACGTGCCTCCTTGAAATTCGATATCACACTATTTTACTTGAGGACGGAAAAGGGAAATAAAGAAGCCGATGAGATGTCCCATCGGCTTCGGTGAACGTAACGCCAGACACGCTCTTCGGCAACGCCCTTAGAGACGAGGCCTCCTTTAGCGCTTCTCGGCCAGCAGTCGGTTGAGCGCGTTCAAGTAGGCCTTCGCCGAGCTGACGATGATGTCGCCATCGGCCCCTCGGCCCACGTACACCTCGCCGCCGGCGGCCTTCACGCGCACGGTCACCTCGCCGAGCGCGTCGATGCCGCGGGTCACGGCGTTCACGGCGAACTCGGACAGGTCGTTGTCAACCTGCACGATCTGATCGATGGCCTTGTACACCGCATCGATCGGGCCGGCGCCCCAATCGCACACCGTCCGCACGTCGCCCTCGGGCCCGCGCAGGGTCACCGTGGCCGTGGGCTTCAAGGGGAAGCCACAGCTGACCTGCACGCCCTCCAGAGTGTAGATGGCGCACTCCTCGCGATCGCGCTCGTTCACGAGCGCTTCCAGATCCTCGTCGTAGACTTCCTTCTTCTTGTCGGCCACATCGAGGAAGGCAGTGTAGAGGCGGTCGAGCTCCTCGCCCTCGTACTCGTAGCCGAGTTCCTCCAGGCGGTGCTTCAGGGCCGCATGTCCGCTGCGGGCCGTCAGCACGATCTGGCTTTGGCCCACGCCCACCTCGGCCGGATCGATGATCTCGTAGGTGTCGCGCTTCTTCAGCACGCCGTCCTGGTGGATGCCCGAGGAATGGGCGAAGGCGTTGGCGCCCACGATGGCCTTGTTGGCCTGCACGTTCATGCCGGTGATGGAGCTGACCAAGCGGCTCGCCTTGATGAACTCGCGGGTGTTGATGTCGGTGTGCGCATCGAGCTCCTCGCCGTGCATGCGCATGGCCATGACCACTTCCTCCATGGCCGTGTTGCCCGCGCGCTCGCCGAGGCCGTTGATGGTGCACTCGATCTGCGTGGCCCCGTTGCGCACGCCGGCCAGCGACAGCGCCGTGGCCATGCCCAAGTCGTTGTGGCAGTGCACCGACACGGTGACATCGTCGATGCCGGCCACGTTGTCCATGAGGTACTTGATGCGCGCGCCGAAGTCCTCCGGCAGCGAGTAGCCCGTGGTGTCCGGGATGTTCACCACCGTGGCCCCCGCCTTGATGACCGCCTCGATGACCCGCGCGAGGAACGCGAAGTCCGACCGGCCCGCGTCCTCGGCGTAGAACTGCACGTCTTCCACGTACTTCTTGGCGTAGCTGACCGCATGCACCGCTCGCTCGATGCACTCGTCCTCGGTGATGCGCAGCTTGTCGCGCATGTGCGAGGGCGACACGCCGATGCCGGTGTGGATGCGGGGACGCTTCGCAAACTTCAGCGCATCGGCCGCCGAGTCGATGTCCTTGTCCACGGCGCGGGTGAGCGCGCACACCACGGCCGCGTCGCCGGCCAGCTCGGAGATGCGGCGCACCGACTCGAAGTCGCCGGGGCTTGAGATGGGAAAGCCGGCCTCGATGACATCGACGTTCAGGCGAAGGAGCTGGCGGGCGATGACGAGCTTCTCCTCCGTGTTCATAGAGGCGCCCGGCGACTGCTCGCCGTCGCGCAGCGTGGTATCGAAGATGTCGATCTTGCGTGTCATGCCGTCCTTCTTTCTTCTTTTCTTCTTCCGACAGTTCGCGCCCGAGACGCGGACATAGTTGACCGAAAGCATCATAGCAAAAACCAGCGGCGCCCCCGTTAAGAGGCGCCGCTGGACACGGTTAAATCTTTCTATAGCCCGACATCGGAGCCGTCGATGGCCGCTACAAGGTGATCTTCCACAGGTTGCGCAGATCGATGGCCCCGCGCAGGCGGTCGAGCACCGCTTCGGACACGTCCCCCTCGACATTCATGTACACGAGCGCGCAGGACTCCTCCGGCTTGGTGCCGATCTGCATCGTGGTGATGTTGGCCGCAGCGTCGCCCAGAATGGTGCCTATAACGCCGATGCGGCCGGGCGCGTCCACATACTCGAACACAAGCGACGTGGTCGCCGGCGCGATATCGATCTTGTAGCCCATGAGCGAGATGATGCGGGGCGTGTGCTCGGTGCCGAACAGCGTCGCCGCCACCTCCACCTCGTCGGCCACGATGCGCACCGAGGAGGCGTACTCGCCGGCATCGCGCACCGAGGCCGTCGTGACGGAAATGCCGTGCTGGGAGGCCACCGACTCGGCGTTGGCCGCCGAGAAGGCCCCGAGGCGCCGGTAGGACAGGCCGCCGTCGAGCACCGCCGCGAGCAGCGGCGCCGGGTCGGCATCGGCCAGGCCGCCGGCCAGCTCCACCTTCAGGCTCTTCGGCGTGTGACCGAGAATCTGGCTGGCCATCGATCCCATCATTTTGCAGGCGTGCACGTAGGGGCCGATGGCGTCGAAGACCTCCGGCGGCAGCGGCGAGAGGTTCACCGCCGTGGCCACCATGCCGCCCTCCAGGCCCGCTTCCACGTACTCGGCGATCTGGGTGGAGGCGCGCCGCTGGGCCTCGTGGGTCATGGGAGAGAGATGCGGCGTCAGAATGGCGTTCTCGAACTCGTGCAAGGGCGAGTCGGTGCAGGGCTCGGCCTCGAAGGAGTCCACAGCCACGGCCGCGATCTTGCCGGCGGCCACGAAATCGGCCAGGGCGTCCATGTTGAAGATGCCGCCACGGGCCGCGTTCACGAGCACGACCCCGTCCTTCATGGCGGCGAACTCGTCGGCGCCGAACATGCCGAGCGTGCTCACCGTGCGGGGCAGGTGCACCGTGATGAAGTCGGCCTGGGCGAGCACCGGCGCCATGTCGTCGTAAAGCGTGACGCCCAGATGCAGGGCGCGCTCGGGCGAGCAGTAGGGGTCGTGCCCGATGAGGTTCATGCCGAAGGCCGCGGCCCGCTCCGCCACAAGACCCCCCACCCGGCCCAGGCCGAAGATGGCGAGCGTCTTGCCAAACAGCTCGCTGCCCATGAAGTCGGGACGGCGCCAGTGGCCCGCGTGCATGGAGGCGCTCGCCTCGGGAATGTGGCGAGCGGCGGCGAGCAGGAGCGCCATAGTGTGCTCGGCGGCCGAGATGACGTTCGAGTTCGGCGCGTTGCACACGATGACGCCGCGCTCGGAGGCGGCCTCGATATCGATGTTGTCCACCGTCACGCCCGCGCGCCCGATGATCCTCAGGTTCTCGGCGGCATCCAGCAGCGAAGAGTCGACCACCGTGTTCGGATGCACGATGAGCGCGTCGTAGGGAGCGATGGCAGAGGCGAGCTCCTCGGCCGTGGGATCGATGAGCATGTCAACTTCATAGCCGTGCTCGGTGAGCGAATCGATGCCTTCCTGCACCAAATCCTCGGTAACCAGGATCTTTTTCGTCATGAGCGCCACCTTCCGCATTCGTCGCCCTCGCAGGGCTTCCGCTTTATCACGGGGAGGCTGGCGCCTCCCCCTTTTGTTTGGTCGTTAACCGTTGTTCTTCTCGAACTCGGCCATGAAGGCGACGAGCGCCTCGACGCCGGCCTTGGGCATGGCATTGTAGATGCTCGCGCGCATGCCGCCCACCGAGCGATGGCCCTTGATGGACTCGATGCCGTGGGACTTCGCCTCGGCCACGAACAGCGCATCCAGCTCGTCGGAGCCCGTGACGAAGGGCACGTTCATGAGCGAGCGATCCTCCTTGCGGGCGGTGCCGCGGAACAGCTTGCTCTGATCGAGGTAATCGTACAGAATGGCGGCCTTCTCCTTGTTGCGCTCGGCCATAGCGGACAGGCCTCCCATCTCCTTCAGCCACTTGAACACGAGGCCGCAGATGTAGATGCCGTAGGCCGGCGGGGTGTTCGACAGCGACTTCGCCTTCGCCTGGGTGGTGTAGCGCATGATGGTGGGCGTAAACGGCAGCACGTCCTCGCGCACCAGATCGTCGCGCACGATGACGATGGTCACGCCGGCGGGGCCTATGTTCTTCTGCACGCCGCCGTAGATGAGACCGAACTTCGACACGTCCATGGGCTCGGAGAGGAACATCGAGCTCACATCAGTGACCAGCGGAATGTCACCGGTCTCGGGCAGCGTGTGGTACGTGGTGCCGTAGATGGTCTCGTTCTGGCAGATGTACACGTAGTCGGCCTCAGGGTCGAACTCGAGGCCGGCCACGTCGGGCACGTAGGAGAAGTTCTCGTCCTCGGAAGAGGCCACGCAGCGCGCCTCGCCGTAGAGCTTCGCCTCTTTCCAGGCCTTCTTCGACCAGGAGCCGGACACGATGTAGTCGGCCTTCTTGTTCTGCATGAGGTTCATCGGGACGGCCGCGAACTGCTGGGTGGCACCACCCTGCAGGAAGAGCACCTGGTAGTTGTCGGGAATCTGCAGAAGCTCGCGCAGGTCGGCCTCGGCCGTCTCGATGATGTTCGCGAAGGGCTTGGAGCGATGGCTCATCTCCATGACGGACATGCCGGTGCCGTCGTAGTCGAGCATCTCGGCGGCCGCCTGGCGCAGCACCTCCTCGGGAAGCACAGCGGGACCGGCGGAAAAGTTGTAGACCCTAGCCATGAGGCGATTCTCCTTCGTCGTGCGCCCGAAGCCCCTGCGGCGACGCCGATGCGCCCCGCTTTGTATCATGCCCCGAGCAGCCGTCAGTTACCCGGCCATTGTAACCCCATATGCGAGCCGCGCCCTCAACATAAGAGCCGAGCGGTTCGCAAGCGCAGAATCCACGCCCTTGTAAAAGATTTTCCGATTTTTGGTCAAAAAAACGGGTTCTGAGTGTCGCTTCCCTGCAAAATATACAAATTTCGTTTATTTAAACGGTCGTTTAACCAGTTTTGAACCCGATTTCGGACGAATAGCGGAGCAATTATCATGTTTTGGAGCTCACAACTCGGTTTTTTGACCAAAAATGAAAAGTTTTTGTCACGCGGAAAGGAAGCCTCATGTATTTCGACAACATGGTTCTCTACTACAAGCCCACCTGCCCCTTCTGCCACAAGGTACTCGCCTTCATGGAAGAGGAGGACATCGCCATGCCCATGCGCGACACTCTGGAGCCAGGCGTCAAAGACGACCTCATCCGCATCGCGGGAAAAGGCCAGGTGCCGTGCCTTATCGTGGACGGCGTGCCGATGTTCGAGTCCGACGACATCATCCGCTTCCTCAGCGATCTCATCTTGGAGCGCGAGGAAGGCTAGGCGCCCACCGCAAAAAGCCGAAGCGCCTGACGCGCCGGGATCCGACCCGGCGCGTCCTGTTTTATGCAAGACTTCCTCGAAGATAGTGCGCCATTGACGTCTCGTCAGCGCTACACTGTTCTCACGCGAAAACGCGCAAGCGAGGACAAGGAGTCTCTATGACCAAGTTCACCAACGTCATCGTCCGTAAGCCGGGCAAGTCTCTGTGCAACGGCATCACGAGCGCCCCGGAGCTGGGCCAGCCCATCTACGAGCGCGCCGTGGAGGAGCACGACGACTACATCGCCGCCCTGAAGCAGTGCGGCGTGGAAGTGACCGAGCTGCCGGCGCTGGAGGAGTACCCCGACTCGTGCTTCGTGGAGGACCCCGCGGTTATCACGCGCTGCGGCGCCATCATCACCAACCCCGGCGCCGATTCCCGCAACGGCGAGAAGGACGAGATCGAGCCGACCATCCGCCAGTTTTTCGACGACGAGCACGTCAAGCACATCGTCGCGCCGGGCACGCTGGACGGCGGCGACGTCATGATGGTGGGCGACCACTTCTACGTGGGTCGATCCGCTCGCACCAACGAGGAGGGCATCCGCCAGTTCATCGAGATCCTCGAGGGCTGGGGGCTCGAGGGCTCCGAGGTCCCGCTGGAGGAGGTGCTGCATCTGAAGACCGGCGTGAACTACCTGGAGGACGGCAATATGCTCGTTTCCGGCGAGTTTATCGAGAAGCCGGATTTCGCCCAGTACAACAAGGTAATCGTGCCCGAGGACGAGGCCTACGGGGCCAACTGCATCTGGGTCAACGGCACGGTCATCGTGCCCGAGGGCTACCCCACCGTGCTGAAAGCGATGCAGGACCTCGGCTACAAGACGCTTGTGGTGGACACTTCCGAGTACCGCAAGGTGGACGGCGGTCTGTCCTGCCTGTCGCTGCGCTTCTAAGCCTGCGATACATCGAATACCAGAAGGGGCCCGCGATTACTCGCGGGCCCCTTTGCGTGCCGATCGACTTACTCCCCGGTTCGTTTGCGAAAGCGGCATCCTCCCGCGAGAACGAGGGCGCCAGGCGCTACTCTACCGTGCCGTAGACCTGACCCCAGGCGTGGCCGGCGATAGCGCTGTTCAGCTGGGTGCACAAGCGCTGGCGCGTGTAGTCGCCGGGTGGGAGCAGCGTGACGATGTGCAGAAGCTCTTCGGGCAGGTCGGCCGCCTCGGCCGCCACCACTACATCCAATCGGCGCACCTTGGCGCCGATGGCCTCGGCGATAGTGGGATCCAAATCGCCGTATTGCGCGAACAGGGAGTCCACGATATCTTGGAGCGCCCCGTAGTACTCGCTGCGCTCTCGGTTGGTTCCGGTATGCTCACGGCTCATGACGTCGCCTCCTTCTGCTTGGCGATTATAAGGGCTTCCAGGACGGGAAGGTCGGTTTTCTCGAAATGGTACGGAACGATCTGCGGATCGCACGGGTTGTCGGCGCTGGAGTGCTCGATGCGCAGGAAGTGGGCCTCCACCGACTCGTAGCCCGCGCGCATGAGCGCATAGGCGTAGCAGCTCGCCTGGAGGCGGTGCTTTCCGTCGAGCTGCTCGGGCGCCTCGTCGTTACGGCCGCCGGTCTTGTAGTCGATGAGGAAGGCGGCTCCGTCCCCGTTGTCGGCGAGGCCGTCGATCTCGCCTTCAAGGAAGAAGTTCCCTATCGCCACGGTGAAGGGCACTTCGGCGCGTCGGTTCTCGAAAGCGGCAAAACGGGCGGCCTCGTCGCTGCCGAGCCAGCGAACGAGCGCCGCGCGCAAGCGCGCCTGCTGCTCCTCCGACAGGCCCTCCTTCTGAATCTGCGCCCGGATGGCTTCCTCGCTGGGAGCGAAGAGCGATCCCCGCTCGCTGCGCTCGATGGCCTGTTGGGCCAAACGATGAAACGCCGTGCCCAGGGCCGTGGCGGACTCCTGCGCCCCAAAGACGCACGCAGGGGAACCGTCAGATTCACGAGACTCTGAAGCATCGTCAGCGAACGAAGATTCGCTCTCATCGCTCTCATTCGAAGCCCCCGAACCGAGTGCGCTGCGGCCCTCATGCAACAGAACGACGCCCTCGTCAGCCTCAATAGCCGGCTCGTCGCTATGGGGATGCGCGCCCGAAAGCGACGTGTAGGAGTACAGCCCCTCCCGCGCGAAATTGTGCGGCGCGAGCGCCGGGTCTTCGCCATGCGCTCGCCGGACAACCGCGAAGACGGCAGGGGCATCCTCACTAAGGGGCGGAGCCGCGCCAAGCTCCTCGTCGAGCCGCTCCTCCCCTGTGGGCGCCGAGGCCGCAAGAGGCTCCCCGCCCGTCTCTTCCCCAACCTCGGCGAGAACCCGCTCGCTCGCCACCCGGGCAGGCGCACGGCCGCCGAAATCCATCATTGCGACGCTCGCGCCGTCGTCCATGGCCCAGCCAAGGGCGTTAAAGACGTCGCCGGTCACCCAGGTGCTCTCGTAACCGTCCTCTATCTTCGCGCTCACCCTCATAGCCAGAAGAAGAGATCGGCTCGCGCGCGTGAGGGCCACGTACATGAGGCGCCGCGCCTCCTCGCGCTCCTGGGCGGCGGAATACGCGGCCAGCGCCGCGCCGAATTGAGCTGCGGAAAGAGCTCCGAAGGCGCGCTCGGCCTCGGCGGGGCCGTCCAGGGAAACGTCAAGATCCTCTGCCTCCTGAGCCCGCGCCCATCCTTTCAATTTGGAGGCGGTCTTGTCCCAAGGACCATGGGGCATCCACGTTGCAGCCACGTAGGTCCCCTCGCCGATGTTCTCGACGAAGAACGAGGGGGCGCGACTTCCGGGATAGCCGTCCTTCAGTTCGGCCACGGCCACATGGGGAAACTCCAGCCCCTTGGAGGTATGAACCGTCATGATGCGCACGAAATCGGCATCGAGGCACGCCAGCGCGCCCGGCGCCTCCTTAGCCAGGGAAAGGTAGTCGGCGAATTGGCGGGCCACATCGGCGATACCGCAGCTCTCCCGCGCGAGCTCCTCAACGACCACGCACGCTTTGTTGAAGTTGCCCGCGCGCGCCATGCCGTCGGCCCCCTCAAGCTGAAGCCGATCCGCTAGTCCGCTGTCCACGAAAAGGCGCCGCAGCGCCAACGCCGGCTCTTCGCGAACCGCGCGGCGCGCGAAATCGCGCAGGCAGCGGCGCGCCAGCGCCAAAGCGGCGCGATCGTTCTCCCCGAGGGGAAACCCATCATCTTCCTCTCGTCCGAAGAAGCCGCGAGAGATAGGCTGACGGGGGCGAGCACGGCCATCGTCGCCTTCGCCTTCGCCGTCGCTTTCCGACGCCCAGGCGTCCGTTGTGGCGAGCGCGAGAAGAGCATCGTCGGAAAGCGCGAACAGATCGGAGGCGAGCGCCTGGTAAAGTGCCTCGGAGTCGTCGCGGTTCACTGCCACGCGCAGCAGCGTAGCCACAAGTTGGGCCTCTGCGCTCTGGCCGAACCCCGATCCGCCCGTCACGATGCTCTCGAAGCCCGCATCGCGCAGCGCCTCCTGGTAGACGGAGGCGCGGGTCATCGTTCCCAGCAGCAGGGCCATCTCCCCGGGGCGCGCGCCGGCCTCCCTCAGCTGCGCGAAGCGCTCGGCCACCTCGCGGGCGCACCGGGCCGACAGCTCCTCGGAAGACACGGTGGCGCGACTGCCGTCGTTCTGGAAGACGCTCACGGCGATACGTGCCGGGCCGTCCCCCTCGAACACCGGATCGGCGGCCGTGTTCACCGCGCCGGCGGCCTCCAGATGCAAGAACTCGTCGCCGAAGACCTGGGGCTGGCCGAAGACGGCATCCACCAACGACAAGACGTCGCCGTGGCTGCGGAAGTTGTGGGGCAGCTGGGGGAACTCCGCCTCGGGCGAGAGGGATCGCAGCCGGTCGCGGTACTCGAAGAACACGTTCACGTCGGCGCCGCGGAACCGGTAGATGCTCTGCTGCGCGTCGCCCACCGTGCACACGTTGGCGAAGCCCGGCTGCGCCAAAGCGGCGATAACGGCGACCTGCAGCTTGTCGGTATCCTGGAACTCGTCGACCATGATGACCTTGAACCGCTCGCGGTAGCGCTCGGACAGCTCCGGGTGGGCGGAAAACGCGTCCAAGCACCGGCGCAGCAAATCGCCCTGATCGAGTCGGTCGTTCCCCTTCGCTCGGGCGTAGGCGTCCTCCAGAAGACGCGCGAGCGACACGGCGGCAACGCTCACCCGCGCCCCCAAGGCCGCTTGCGCCTCGGAGAACACGCTCGCGTAGGCACCTCGCCAGGCAGCGAACGCATCGGCGTCCGGCTTCTTGGCGCGGTACTTGTCCGAAGAAGGGGGAAACGCCAGAAGCGCCTCGAGAAAAGGCCCCGCCTCGAACCGCGCATCCAAGAATCCCTCGCCCGTATCGGCAGCGAGCCACTGCTCGGCCCGGTCGATGCCGGTCTCTAGATCGGAGGCGAACGTCTCGTCGGTGGCATTCATCTTTCCCCAGACCTTCGCCACCTCCTGAATCTCCCTGGCAGCCTCCAGAGCCTGTCGCACAAGGCGCGCAGGCGTGGCGGTCGGCTCGGACAGGCGCAGGCCCTCGAACCCCTCGGGCATCGCCCGCACCCGGGCCACCACCTCCTGGGAATGCTCCAAGAGCCTCTTGTCGAAGGGCCCCTGCCCCCTCAGCCCGAACTCGTCGATGACCGCGCGAAGAAGCGGATCGGCCCCCGTTTCGAGATGGGCGAGCACCTGCTCGGTGGCTTCGGCCCGAAGGTAGCTCGCCTCCGCCTCGTCGATCACCTCGAACTTCGGATCGATGCCTACCTCGAAGGCGTTCTCGCGCAGGATGCGCGCGGCCATGGAGCCGATGGTGCACACCCAGGCATCATCCACCTTCAGCGATTCCTCCGCAAGCCCCTCCTCGCGCAGAAGAGCGCGGATGCGGTCGCGCAGCTCCGCGGCGGCCTTCACGGTGAAGGTAATGGCGAGCACCTCGTCGATGGATTGCAGACCGCCGGGCGCCTCCTCGCCGGCGAGCAGCCCGTAGGCGATGCGCCTCGTCAGGGTGAAGGTCTTTCCCGAGCCGGCGCCGGCGGCGACCATGAGGGGGCGGTCGAAGGTGGTGATGATAAGGCGCTGGCCCTCTTTGCAGGTATCGAGATTCACGCGAGCCTCCCGGGGCAATCGTAGGCGGGACAGAATTCACAAGCTTTCGGTGCGGACGGGCTCACGGGGATGGCCCCCTCGGAAAGCGCCGCCAACCGATCGGCCACCAAGGCCTCGATGGCATCCAGATAGGCGGAGAAGTTCATGGCCACCGCCGAGCTTCTGGAAGACAGGCCCGCAGGGTCGAAGGCCGCACCGTCGTAGGCCCCCGCCAACAGTTCCTTGGGACTCTGCGCCCGGTAGCCCAAGTACAGCGCCCCGGCGCAGGCGAGGCCGAGGTCGGTGCGCAAAAGCGCCTGGGCGTAGATGAGCCCCTGCACGTGATGCGGCACGGACGGCTCGTCGCCCTCCTTCAGGCCGGATGCGTAGTCCTTGGACGATCCCTTGTAGTCGATCACCACGAAACGTCCCCGCTCTGCGTCGGCATCGACGCGGTCGACGCGCCCCCGCAGCCGGACGCCGGCAAAGTCCACGCCGTCGGCGACCTCGATGGGATGCTCGCAGAAGACCACTTCGTAGCCCGGGGGCATCTGGGCCTGCAGGCGCAGGCTGTGAACCAGTTGGCGCTTGAGCTGCGCCACCCGCTGCCGCTCCTCGCGCGTCGTCGCCGCAAGGCGAGAGCCCCCTCGGCGCTCGGGCTGCTCGCGGACAAGCTCGTTCACGAGCGCCTCGAACCGGGGCACCATGGCCTCGATGTTCTCCGCGTCCACGCGTCGCACGCCCTCCTCGGCGAGCCTGTCGTAGAAGCGGGCAAAGGCTTCATGGGCGAAATTGCCCAGCTCCCGCGGCCCGAACCTCTCGTCGGGAGCCTCGGGTCGAATGCACGACTGCACGAACCACCGATAGGGGCAGTGGAGGTACTGCTCGATCGCCGAGGGAGAGAGCACGGGCAGACCCTCGGGCGTGCGCTGAAGGTAGCGAAGAAGCGGAAGCGACCGCAGACTGCCCCGCGACGGGCGAAGAAGCTCCTCGCATCCCGTCACCGGGGCGAAGGCGGCGCCAAGCGCTTGCGGCAAGTCGCCTTCGCCGGCGCATCGGGCGCTGGCGGCCAAGGGCTCGGGGAGTCCGAAGCGCGCAGGGTCAGGGCGGCCCCAACGCAAGGCCAGCTCCTCATCGCCGGCCGCTAAGGCCCGGTCGGCGCCGGCCCGGGCCTGGGCGCTCGCGAACTCTTCCAGCAGAAAGGAGGGGAACAGCTCGTTTTCCCGCTCGTCGCGCCGGCTCACGCCCAGGACAAATCGCCGACGGGCGGCGCGCTGTGCCGCCGCGAACCGGGAGCGCTGGCGCCAGAGCGCCGAAGGCTCTCGGGGAAGTCCGAGCGTCTCGGCGAGGCCGTCCAAAGCCGATAGGCTCTCGGAGATGCCGAAGGTGCGCGCGCTGACGTCCGCCAGGATCACCACATCCCAGCTTTTCGGCACGAGCGAGTCCAGTACGGCCGCACCGGCGATTTCGCAGAGGGGGCCGTCCGTCCCGGAGGAGCCCTCGACGCTCAGCGTGGCATCGGCAAGCAGCGGCGTCAGCGCGCAGGTCGACACGCCCAGCCCCTCCGCCAGGGCAAGCAGACCGCAGAGCTTGTCGAAGGCGGCGCGCTCGACGGCACGCTCCAGCGCGTCCGACGAGGCGGCACCGACGGCGCTGGAAAGGGCGTCGAGAATACGAGGAGGAACGCTTTCGCCGCAAGCCACGGCGCGCACGGCGAGGGCCAGAGCGGAAAACGAGTCGCTCTCCCCCGCGAGGATCTCGGCGGCATCGGTGGCAGTCAGTAAGCGGTCTTTGCGCAGACGCCCGTTGAGATCCCGCGCCTTTCGCTCAGCGATACCCGAAAAGGGGTTGTAGGCGAAATCAGTGGCCGCCTCGAGCCAGTGGGGGCTCCCCTCCTCCAGCCGCCGCGCGCATTCCCAAGCGCGCCCGAAGGCGGTGGCCCTCCAGGGCGCGGTGCCCCGAAGCGCCACCGCCCAACCGCTGGCGCACAAAGGCGCTCCCAACACGCCGAACAGCTCTGCAGGGTCGGCGCCCACCACCAGAACGCTTCTTGCGCCCGCACGACCGGCGCGCCCTATCTCGTCGAGCAGAAGCCCGGGCATCGCCGCCGCTCCTGCGGCGATCAGCACGCCCGGCTCCACGTCTTCCGGAAGACAGGAAACCGCGGCAAGAGCCTCATCGCCTTCCGCGGAAGCGCCCAAAGCCGTCAGAAGGTGCCGAAGCCCCCCCGAGACGTCCAGGCAATCGCAAACAGTCACACCCATGGCGGGAAGCCGCCCATCCTCGACCATCGAGGCAAGGAGATCGGCCGCCTCATCCGCCTCGATCAGATTCCGCGCGGCCAGCTCATCGTAGTAGGAGCGCAAACACGCGACAAGCCCGCGCTGCAGAGAGGTCAACTCCGCAACGGGAACAGCTCCCTCGTCGGCGAGAGCGGCCGCGTGCTCGGCGGCAAAAGCCGCCAGCACCGATGGCGCTCCGGAGGCAGCGGCGGCATCGCAAGTCGAAGCCGTCCGGGCCGCAAGAAGGGAGCGCTCCTCAGCAGAAACGAGAACGCGCCCGTCGCCCCACAACTCCCACAGCTCCTCCACCAATCCCGCGGCCGTAAGGCGACGCACGCCGAAAGCGGCACCGGGAGCCGTCGCGGTTGCAGCGGCCTTGGCGGCAGCATTGGCGCGCTCGATGGTGCGGTAGAGCTCTACGGGAACGGTTGTCGGCACGGCGGTCCTCCTCAAAAATCAGTTCCGACCATTCTAGCGCGACCGGGGCGCTTCGGTGTCCTCTTTATGTCCCTCCACAGCCAGAACGCCTCTTCCGTCGGCAGCTCCCGTGAGCATTTGGCAACGGATTGCCGCCCGTGCGGTGACCCGTCGCCGACCTGGCCTTGCATCGGCGCGGCCAGGCCTACCATAGCGAAAGAACGAGTCGGCACCGGGCGCTCCCCCGCCCAGGCCGGCCCGCTTTCCCGAACCGCAGACTACAGGAGGCGCATAATGACCTATCAGGAACTGGTTACCAAGCTCATCGAGATTCAGAAGCACATGATGCCCGACTTGGAGAAGTTCGAGCGCGAGGATCGGCTGCCCCACGACCTCAAGGTCGCCAAAGCCGAGATCATCGAGTGGGAGCACACCGTAGACGGCGACGGCGGCCTGGAAGACGCCCCGGAGATCTGGCCCGTGGAGAAGTTCGCCCGGGCCCTGCGCGATCACTACGACGACTTCAACGACTTCATGCGCCGCAACATCGCCGAGTACGAGGTGCTCGCCGGCCAGCTGCCCGAGGCCTTCGCCCACCCGCTCGGCCAGTAGGCTCCGCAGCACCTCCGGCCACGCGCCCCGCTTCGCCCTCGCCCAGAAGACGAGCGTCGAATGCCAGCCGGTCAATCCAATCCAGCCGCTATCTTCGAGAGCCGCCTTAACGGGCGGCTCTCGCCGTCTGCGGCCGCGTTGCCCTTAGTAAGTGCCCGCGATCTCCTGGGCCATGCGGGCCACCCCGCGGCGAGCCTCGATGCGCTCGCGCTTGAAGTGCCACTGACCGGCGTCGAAGGCGGCGCCGAGGCCAATGGCGGCCAGCCGGTACCAGGTGCGCGCCCGGCGGAAGTCCTGCTCGCAGCCGCGTCCCAGCTCGAAGGCGCGGGCGAGGCGCAGCGCGGCGTTGCCCGTACTCGCACGGTCCTCGTCGATGCGCCCGCTCTCCAAATCGAAGGCTCGCCGGTACAGCGAGAAAGCCCGAGCCGCCGAGGAAGCGCATCCCCGACCCGCGGCCACCAGATCGCCCAAACGCCAGCAGCACTCACCGTGACCATGATAGGCGCCGAAGGAGAAGTGCAGGTAGGCGCGCTCGTCGCAGGGGGTGTCCGCCTTGTGGAGCGCCTGGCGATCGGCCAGGCCGTCCCAGTACGCCCCCTCGCACAGATCGCCCTCGTAGATGACGCCGAGACGGCAGTGGGCGCCGATATTGCCCCGGGCCGCCGCATGCAGAAGGAGCATCTCGGCCGCGCGGTAGCAGTCGACGCGGCGGCGCCGATGCTCCTCGCCCGGCAGGCCCAGAGCCTCGCTGAAATAGACCTCCGCCAGCTCCAGGGCGCGCCAGCCGCCACGGTCGGCGCCGCAGGGATAGGAGGCGACGAACGTGCGCCCTTTCCCGTCGGGCGCCGGCTCGCTCACCCAGATGCGGGGCAGACCGCCCTCGCCGGCGCCTCCCTTGCGATCCACGGCGAACACCGAGCCCGTCTCACGCCGACGCCGCCACTTCTCGTTGCGCAGCACTTTCGGCGTGAAGCTCGTCTCCGCGCCGCCGCAGGCCCGCCGCGCACTGGGCGCGCCAAAGAGCACGTTGGCGGCCCGCTGGGCCCAGCCCACTTCCCGCGCACGGGCTGGAGCGGCAACCGAGGAGGCGACATCCTCAGCAGGAAGGGCCAAGGCGCAGGCGACGGAAGGGTCGGCCACGGCCGCAACGGCGCTAGTCATTGAGCACCACCTCCATCACGAGCCGCGTCCACGAGCCGATCTGCTCCTTGTCCGTGAGCCGCCCCTCCACGGACTTGCCGCCGTCGATGAGCCGAGCGACGAACTCGTTGCACTCGCAGGAGACGTAGCCAATCCGGCGGTCGGCGCCGTCGCGCACCTCCACGGCCCAGCCGTCGTGGGGGTTGGCCGCGTCCCGCACGAGGGAGAGCCGATCCCCCTTTCCGTAGCCTTCCGCAATGGCCGCCATCGCGGGCACGTGGCGCGTTCCCGCCACGGTAGTGTTTTCCACGACGCGAATTGATTTTGGTGCATTTGCCATGGTTCCTCCTGACCGATAACCTTATGATCGATCATGATAAAGAACCGCTTACGATCAAGTGTCCCTTATTCGGTACAGCGAGCCACCGAAGATCGCCCTTGCTGAGCAGATCGATCATGGTTGTCGCAGCTGCACGATTATGTTAGAGTCCGCTAACACGAAATCCGCTTCCCCGAAAGACGAGGAATGACATGAAAGACAAGAAATCGAAGAAGGCCGCCGCCGACAAGAAGGCCGATAAACTCGCCCGCAAGAAGAAGCACACCGGTTGCAAAGGCGAGAAGGGCGCCGCAGGCTGCAAGGGCTGCGCCAAGGCGAAGGCGTCGCTTGCGCTCTCCCACTGCACCTGCTGCAAGAAGCGCTGCCCGCTCTCCAAACCGAAGTGCGGCAAGGGCCGCCGCCTCGCCGCCGCCCTCAAACTGCGGGAGAAGAAGGCTTAGTCGTCGATGACCTCGGCGTCGGCCACCTCCGCCGCCCCGCCATCTGCCCCAGCACCTTCCTTGGAGGCCCGGGCCTCGTCCAGCAGGGCCTTCATGGTGGGATTCTTCCGCGTCAGGCGCTTCACGGTTAGATCCTCCGCCTTCTCGTTGGCCAACCGCAGCTGGTTCTCGCTGCCGAGGAGGTTGTCCTTGATCTTCTGCAGGTGATCGATGGATTTATCGATCTCCTCGATGGCCTTGCGGAACTTGTCGGAGGCGATGCGGTAGTTGCGCCCGAACTTCTCCTTGAAATCGGCCAGTGAGTCCTCGAAGTTCGTGACGTCGATGTTCTGCTGGCGCACGAGGGCCAGTTCGCGGCGGGCATCCATGGATGAGAGCGCCGCGTTGCGCAAAAGTGTGATGAGCGGGATGAAGAACTGCGGGCGGATGACGTACATCTTCTCGAAGCGATAGGACACATCGGTGATGCCGGCGGCGTACAGCTCGTTGTCCGGCTCGAGCAGCGACACGAGCACGGCGTACTCGCAGCCCTTCTTGCGGCGATCGGCGTCCAGCTTCTTGAAGTGCGACTCGTTGGTCTTTCGATGGGTGGAGTCGTCGGCCTCGTTCTTCATCTCAAACATGATGGAGACGATCTCGTTGCCCTCCTCGTCGAAGTCGCGGAAGACGAAGTCGCCCTTGGTGCCCTCCACCACCTCGTTGTCCTTCTCGAAGTAGGCGCGCGGGAAGGCCGTAGGGCGCAGGCGGTTGAACTCGATCTCGCAGTGCTGTTCCAGCGACTCGCCGAGCATCTTCGTGGAAAGGCGCGCCCTCATGTCCTGGATGCGCTCGATCTCCCGCTCGCGGTCGGCGATGAGCTCGTCCTTCGCCCGAAGCTTCTCGGCCAGCTGGGCCTGGGCCTCGGCCCGAGCCCGGGCCAGCTCGGCCTCGGCGCGGGTCTTCTGCGCCTCCAGCTCGTCGCGCGCCCGCTCCACTTTGCCGCGCAAATCGTCCCGCTCGCGCTCGACGGCCACCTGGGCGTCCTTGGCTGCGGCCTCGGCCCTCTGCACCGCGATCTGCGTGCTCATGGAAGCCTGCGCGCGCTCACTCTCCAGCTTCTGGGCCAGCTCGTCCCGCTCGCGCTCCACCGCGCGCAGCCGCTCGGTCTCGGCGGCCACCGCATCGCTCACGGCCAGCTTGCGCGCAACCTCAGCCTCTCCGTCCTTGGAGGACAGCTGCGCTCGCAAGCTCTCCACCTGCTTCTCCAGTTCCGATTTCTCGTTCTGGGCAGCCAGTTGAAAATCCTTGGCCTGGGCCTTGAAGCGCTCGGCCTGCGCGGCAATCTGGCCGTCGCGCTCGGCGATCTGGGCGCGCAGAGCCTCCTCGGCCTTGGTGACCGCCAGCGCCACCTCCTGCTCGCGGCTTTTCTCGGCCAGAGACACGCGGGCATCCACCTCGCGCTGGAACTCCTGGTCGCGCACTTGGTTCAAAATGGCGGCGTACCCGCTCTCGTCCACGGTGAACGCCTCGCCGCAATGGGGGCACTTGATCTCGTTGCTCATGAAACGGTTCCTTCCTGTTGCTCGAGGAAATCATACACCGTCGCCGACGCGGCGGCTCGAAGCTCAGCTGGCCGGGTACAGCAATTCCAGAGACTGGATGGCCGAAAAGGGGATGCGCCGACGCACGATCCACAGATCGCGGAAGGTGACATCGATCTGGCTCACGGCCCCTTCGGCCTCGCGATAGCCGCCGCCCTCGTAGTAGCGGCAGCGCACCACATCCCCGCGGTCGAGGTTCGCGATGAGATCATCCAGTGCCCGGGCCTCGTCGTCGGAAAGCGGCCGGCGCGATTCGGGAACCGCCTCCTTTGCGTGGACGAGATCGTAGTAGCCGCGCAGCGCCGCGAAGGGCATGAACTGGCGGGCGCGATCGGGATGCGGCCGTCCGATGCCCGGAGGCACCGGCGGATCCAAGGGCGCCTCGGCCCCGGCAGCGGTCTGCGCACCGCACGGGCCCGCGTCGCCGACCTCCTCCCACCTAAGTCCCGCGAGCACATCCACTTCCCTAGCCATGGTGCCCTCCCACCATGGTGTTCCGCTCGCGACCAAGCGCGTGTTCCTTCAGGCTCGTGCCCTTGATGAGGGCGTTCTTCCCGAACTTCCCCTTCACGGCGAGCACGGCCTCGGCGCGGCGCCGCTCGCGATCGGCGGCCGCAACATCGGTGAACAGGTCCACCGTGGCCAGATCGGCGTCCACCAGGTTGCCAAAACCGATGCTGATCTTGCGCATGGTGCGGGCCGGATCCACCGTCTCCCGGAAGAGCGCCTCCAAGTATCCGTAGAGCTTCGCGAAGGAGTTCGTGCGCTCGGGAATCTTACGGGAGCCGCCCCCATGCGGACGCGTGCCGCCGACACGCCGGGTACCATGGCCGCCGTCGAAGAGCTCCCCCGCCTTCTCGGGGCCCTTTGCGGCGTCCCCCCCGGCACCTTCCGCCGCCTCGTCCCCATCCCCGCCCCTCCCGTAGCTCACGTGCAGCGAGATGTGATCGGTCACCAGGTGCTTCTCTACCAGATCGAGCACAGAGTCGTCCACCATCTCGCGCAGCACCATGAGGGTGTCGTCGAAGTTGTAGCCGCAGGGCAGGATCTGCCCGTTCATCGTGGAGGAGCTCTCCGGCTCGTAGGCCTTGATCTCGGCGACGGCGCAGGGCTCCACGCCCCAGGCATGATCGATGAGGTACTCGGCGTTCACCCCGAACTCGCCGTAGAGCACGTCCGGATCCATCTCGGTCACGCCCTTCAAATCGAACACCCGGTACTTCGCGAGCCGCCGAGCAATGCCCGGCCCGATGTTCCAAATGTCGGTGATGGGCCGATGCCGCCAGATGCTCTCGCGAAAGGAGCGCGCATCGAGCTCGCCCACCCCGTCCGGCGCGTGCTTGGCCGAGATGTCGAGCGCCACCTTCGCGAGGAACAAGTTGGGGCCGATGCCCACGGTGGCCGGGATGCCCGTCTCCGCGCGCACCGCCGAGCGCAGGGTGTCGGCGAACTCGCGGGCCGTCAGGTCGTACAGCTCCAGATAGGGCGTGGCGTCGATGAAGCACTCGTCGATGGAATAAGGATGGATGTCCTCCTGGGACACATAGCGCAGGTAGGTGCCGTAGATCTCCGCCGACACCTCCATGTAGCTCGTCATGCGCGGCTGGGCCGTGATGTAGTCGATCCCCTCGGGAATCTCGTAGAGCCGGCAGCGGTTTTTCACCCCCGCCGCCTTCATGGCCGGGCTCACCGCCAAGCAAATAGTCATCTCCGAGCGCGTCGGATCGGCCACCACCAGCCGCGTCGTCATGGGATCCAGCCCCCGGCGCACGCACTCCACCGAAGCGTAGAAGCTCTTCAGATCGATACAGACATATGTGCGCTCACGTTCCATGCCGCCCAGTATAACATGGAACGTTCGTTCGCGTCATACTGAATCGCCGTAATTGCCCAACCAGAACGAAGATGCTTCCGCCGCACGTCCCGCTCACGATCGTCGCTTCATGGCGCGCAGGCGGTCCTTTTGCTCGGCGGGGATGCGGCGGCTCTCCACGGCCTTCTGGATGGCCTTGTTGTGGGTCCACTCGTCAAGGGCGCCGGAGGCGATGACCGCCTCGGCAGCGGCCGGCTGCTTCGCCAGCGCCTCGGCGAAGTACCACGCCCGCATCATGTTCACGTAGTACTCCGGGCGCGAGACGCCGATGACCCACGCGAAGAACTCCGGCCGGAACCGCTCGTCGAGGAACAGCTCCATGAGCACGCCAATGGCGAAGCGCACCGTGTACTCGTGGTCACTTTCCAGCCACGATCGCGCCTTAGCCAGGGCGGCATCCGGGTTCGCGGCGAGCCCACGACAGGACAGCTGGTCGCAGGTGGCCCAGTTGTCGACGAAGGGGAGGAAGCGCTCGATCTCGCCGACGAGCTTATCGAAGTCGCGCTCCTGGGCGATGACGAACGAGTGCAGCTGATTCTCCTCGAAGGTGCCGTGCGGCAGCGCCGCCAGAAACTCCCCTGCATCCCCGCGGCGCGCGAGCCCTTTCGCGAACTTCCGCAGCTCGGGCGTGCGCACGCCCACGATGGTGGCCGCGTCGATGTTCGGGATGAGCTTCGCCTGGAACGCCCGGTACCCCTCATCCGCATGGGAGGCAAGAAACGCCGCTATGTCTTCGTGAATCGCCACGGTCCCCTTCCCCATCGCATGAACACCGTCATTCTAGCACGTAAAAAGAACCCCCAGTTCATCACGGGGGGTTCTTTTCATGCGACTCACAGGCTGTTCGCAGCGTCGGCAGATCCGTTCGACCCGTCAGGGCGAACGGAATCGATTACACGATGCCCTGGGCCATCATGGCGTTGGCGACCTTCTCGAAGCCGGCGATGTTGGCGCCCATGACGTAGTTGCCCTCATGGCCGTAGCGCTTGGCGGCGTCGTCGATGGCGTGGAAGATGCTCACCATGATGCCCTTGAGCTTCGCGTCCACTTCCTCGAAGGTCCAGGAGAGGCGCTCGGAGTTCTGGGACATCTCCAGACCGGAGGTGGCCACGCCGCCGGCGTTGGCCGCCTTGCCCGGGAAGAACACGATGCCGTGCTCCTGCACGTACTCGGTGGCCTCGAGGGTGGTGGGCATGTTGGCGCCCTCGGCGAGGATCTTGCAGCCGTTCTTCACGAGATTCTCCACGTCCTCCATGTGCACCTCGTTCTGGGTGGCGCAGGGCAGCGCGATATCGCAGGGGGTGACCCACACGCCGCGGCCCTCGTGGTACTCGACGCCCTCGCGGCGGGCGGCATACTCGGTGAGGCGGCCGCGCTCCACTTCCTTGACCTGCTTGAGCAGCGCGACATCGATGCCCGCCGGATCGTACACCCAACCGGTGGAGTCGGACACGGTGACCACCTTGGCGCCGAGCTGCTGGGCCTTCTGCGTGGCGTAGATGGCCACGTTGCCGGAGCCGGAGATGCAGACCGTCTTGCCGTCGAAGGAGTCGCCGTTGCACTTCAGGTACTCCTCCACGAGGTACACCAGGCCGTAGCCGGTGGCCTCGGTGCGGGCGAGCGAGCCGCCGAAGGAAAGGCCCTTGCCGGTGAGCACGCCCTCGAAGACGTTCTTGATCTTCTTGTACTGGCCGAACATGTAGCCGATCTCGCGGGCGCCCGTGCCGATGTCGCCGGCCGGCACGTCGGTATCGGCGCCGATGTGGCGGAACAGCTCGGTCATGAAGGCCTGGCAGAAGCGCATGACCTCCATATCGGACTTGCCCTTCGGGTCGAAGTCGCAGCCGCCCTTGCCGCCGCCCATGGGCAGCGTGGTCAGGCTGTTCTTGAAGATCTGCTCGAAGCCCAGGAACTTGATGATGCCCAGGTTCACCGACGGGTGCAGGCGCAGGCCGCCCTTGTAGGGCCCGAGGCAGCTGTTGAACTGCACGCGGTAGCCGCGGTTCACGTGCACGTTGCCCTCGTCGTCGACCCACGGCACGCGGAACATGATGACGCGCTCGGGCTCCACGATGCGCTCGAGCAGCCCCGCCTTCTCGTAGGCTGGGTTGGACTCGATGACCGGCTCCAGGGACTTCAGCACCTCGGTGACGGCCTGGATGAACTCCGGCTGCTCGGCATCCTTGGCCTTCACCTGCTCGATGACGCGATCGACGTAGCTCATGGTGGGGGAACCTCCTTCGGGGAATTTTCACATGCCCTCATTATAAGGTGCGAAGGGTGATGACAATGATTATTTAAACGTTTTGAAACAAATCCGCTCCGGACGGGCGCATGCGGGATGCGCTCCCGCCCCTCCCGCCGCGCCCGACGGCGGAGGCTTCGACGAGTGTTCCGGACGTGGGACTGCCAGGGGCGGGCGGATGCGGTAGAATCGTCGGGACGCGAGAAGGAGAGAGCATGAACGAGATCAAGTGCCCCCATTGCGGCGGGATGTTCACCATCGACGAGGCCGGCTTCGCGGCCATCCTCAAGCAGGTGCGCGACGCCGAGTTCGACAAGGAGGTGCGCCGCCACGCCGACTTGCTGGAAACCGAGAAGCGCCAGGCGGTGGAGCTCGCCGTGGCCCAAGCGCTCGGCGATGCGCAGGGAGCGGCGGCGCAG